>Ga0210391_10001932_pt1 | contig 18361 bp, 14 predicted proteins | sample IncBWC12OmetaG_FD_160573 | JGI IMG/M metagenome (GOLD analysis project Ga0210391, IMG submission 160573) | Forest soil microbial communities from Barre Woods Harvard Forest LTER site, Petersham, Massachusetts, United States - Inc-BW-C-12-O ... | reverse complement strand
GCGAACGTCCACATGAAATTGAGTTCCTTAATGTGCGCGGGAATTCCCTTCGTCGTGTGGCCATCCGGGTAATAAACAGTGATGTCTTCCCCATGGCTCTTGGGGAGATTTTCCCAGTGCTGCCCCGTGTAGACGTGGAAATCTAAATCATCGAAGTCGGCCAGATTCTTCGCCAGCACGGGAGTCATCGCCGCAGTGGGTTGAGCAAGATCGGTGACTCTACTTGCCGGCCAATTCGGTCCAGCGGCCGCGACGTGCGCACTGATCGCGAAGGCGACGGCTGCTCCAATGATTAGACTTAGGCCTGAGATCAGAAGTGATTGAGTTTTCATCAAAGTATTCTCCGTATGCAGTGATGCTCTTCGTCGCAACGGCTACATGTAAAGCGCCCTTGGCCCTCGAGCGAGACAATGTCACTTGGCCTCTATCGGGGGTGCCGCGGCTGCCCACTCAGCACGGGTTGGGGGATCGCGCTCGATCGTCTCCACTATCGATTTTCGATCTGGAAGGCGAATCTTTCAGCGACTTCGGCCTGGCGAACGGCCGGACGCCGATGTGCCAGCCGTCAGTGTAGCAGTTCGATCAGGACCCAAACACTCCTGTGACAACCTGCTCCGCAAGGCTATAATTGCGCGCACAAATGGGCCTTACCTCAGGCACCAAACTCGGGCGGTATGAGATCCTGACTTCCGCCGGCTCTGGCGGCATGGGTGAGGTGTATCGTGCGCGGGACGCACGGCTGAACCGTGACGTGGCTATCAAAGTCCTGCCCGTCGCGTTTGCCACCGATCCGGAGAGGTTGCGGCGCTTCCAACAGGAGGCGCAAGCCGTGGCTGCGCTGAATCATCCCAACATTTTGGCCATCCATGATTTTGGCGAGCACGAAGGCTCGCCTTACATTGTCACGGAATTTTTGGAAGGCGAGACTCTGCGCGTCCACTTGGATGCGGGGGACCTGCCGGTGCGCAAGGCCAGCGAGTATGCGGAGCAGATTGCCCGCGGGCTGGCGGCGGCGCATGAGAAAGGGATTGTTCATCGCGACCTGAAACCGGAAAACATTTTTGTGACACGCGACGGGCGGGTGAAGATTCTGGACTTTGGGCTGGCGAGGCTTGTTCGTCAGGAAGGCGAGCTGGCCGCTGATGCGGCAACGCTGGCATCACAGACTGAGCCCGGCGTCGTAATGGGGACGGTCGGGTACATGTCTCCCGAGCAGGTGAAGGGTTTGCCGGCCGATCATCGCTCGGACTTGTTCAGCTTTGGCGCGATTTTGTACGAGATGCTTGCGGGGAAGCGCGCGTTTCAGGGCAATAGTTCCGTCGAGACCATGAGCGCGATTTTGAAACATGATCCGCCGGAACTTACGGAGACGAATCGCACGGTGCCGCCGGCACTCGGCCGCATCGTGCGGCACTGCCTGGAGAAGAATCCGGAAGAGCGGTTTCAGTCGGCGCGGGATGTGGGGTTTGCGTTGGGGGCGCTATCGGATTCGAGCAGTTCCACAACCCGGGCGGTAACGGTTGACGCCCGACGGGCGTGGCGCCCATCGGTGCGTGTGGCGGCCGAAGTCGTCCTCCTGGTAATTGCTTTGAGTCTGTTTCTTATGCAGCATTCTGAAAAGCCCCAGCCCAGCGTGCTGGGCTCAGTTCTGCCTCCGCCGGGAGATGGGTTCTGGGCGAACCTGACGCAACCGGCCGCGATTTCTCCCGACGGGAAGTTTCTTGCGGTCATTGCCATGCGTAACGGTCATACGCAACTCTGGCTGCGAAGAATGGATGCGTCGGAGGCTCAACCGATTGCAGGCAGCGAAGATGCCGCCAATCCGTTCTGGTCGCCGGACAGTCGTTACATTGGTTTCTTCGCTCCGGGCAAGTTGAAAAAAGCGGATGTTTCTGGCGGCGCGGTCAGCGACATCTGCGCGGCCGGGACGTTCAGCATGGGCGGCGCCTGGTCGTCGCGGGGAGTGATTGTATTTGGCGCCGTCGCCGATACGTTGAGGCGCGTGTCTGAAAGTGGAGGGACACCCGAGCGAATTCCCGGAGTCGATCTTTCTGGGAATGCCCTCGGGCAGTATTGGCCAATGTTCCTGCCGGATGGAAATCATCTGATCTACCTGGAGTGGAGATATGCTACTCCCGAGAGCCATGAAAACACTGTCTGGATCGGTTCGATGGATGGGGAAAAAGCACGGCGCCTGCCTATGACGTCCACCAACACTCAATATGCAGGCGGGCACCTGCTGTTCAGCCAGGGTGGCGATTTATTTACGCAACGGTTCGACTTGGCCCGGCTTGAGTTGAGCGGACCCGCGCTTCCAGTCGCGAGAAACATTCAATACGACACGTTCTTCGATGATGGGACGTTCACAGTTTCGGAGAATGGGACCTTGGTCTATGGAACTGCGGGCACCGGAGTTGATTCCGAACTCACGTGGATGGATCGCAGCGGAAAGACGATGGGCGTACTGGGAGATCCGCGTCATTTCGAGGATCAGTCCATCGCCCCCGATGGGAAGCGGGTGGCGGTTGGCGTGAAGGAAGCCAGCGCCCGGGAAAAAATATGGGTCTACGACGTGGATCGCGGTACCCGGATTCCGGTGGTGAGCGAAGAATCCGGATCGGCCTTGTATAGACCGGTCTGGTCTCCCGACGGCAGGCGCGTTGCATACAGGGACACAGTTGGAAGAACGTCAGGAGTGTTAGCCCACGCGTCCGATGGTTCGGGAGCAGAAGAGCTGATCGGAACGAGGCAGGAAGGGGTGGTCACCGTTCAAGACTGGTCGCCGGATGGACAACAACTGGCAGTGACTCAGACGAAATTCCGCGGAGCACAGAACTGGAAGGATACACTGCAGGTTTGGCAAGTTGGCAAAGGAGGAAAATCAGAACTTGAAATCGGTGACGCCTCCGATGCGAAATTCTCACCCGATGGACATTGGCTGGCCTATTCCGATGGAAACAGCGGAGAGATCTATGTCACCTCGTTTCCTGGGCCGGGTGCCCGGATTGCGGTATCTTCCAAGGGCGGGAGTAATCCGCGGTGGCGTGGGGATGGGCAGGAACTCTTCTATATTGCGGACGACCTGACGATCATCTCAGTCCAGGTGCGCGAGTCGGCAAATGAATTTCGTGTGCTTGCTTCCCAGCCGTTGTTTCGAATGCAGCTTCCTAACAATGTAGGGTTTTACGACGCTACTCGCGACGGTAAGCGATTTCTGGTGAACACCAGAACCTCCAGGGAGCAAAATGCGCCACTGACTATCGTCACGAACTGGCTGGCGCAGATTCAAAGCGAGTCCAGAAACGAACTCCCAAAGAACTGAGCGCGGGCGGCAGAGACCAAGCTAACGTCCGTCTCCGCAATTGCTCACATACTTCCACTCCCTTCCAATAGCTTTGTGTACTCGATGTCGCTACCGACCGGAGGGCCCATGCCGGTGCGTGTGACTCTTCACCCCTCCTGTTGAGTTGTTGCCCCATGCCGCTGTAGCTTCGCGTCCGACGGTGCGATCAGGAGAAGTTCGCGTTCCGGTCGGATGACGGGCAAACCTTCAACAATCCAACGTGCCAAAGTTGGCGGGCAATTCTCTGGCCGGGCTACAGTGCGGCTACACTATTTAAGAGGCAGCGTGCCGCAAGTTGCTCCTCCAAAATGATCTCTTTCTCAAACATCACTAAGCAGTATGGCAAGCGGTCGCTCTTCGTGGATGCTTCGTTTCAGTTGAATCCTGGCGAAAACGTCGGACTGGTCGGTCCCAATGGGGCGGGCAAGACAATGCTATTCCGGATGGTGGTTGGCGAGGAGACTCCCACGAGGGCTCGGTCTCTGTCCCGAAGAAAGTGACGATCGGCTACTTTCGCCAAGTCATCGCGAGGCAAATCGCAAAATAGATTACTCACCACTCTTCGAAAGTACCCTGCGACTCGGTGTCTGTCCGATGGACGCGAGTCCGACTTTCGGACATGCTGCGATCGTCCCACACAATCCCCTTGCGCGGACATGTTGTGCGGACCTGACTCGCGACGAAAAAGAAAATAAGTAACGACAAGCTCTTGTAGCGGTGCAGTTTTAAACTGCAGCACCGCCTAAAGTTTCTACGTTTCCGGACGATTTGGTACTTGGTCTGCATTTATTGGAAACGACCGATTGGTTAGCCGTCAGCGCATTAACGGACTCTCAGATCCAGAGTCCCCAGTTCAAGCTGAGAACCAATCGGAATGCTTCTGACTGAGGAAAACTTCACATGACTTCGCAAGCCTCCGCGTCCGCCCTTCGTGCACTCCTGCTCTCCTTTAAGCGAGCCTTCTTCTCCTCGATCGACGCCTCGGCCAAAAGCAGCGGCTCTGCGTTCGTGACCGTGGCGGGAGTCTGTGTGCTACTGCTGCTGGGCGGCTCGACCCCCGCGCGCGCACAGAGCACGAATGTGAAGTTTTTTGCGGCGCAAAGCGCGGTTCCCAGCGGCAGTCTGAGTTACCCGTATCGCGTCGCGGTCGATGCCAGCGGCAACGTGTACATCAGCAACACGCAAGGCAATGAAATTCTCAAAGAGACCCTGGCGAATGGCGTCTACACCGAGAGCGTAGTGGTATCCACAGGCCTGGCCACGCCCTACGGAGTCGCGGTGGATGGCAGCGGCAACGTGTACATTGCAGACAATGGCCACAATCGGGTCGTGAAAGAGACCCCGTCGGGCAGCTCGTATACCCAGACCGTGGTTACCACCACGGCCTTGTCCTACCCCACCGGAGTGGCGGTGGATGCGAGCGGAAATCTCTACATTGCCGACACCGGCCACGGCCGAATCCTGGTCGAGAGGCCGTCGGGAGCAAGCTATATCGAAACCGCGCTCACCTACGCCAGCAACTTCGCTCAGATCGTCGGCATCGCCGTGGATTCCAGCGCCAATATCTATGTGAGCGACATCGATAACAACGCTGTCTACAAGGAAACCTATTCCGCCGGGAGTTATACGCCGAGCACGATTTCGACCAGCGGCCTCTCCTATCCATACGATATTGCCGTGGATGCGTCCGGCAATCTTTACATCAGCGATTTCTCCAACGACCGAATTGTGTTGGAAACAAATAATTCGGGCTCGTATACGCAGAGCGTCGTGCCGACCGCGACCCTGGGCGGACCCCTCGGCATAGCCTTCGGCGCAGGTGGCCTGTATATCGCCGACACCTTTGGCCAAACTATCAAGCAACTACAGTGGTCGGCTGGGAATTTCGGGCCCGTGAATGTGAGCTCCTCTGCCGGACCGATCGATATGCTTTTTCAGTTCTACGGGAGTTCCGAAACACTATCGTTGACGGGTACGCAGGTGCTGACGGGAGGCGCAACTGGCCTCGATTATACCGACGCGGATTCGGGAAACTGCTCGGCCTCGAGTCCTTACAGCCCAGGCGACTTCTGCTGGGTGAGCGTGGATTTCACCCCTCAATATCCCGGCACAAGGATGGGAGCAGCGCAATTGCTTGGCACGAGCGGAGCCGTGCTTGCCAACGGTTACGTCAATGGCATGGGAATGGGCCCGCAAATCAATTATTTTTTCCCAGCCGAATTTTTCGAATATTACGTAATCCGCATCGCCGGTTCATTCTCTCCTTACAACCTGACCAATCCCTTTGGCACGGCGGTGGACTACAGCGGCAATGTCTATGTTGTCGACTACAACCTGAACACCGTCTACAAAGAGACGCTGTCGGCAGGCGCCTATACGCAGAGTACGGTTGCCACTGGTTTGAATAATCCCGAAGGGGTGGCGGTCGATGGCGCCGGAAACGTGTACATCTGCGATAGCGGAAACAACCAGATTTTGCTGGAAACAAATTCAGGCGGAAGCTGGGTGCAGTCGGCGATTGCAACCGGTCTCAACTTTCCCACCGGCGTGGTCGTCGACGCCGTCGGCAACGTCTATTTCTCCAGCTTCAGCGACGGAGCAGTGTATGAAATCACACTGTCTGGAGGTGTTTACTCCTCGCCGGCTACCCTGGTCACGGGCCTGCTTGAGCCAAGGAAGTTCGCGCTCGATGCCAGCGGGAACCTTTATATCGCCGACACCGGCAACAGCCGCGTCGTCAAGGAGACGCTCTCCGGAGGCAGCTACACGCAGTCGGTGATCGGAAGCGGAATGCACTATCCGTACGCCGTCGCCGTGGCTCCCGATGGCACCGTCTTTGTCGCCGACACGATCAACAGCAGGATTCTTGCGGAAACCTGGTCGGACGGCAGCTATACCCAGTCGGTGTGGATTCCCGGTCCTCCGGCTTACGACCTTCAGGTGGATCAGATGGGCAACATGATTTTCCCCGATCCCGCCGATGCCACTGTGTTCCTTATCGACTTTGCGCTGGTGCCGCCCAACATGTCATTTGCCGGCACCAACGTCGGCAGCACCAGTTCCGACAGCCCCCAGACATTGACGATCACCAACGTCGGCAACCAACCGCTGACCGCGGCTGCTCCGGGCCTCGTCGTCACCGGACCCAACTTTGTGCTGGTCGCCGGCTCGGGCTCTCCCGAAGACTGCGCCACCGGCTTCTCCGCCGCGCCGCTTGCCCCAGGAGCCAGCTGCAATCTCAACATCAGCTTTGAGCCGCAGGCCGTCGGCGTTCTCGCCAGCACGGCGGTCTTCACTGATAACGCACTCAACGTCAGCTCCTCCAGCCAGACCATCCCGCTGCAAGGCACGGGCCTGCAACAAAGCCAGACCATCACGTTCGGGGCACTCTCGAATTTGATGTTCGGCAGCGCGCCCTTCACGCTGGCCGCAACCGCATCCTCGGGCCTGCCGGTCAGCTTCTCGTCAACCACGACTTCGGTCTGTACGGTTTCAGGCACCACGGCCACGCTGGTTGCCGTCGGCACCTGTACCATTCAGGCGTCGCAGGCGGGCAACGCGACCTATGCCGCCGCCACGCCCGTCAGCCAGAGCTTCCAGGTGACGCAGGAATCCCAGACAATCACCTTTGGGGCGCTCTCGAATAAGGCGCTGGGCAGCGCGCCCTTCACGCTGAGCGCAACCGCATCCTCGAGCCTGCCGGTCAGCTTCTCGTCAACCACCACGTCGGTCTGCACGGTTTCGGGCGCCACGGCCACAGTGGTTGCCGTCGGCACCTGCACCATTCAGGCGTCGCAGGCGGGCAACGCGACCTATGCCGCCGCCACGCCCGTCAGCCAGAGCTTCCAAGTGACGCAGCCCTCCCAAACCAGCCAGACCATCACCTTTGGGTCGCTCTCGAATATGGCGCTGGGCAGCGCGCCCTTCACACTGACCGCAACCGCGTCCTCGGGCCTGGCGGTCAGCTTCGCTTCAACCACCACGTCGGTCTGCACCGTATCGGGCAGCACCTCCACATTGGTCGCCCTGGGCACGTGCACCATTCAGGCGACGCAGGCGGGCAACGCGACCTATGCCGCGGCCACGCCCGTCAGCCAAAGCTTCCAGGTCGAGGCCGCGACCTTCACCGTGACCTCGAATCCCACGAGCGCGACCATAGCCCCGGGACAATCGGCCGCGTTTACCTTTACGGTGACGCCGCAGGGTTCCTACACCAGCCCGATCAGCTTCGCCTGCGGCAGTTTGCCCGCCGTGGCCGCGTGCTCCTTTAGTCCGGCTACCGTCACTCCGGACGCGAACCCGGCAACAACTACACTCACGATCACGACCGCACCTCAAAGTGCGCTTTTGAATCCGAGCCCGCGTGGCGGCTGGTCGAGTCCGTTGACGGCAACCTGGCTGGTGTTGCCCAGTATGGTGTTGCCCGGGATGCTCTTGGGTATGGCAGCGATCGCGGCGCCCAGGCGCAGAAAATTCCTGAGCTGCTGCCTGCTGTTTTTGGTGGCGGGTGGTTGCGTGTTGCAGTCGGCTTGCGCTGGAGTAAGTTCCAGGAACGACACTCCGCCCGGCACCTACACCATCAATGTTACGGGCACCGCTGGCTCGACCCAGCAGACCGTTGCAGTGACGTTGACCGTGCGCTGATGGTTCACGGTTGAGCCCACGGCGAACTAAAGAAAGTAATTCCAGGTACTGGGTCAGTTTCCTGAACTGACCCAGTACCTATTTCCAATGGTGTCCGCGTTGGTTCGGACGGGGTACCTGGTCTCTTTGAGCTTTACTTCTTGGGCCGCGACTCCGGCGGCACAAGACCTGCGAGGCGGTAGTACACAACCAGCTGGCCGTAGTGTTCACCGCTATGCTCGATGATGCCGTATGCAATGTCGAGAACACGCGCTTTCTGGCCAGGGTAATAAACAACCTCCGTCGTCAGGCCTTTTTCGCCTTTCGACTGGATGGCGGCTGCGCCATCGTCGAAAGATTTCTTCACGAACGCAACGATGTCGGCCTTGGACTTGTATTGCTCGCGCTTGGGATCTTCTGCTGCCTGTTGCGCCTTCCCCATGACGGGATTGATGAAGAAATAGTTCGACCCTGCCGCATGCAGCAACTGCTCTGCGAAGGTGCGTTCGGCCGGCGTGGGCTTGAAGTCGTATTTGTCCTCAGGAAAATCCTCGGCCATGGCAATGAGTTTGCGGCCAACCTCGTTCCAGGAATCCAGCACGACCTTCAATTCGGGGTCGGCAGGCTTGACGGCTGCGTCTTTCTTCGTTGCGTCCAGCTTCATCGCCTCATTTTTCATCGCGTCATCCTTCATCGCGTCCTGGGCATGGGCGGGAAATGCGAATGCCAGCAGGGCGATAGCGAGAAACAGTATTTTTTTCATTTCTTTCTCCACGATTAAGTTTCACGAATCAAAGCTTCACCTTCTATTTCGCCTGCGCTAGCTTCGTAACAACCTCAGCAACTTTATCGAATACCTGGTTCATGCCCTCCAGTTGACCGCTATTTTTCGCGCTCTCCATGGGTTCATTTCCAATGAAGGTGAGTTTCGTCTGGCCGTTTCCAAAATCCTCAAACAGAATCACGTCGTGCGCACCTTCTATAGCCTCATGTTCTATTCCCAATTGTGCAGGATCAATCTTGTTTCCCTTCGAGTCCGAAAAGTACATGGAGGAAATGATCTTTTCCAGGGGAACAATCTCATGGTATTCACCGCCATGCCAGAAGTCCTGTCCATCCGGCGTTCTCGTGCAGATGAGATATTTTCCTCCCACTCGAAAATCCATCTTGCAAACCGGCGAAGTAAAACCCTTTGGCCCCCACCACTGCATCACGTACTTGGGGTCTGTCCACGCCTTCCAAACCAATTCGCGTGGGGCATCAAAAACTCTTGTGACGACCATCCGCTCGATTTCGTTCACCGTGTTTTTTGTCATCTCTGACCTCCTCTTTCTTCACTTGATCTTCTTCATTTGATTTACAACCGCTTCCAGTTTGTCGAAACTCTCTTCCCAGAATCGGCGATAGCTAAACGCCCAGTCGCGGACTGTTTTGATCGCCTCTGGCCTCAGCGTGCACACACTCTCTCGTCCACGCTTCGTCTTGATCACAATCCGCGCCCGCACCAGGTAGGCGATATGTTTTGAAATCATCTGCTGCGAAAGCGCAAACGGTTCCGTCAATCCATGCACAGAGGCAGGCCCATGCGAGAGCCGTTCGATCATTGCCCGCCGGGTTGGATCCGACAACGCCGCAAACGTTGTGCCTAATTTATCCACAACCGTATGGTTGTGGATTATCTGAAAATGTCAAGTATGGATTTTGCGATTCCTGATTTCTGATCACTGGTGCCCAATGTGCCCGCGTTGGCCGGCAATTTTCTGGCCGGGCTACACTGGAGGAGGTATTGGGGGATCGATATGCGTAGACTCAAAATCATCGAGCATATCTCGCTCGATGGCGTCGTCCAGACGACCAGCAGTGCGGAGGACGATTTCCCATACGGCGACTGGACCGCGCCGTATCGCTCGCCTGCCGGGCTACAGATAGTGAATGAGATGTACGGCAAGACTTGCGACCTGCTGCTGGGCCGCCGAACGTACGACTTGCTCGCGAGTTTCTGGCCGAAAGCGCCGAAGGGTCCGATGGCAGACCGCCTCAATGCGGCGACGAAGTACGTCGTGACTCACCGACCGGAGAGTTTGGAGTGGGGTCCATTCGAGGTCATCGGATCGGACCTCGCCGATAGCGTTCGCCGCATAAAGGCCAAGAACGGTCCCGACCTGATGGTCCCAGGCAGTTCAACGCTGACTTCCGTACTGCTCGATCACGGACTGGCGGACGAGTTAATTCTGCTGGTCAATCCAATTGTCCTGGGCAAAGGCAAACGATTTTTTCAGGGCGGGTCACTGCCACGCGGATTTGCCCTAGGCAGCTCCCTGGCCTTGCCGGCAGGCATACTCGTCAACGTCTACAAGCTCATTCCCACGCTGGCCGAGGAGGCCGTGTCACGCGCCAAGTTGGAACGCGAATTCGAGATTGCCCGCGAAGTGCAGGAGCGCTTGTTTCCACAGACCTTCCCCAACGTTGCAGGGGTAGAGATTGCCGCGCACTGCCGACCTGCCCAGGCAGTCGGTGGCGACTACTACGACCTCATCGACATCCGGGATGGCTCGGTGGCTGGATCAGGGCATACAGCCGGCGAAACGGTTGCTTCCGCCAGCGGAACAATGGCGCACGGGTGCGACCGCCTGGGAATCGCGATCGGAGACATTAGTGGCAAAGGAATGTCCGCCGCCCTGTTGATGGCAAGTCTTCATGCCAGCATGCGAGGTCAGGTGCTGAGTGGCGCTGGCGATCTGGGGACCAAGATGGCCAATGTCAATCGCCTTCTCTACGCCGCGTCCCAGGCCAATCGCTATGCCACGTTTTTCTATGCCGAACTGGATTGCGCCTCGCGGACGTTGCACTACGTGAACGGCGGACACAATCCTCCGGCGGTGCTGCGCAAAGAAGATGGTGCGTGGCGAGTGTTGCGCCTGGCGGACGGCGGCCCCGTCGTCGGGCTGCTGGCCGACGCGGTCTACAAGGAGCAGATGCTGCACCTGCTTACCGGCGATATTTTTCTGGCCTTTACTGACGGCATCAGCGAAGCCATGAACGCCTCAGAAGACGAGTGGGGCGAGAACCGGATGATCGCCGCTGCGCAAGCGCACGCGGACCTGAATGCCGAGAAGCTGATGCAGTGCTTGTTTAGCGCGGCAGACGCCTTTGCCGCCGGCGCGCCGCAGCACGATGACATGACGCTGGTCGTGCTGCGATTCTGAGTGCGAGATTCGCCCGTTTCCCTGTAAACGCTACACTGGAAGAGGCACGGTGCCGCGAGTTGCTCTTTCAAAATGATCTCTTTCTCAAACATCAATAAGCAGTATGGCAAGCAGTTGCTCTTTGTCGATGCTTCGTTTCAGTTGAATCCCGGCGAAAAAGTCGGGCTGGTCGGTCCCAATGGGGCGGGCAAGACAACGCTGTTCCGGATGGTGGTCGGCGAGGAATCTCCTGACGACGGCACGGTCTCTGTCCCCAAGAAGTTGACGATCGGCTACTTCCGTCAGGACGTCGAGGAAATGCAGGGGCGTTCGGTTCTGGATGAGGCGATCGCAGGGAGCGGACGCGTCGGCGATCTGCACCACGAGCTCGAAGCCTTGCAGCGGGAAATGTCCGACCCTGACAAGGCGGATGACATGGACCGCATCCTTGATCGCTTCGGTCACGTGCAGGAGGAGTACGAGCATTTGGGCGGTTACGCGCTCGAATCGCAAGCCCGTGAAGTGCTGCATGGGTTGGGATTCAAAGACGATCAGATTGACGGCGACGTGGGCGCTCTCTCGGGCGGATGGAAAATGCGGGTTGCGCTGGCGCGCGTCCTGCTCGGAATGCCGGATGTATTGCTGATGGACGAACCGACCAACCATCTCGACATCGAATCCATTATCTGGCTCGAAGAGTTTCTCAAGTCATTTCCCGGCGCGCTGCTCATGACCTCACACGACCGCGAGTTCATGAATCGTCTGGTCTCAAAGATTGCAGAGATCGATGGCGGCGAAATCATCACCTACTCGGGTAACTACGACTTCTACGAGCGAGAGCGCGCGATCCGAGAGAGCAATCAGCAGGCGGCGTTCGCCCGGCAGCAGTCCATGCTGGCCAAGGAACAGCGCTTCATTGATCGTTTCAGGACGCACGCGGCTAAAGCGGCCCAGGTGCAGAGCCGGATCAAGGCCTTGGATAAGATCGAGAAGATCGAACTGCCCAAAAAACGGCAGGTCGTGAAATTCGACTTTCGCGTTCCACCACGATCCGGAGAACAGGTGGCCGTGCTTGAGAATCTGCACAAGAGTTACGGCCCGCGCGTGATTTACGAAGGATTCAACCTCACCATCCGCCGCGGAGAACGCTGGGCCGTCATGGGAAGAAACGGCGCGGGCAAGACTACGCTTCTTAAAATGATTGCCGGAGCCAGCGCCCCGGATGCGGGAAGCGTGCGGCTCGGCGCCAGCCTGTATATGGGCTACTTCGCGCAACAATCTTTAGACACGCTCAATCCCGATCTCACCGTCGCCGAACAGTTGCAACAGGATTTTCCCCAGGACAGTATCGGGGCGCTGCGGAATCTGGCGGGAGCATTCCAGTTCTCCGGCGACGACACGGATAAAAAAATCCGCGCCCTCTCCGGCGGAGAAAAGTCGCGGCTGGCCATCGCGCGCATGCTCTTCAACCCGCCGAACTTCCTGGTGCTCGACGAACCGACCAATCACCTGGACCTTGCGACCAAGGAAATGCTGGTGGACGCCCTGAAAGATTTTGAAGGCACCATGATCTTCGTATCGCATGACCGCATGTTCCTTCGCGGCCTCGGCTCACGTGTGCTGGAACTGGGCGGCGAGAGCGGCACGGACCGGAATCCCACGGTTTATCCGGGCACCTATGTTGAATATGTCCAGAAGCTGGGACATGAGGCGCCGGGGATCTATTCGTAGATTTACGCTTCGGACTCAGGCCGCGTAAGAAGCGTCACTGCATTGGTCCGTGGTACCCGCCGGCCAGCCCCGGGCGTTACTATTTGGTTACAGGGTACCCCCCTCCCCCCATTTTTGCAAAATGCTTAGAATCATCGAGTTAGCGAGGCAATAATATCTTTGACTCATCAACGGAGCTTTGCTAATATCGGTTCATGGCAACCGAACCGAAGACCCTACAGCAAGCAATTCAATACTTTACGGACACTGACAACTGCCTGAACTACCTGTCGGCTCGGCGCTGGCCTAACGGAGTAGCCTGCCCAACGTGCGGGCGCACCGACGTTTCGTTTGTGCCTTCGCGTCGCCTGTGGCAGTGTAAGACCCGCCATCCCAAGGCGCAATTCAGCATCAAGACTGGGACGGTGCTTGAGGATTCGCCGCTGGGTCTAGAGAAGTGGTTGCCTGTAATGTGGATGGTCGCCAATTGCAAGAACGGCGTTTCATCCTGGGAGATTCACCGTTCCCTTGGAGTCTCGCAGAAGGCCGCATGGTTCATGCTCCACAGGATTCGCCTTGGCATGAAGGAGGACTTCGGACGCGGGCCACTTAACAAGATCGGCGGCGAGAACCACGAAGTCGAAGTCGATGAAACCTTCGTCGGCGGACAAAAGAAGAATATGCATCTCGACAAGAAGGTCCGCTACGAAGCGAAGGGCGGCGCATCTGGCAAGGCAGTTGTGCAGGGCATCCTTGACCGCGACATGCGAAAGGTCCGCGCCAGCGTCATGCCAAACGTGAAGCGCGAGACGTTGCAAGCGGAGATTCTTCGTCAGGTGAAGTACGGCACCAAGGTCTATACCGATGATGCCGTTGCTTACGAGCAAGGTATGCAATGGCGCTTCGTGCATGACTTCGTGAACAAGACGGAAACGTACGTCAAGGGCCGCGTTCACGTCAACGGAGTCGAAAATTTTTGGAGCTTGCTCAAGCGCGGATTGCGCGGGACGTACGTCGCGGTCGAGCCGTTCCACCTTGAGCGGTACGTGGACGAACAGGTATTCCGCTATAACAATCGCGGATCGAAGGATGAGCCCGTTAACGATGGCGAGCGAATGAGCCGTCTGTGTTCGCAGATCATCGGCAAGAGGCTGACGTATGCGGAACTGACGGCGAAGGAGGACAAAAAACCGGAGCCAGTATTCTAGGTTTCGGTTGCCTCGTGGCCGCAAGCGAAGGACAGGCGAAGTAAAGGCGGAAGATTCTTCCGTAATCCACTCAAAATAAGTGGAATCCACAGCCCATAACGTGATACTAAAGAAAAAGGACCACTCTCGCCAGAGCGGTCCTTGCTGAAATTCACGGTTACTGGGAAACTAAGCCACTCCCACCATAGCCCGTTTCGGGCAGACCGTCAACTGTGAATTTCTTCAGGGGAATTCCTGTCTCCAGCGGGAGACGGGTAAGCACCTCCCGGCTAGGTGTATTCGCACCGACGCCGGGAGGAACCATCAACGCAGTATCAGCTGCCATAAGGAGACAACCTCAAAATGGCCACAAAAGATACCACGTCGAAACGCGTGGGAACAATCGCCAGTAAAACACTCCGCAATCCTTATGCGGATCGCGCCTGCAAGACGCTTGCAGGTTCCGCGCTCGTACAGCGCCCAACCCGTCGCTCGCCCAAGCGCGGCTAGTCGAAAATCCTACCACGGAACCCGTCAGAGTATTGGCGGGTTCCTTTTTTCTCTAGATTTTTTCTTTGAGCCGCGTTTCGGCCCGCGCCTATTAGGATTCGCATCTACCTGTTTTCGGTACTCTGCTTCGCGTGCCTGCATCTCTTGGTGCGCGCCGGTGAGCCGGCGATCCACTAGGCCAGTGAACTTGCGATATTCTGCGGAATGTTTCATATACCCTCATACGTAGCACTCAAAGCAAGCCTAACGCCTTCACTAACTCCACTTGCCTATCTTTCCTGCGGGTTGCATCTGTTGTTTTTTCGGTTGATAGCGCCATATATTTTGCGATGGCTTGTTCCAGGGGTTTGTCTGGCACAGGCTTAGTCGGGTCGTACGATTTATCGACTAAAATCGCGAACTTGGTCAGTTTCTCAATTAGATCATCTTCCGCGTAGGTGCTTAACAGATTCGTACTTAGGAGCGAAGTCGCCAAAGTGTAGAAATGGGTCTGATCCGTTGCAAGCCTAGACCCGCCCAGTCGCGGCGATGCCTTGTAGGCCGTTCGCAAAAATGTGAATGTGTCCGTTAAGGCCGCACGCTCTTTCTTCTTTAATTTTGCCGGAACGTCTGGCTTCTTAATGAAGCTTTTCAATATTTCTGTAGGTTTTCGATGCATGCCATTAGAGCGCACGAACAAAGCCAGCTCCAACAATTTCTCCCACATGCGATCTGCCTGAATAGTTTTGTCGGGGACTGTAGAAATTATATTTAGCCGCTTGAGGACGGAAACAAAGGGCGTTTTCTTTTTCTTTGTGAATACATCCTGTTGTCTAACCTGTCGCTCCGCGATCAAATCATAAATATCCTTCAGCAGCGGGTCACCTTGCTTCATCGCACGAACGATATTGATACGATTAACTCTTACCCCAAATTGATTTATATCCACGAACAAGTTGATCATCTCGTTCAGCGACGTGTTCTCATTTAACTCGATTTCAATTGTCGGAATCAGGTATTCGCGAAGGCGCGCAACGGTAGTTTCGTCTAAATCTTTAAATGTCCTTCTCTTGCCATCTCCGAGATTGACCGAAAATCCCGCATCCCTTCGATAAATGCGGTCAAGTACGTAGTGCCGCCAATTCTTAACGCCAAACTTTGCGTCAGCATCCCCCGCCAAAAACATCACAATGCTGTCGAGCCTCTGCTTCCCGTCTAAAATATTGAACTTGAAGGCCGAACCTGCAACGTCTTTGTACATGAATATCGCTGGTATTGGCCGACCGTTGACGATGTTTTTGATAAGCTCCTGTCGCATTTTTAGTTTCCATACCTTCGGACGCTGAAACAGCGGTATCAAATTCATCCGTTCTTCATTGAAGTATTGGACGAGAATTTCTAATTTAGTTTGCGAGTTTCTATAGTCCATTCGCGCGTACCCTCCGGGGGGAAGGGTCATCGTACACCCCCGCTTCGGGGCGCACTAGACACACTCCCGCTACCCTCATCCGCTGCCCTGTCACCCCCACCATGCGCCGACTCGGATGATGAGTCAAGGATATTATTGCCGTTAGCGAGAAATTCCTGCCAAAATATTCAGCCTAAACGACTTAGAGGTCATATTCTAGATAACACAGGACTTAGCGCCGGATGGCGCGGCCGCGTTTCCTTTCGCTTCCGGGCTGCGCGTACTCCCTTGCCGGGACAATGATCAAATAAAAAGCCGTCCCTCCATTTGCCCATAGTGTTCATAGCTCCCGTGATCCAGTTGCGAGAGAACTCAATTTTGATCTTCTCGGTCTCACCGACCTCAACGGTAAATTTCATGCTGACCTCCGATGGTCGCGATGCCACGTAACGATGATGCGGGGCGAATCGCGGGTGCGTCGACTCCAGCCGGCGGCAATCCTGTCGAGCTCATGGGCGTATTGTCACGTACGACCGAATCCGTTAAACTGGGCGCGTCCTTCGAACTCCAAGGGTCATGGGCAGATAACGCCAGTTCTCATCCATGAAAATCGTCCGCTATGGTGCGTCCAACACGATCGTCGACACGCCCCATTCCGGGGTTATTCGTACCGAACTGATTGGGCATCTGACCGCGACCGAGGTCTTCTACGAGCCACGCGTGAGGCTCAGAATACATTTCCACGGGCTCCGCATGAAACGGGTTCTGCTGCGTTTGATCGTGTTTGGGTGTTTAGTCGCCACTCGACCTGCATGGGCCGATCAACTCGATTTTCGGCTCCAGCCGCCGAAGCGTGCGTTGACGCAGGCGCCGGCGGAGTTATCGGGGCTTTGGCTTTGGCGAACTGAGGGCTACGGATACGTCATACAGGTGGTCGGTGACTTGCTCAAGGCGTTCGAGGTGACTGATCTGAGCTGTATCCCGAGTTTCCAGGCGCGTCAGGTCGAGCAGGACGGATCCCGCGTCGTTTTCGAGCGAGTGGACGACTCGTCGAGGCTCGTATTCGTCGGTGCCACGGGAGCGGCCGATCAAGGCCGCCTGACCTATACCAACGCCGAATCGGCCATGATTTTGCATCGCGTGGACTCATTCCCCGCGGTCTGTGACCGGACCACGACCGATGACTCTATCACCAACTTCGACGTGTTCTGGGAAACGTATCGAGAGCAGTATCCGTTTTTTCATCTCCACCACGTGGACTGGCAAGCCACGCGTGATCACTTTCGCCCTCTCGTCATCCATGCGTCACCCCCTGAGCTCTTCGGTGTGCTGCGCGCGATGATCGAGCCGCTTCACGATCACCACACCTACATCTACTCGACCACGGACACATCGCTCGACTATGGCGGTGAGCGCCCCGATCCCGATCCGATCGGTGACGCCGGTCGTGCGCGGGCGCTCGAGATCATACAGAATCGTTTCCTGGTCGTTCCTCTCCTTTCGTTGGCCAACGGCAAGGTGTCGTTCGGCATGCTGCGGGACTCCATCGGATATCTGCGGGTGATGGGGTTCGGGGCGTACTATGCGGACAGAAGCTACGAGCGGCAGGGAGAGGATAGGTTCGCGGCCGATCTGCGTGCGCTGGACGCCGCGCTCGACACGATCTTCGCGCGCTCCGCTGGATGGCGAGGGCTCGTCATCGACATGCGGTTCAGTGGCGGTGGTGCCAGTGCACTCGGCTTGGCGATCGCCAGCCGGCTGGCGACGGCGCCTTACACGGCTTATGCAATAGTCGCGCGTCGCGATCCAAGTGACCCGACGCTCATGACCGCTCCGCAGCTCGCCATGGTCGTGCCAAGCGCGCGGCCGGGATGGCATGGGCCGGTGGTCGAGCTCACAAGCCGCTACAGCGTAAGCGCCGTCGAGACATTCACGCAGGCGCTCATGGGCCGCCGTCCGGCGGTCGATCGAATCGGAGAGCACACGAATGGAGTGTTCTCTGGTGTCCCGAACCGTCACCTGCCGAACGGGTGGATCTTTGGCCTCCCCAACGAGCTCTATCTCACCGAGCGCGGTACAAGCTTCGACGTCTCCGGGATCCCACCGACGATCCCCGTTCCGACGCTCAGGACGGCGGATCTCGCCGCGGGCAGCGATCCGGGACTCGATCGCGCGATCGCAGTGCTGTCGGCGGGACGGATGGACTCGCCGAAATAGAAGTCGGGGCACCTTGCCGCCGCCCATTAAACGCAGTCAGGTCGTGCAACGGCCAATGACAAGCTCAGCCATTGGGGCACACGTCCAGCGTCAAGCAACGGACTGGGGGCTGGCCCACCTTTGATTCTTGTCGGCGCCATTAATAAACGAGGCCGCCTCACCCTTCGCGATTTTCGAAGGATGGGGACCTCGGACGTCG
>Ga0210391_10001930_pt1 | contig 18374 bp, 20 predicted proteins | sample IncBWC12OmetaG_FD_160573 | JGI IMG/M metagenome (GOLD analysis project Ga0210391, IMG submission 160573) | Forest soil microbial communities from Barre Woods Harvard Forest LTER site, Petersham, Massachusetts, United States - Inc-BW-C-12-O ... | reverse complement strand
TTGAGGTGTTTTTGACTTAAGAAAAGCTACATTTGAAGCTATGTATTTCCCAGCTGGAGGGCCCTAGGCTGTGACTTATGGACAGCATCTGTAATGGAAAATATGAATATGTAGTTGACTTGTGGGCTGTACTCTATGTATATGTTGGATTCCCATGGTCCATAGATTGAATTCCCTTTAGTAAAATAGAACTGACCCTGTCAATTTTGAAGCTCAAATGAAACTCAAACATAACCAATGGGATGATCAGTGACAATTCCTGTCTGCTGTGAATACATATGGGTGCTTTCTCTGAGTCCACTCACTAATGTTTAGTATAAAGATGTGCTTTCAGATGGCAGCCATGAAAAGCTTGACATACTTAAGATAGCATTACCCATCTGATTCAGATCCATGATGTGTTCATGATTCCACTGGTCAATCAATATGTGTTCTTCAAATTCATAGAAGACCATCTGAATCAAGGCCAATCCAGTTCCCTTTGAATTTTTCAATTTAAAATGTGCTTTTCAATGGATGTACTCTTGTGAGTCAGGAAAAGTCAATTCCCTGAATGTCAGGCCATAAGTTGGGCCATACTTACAGATGTTTTTTTCAGCAACTTTATGGTGGTAACTGAGTCATTCTCATATGGTGTGTATTCATCATGATGTGAGTTAAGGAACTTCTACAACTGAGTTTTATTTCAGATTGGAATGGGATGTGAATGCTGATTAGTTAATCATCCAACTAGTCCCACAATCTGTTGACAAGTTGGTGAGGTGACCAAAAAGAAAGTTTTAGGCATTGACAGAGAAGTATGTCAACGTTTTGTGATAAAATCCACTCATGTTACATTAATTGAACTGTCCATTTGAGGGGGCCTTGGATCTTAGTATTGTGCATGATAATGGGCCAAAAATTCGATGATGGTTGAGGGAGGTGCTAATAATATACATCTGCCCAGGCTCTATGATTGGGTTGTTATTCATTCAGAAATAAGGGCAATCAAAGACTGATATCATAATTTCCAACAAAGTAGCATATCTGTCATGTGACTGAGCGGTGGGCCGTTCAGTCACATGACTCTGATATTTTCCTTATCTTCCCATGAGGAGCATTACACAATGTATGACAGATAAATGGTCCTATTTCAGCACACCTGAAAATGTGGGTTACTGTTGATCATTCCAAAAGCTCCCCATACAAAAAGTGCCTGTCTGTGTGGCCATATTGCAATGTTCTTTATTTCGTATACATGAAAGCAGAATTCATATTGGAAGAAGTGTCCATTTATGCCTTGCCTACTCTGAGACAAAGTGGGGGAATGTAACAACATTTTCAAGAATGATATAATATGAACATGACCACAGTCCAGTTTAGTGAGCATTGTTCCTGAAAGCCTTCTCTACTCTGCTTCTTAGTGACTCCCAAATAGCTGCCTGCTGGTAGGCATAGCATTTGTGCCCTTCAGTCTGTTGTTCTGTCCTCTCTGCTCTCTCCAGCCATTCAGCCTTTCTATTAGTAAAGCCACGGATGGTATTGCCCATCTGATCCTTGATTGTTGTGAACTCTTCATTCCAGCGATCATAACGTGCTTTAGCACGAAGGAAGTTAACTTGTTCAACTAGTGGGCTGTGTCAATTCTACAATGTGGTGGAATGAACAATGCTTACTCTTCTGTCTCCATGTATCTTCCGATTCATCCTTGCTGAGTTGGCCAGTTCGCCAAATCCAGGAGAGAGCAACCTTGGACTGGCCAATGCGGTTCTGTTTGACAATATTAGGGTTTAGATACAAATCTTCCTTTTCGATGGGTTTGAATAGCCCTTGCTGATCGAGACTTGTCAGTGCCCTGAATGCTAGCGAATATGCTGCAACATGCTGCTGGATGTTGTGTTCGGCAGCTCTAAGGGCAGTGCTGGACCGGGTTTTCATCTTGTAATTGTCCGTCTGCTTGTATTCCTTCCATAGGTAAGCTTTATAGTTTAGCCCCAGTCTGATCTGTGAGAGCGCATCATTAGCCTGGCCAGTTCGAAGTTCAATCTCCTGTTCCATCAAGCCTGTCCTCTGACTTGCAACACAAGCATCCCTTCCCTGAGTAGAGGGCAGTTGGAGTGGAATGTGCTCTGGCTGCACGCCATCATCAAACTGTTCTGCATCATCCTCTTCATCTGACTCCTCTTCTGACTCAACATCTGATCCATCCCAATCAAACTCATCAACCTCAAACACATCTTCATCTTCCTCTTCCCCCTTCTCAAACTCATCAACCTCAAACACATCTTCCTCTTCATCTTCATCTTCCTCTTCCCCCTTCTCAAACACATCTTTATCTCCCTCCTCTTCATCTTCCTCTTCCTCTTCCCCCTTCTCAAACTCATCAACCTCAAACACATCTTCATCTTCATCTTCATCTTCCTCTTCCCCCTTCTCAAACACATCTTTATCTCCCTCCTCTTCATCTTCCTCTTCCTCTTCCCCCTTCTCAAACTCATCAACCTCAAACACATCTTCATCTTCATCTTCATCTTCCTCTTCCCCCTTCTCAAACACATCTTTATCTCCCTCCTCTTCATCTTCCCCCTTCACATCCCTCATCAAAGTATTTTGCTCATTGTCACTGGCGACATCCAGGAAGTGCTGTGCTTGGGCATGGAACTCTTCAATGTGTGAGAGTAGACGGTGGCGTGCCGATTTGACATCTTTTTCATATAACTTTTGAGCATCCTTGGGGCGACGTTTCTTGCTTCCATCGACCTTTATTTTCAATTTCTCTCTGAATGGCATGGGTTAATATGAGTGGATTCAATCTATGACTCCACTCACTGCAACATCTCAAGATGAATCCCTTTTGAGAGCCAGACAGCCTGTCTCGAAGTATGCCCATTGTGCATTTCCTGATGAGACAACTTCATGAGGATTTCTGCCTGAGTAGGGACTGGAAAAAAAAGATTAATGATAAGGCAAAAATGACTGCACTCTGCTAACCATCTGTGGATGAGAGCTCATATACTCTCAAGGATTCCCCACGTTCGGTCTGAGCCTCCTCTTCCATTCCCAAGTACTCCCTTTGCTTCTCCCTACCCACATAAAGGCAGTGTTCCTCATACACTTTCTGCGTTGCATTGAGTCCGTCATTGGCTCTTTTCAGCTTCTTTTTCAGCATTGAATCTGTAGATGAACAGTGAAAATTGTGGTGGTTGAAAGGGCAATTCTGATCACTCACCCATTGACAGCATCTTCTTGAAATTTATATCTTGGATGAATCTATTCAGAAACTCAGATCGATAGGCCAGGGTCATTGATCGGGCAGTACGTCCAGGCTCATTCAGCTTTGACCAGATGGTCTCCATGATCTCTCCATCCAAATGCCCCGCTCCTTTTATGAAGTTTAATGAGAACTGGCAGAAGCAATCCTTGACATGGGCTGCCAAGTGCCACTTTCCCACTGCCACTATCAACTTCATCCTCTCATCCCAGTCAAGTTCAGGACAATTAGCTGTCCTCCAGAGAAAATTGATCCACCATTGACACCCAATATCGTAATTGAGAAGGGCAGCAAGCTTGTCCAGGTTTCCATGCTTTTGCCAATACTTGACTGCTTGGCAAAATGAAAAGTCACTGTAGATTTGTCTTGAAGATAACATTGTCAGCTTGAGATGGTGTCAAGTGCTGATTACATACCTCTCTCCTTTATACATGTCAACCATGCTACATGGAACGACACATCCATGATGTCCACATGCACATCCCAAAATACCTGTGATATCCACATTCTTGTGGGCAGACCCCTTCTCATTTGCAGCTTTATGGTTGACACATCCTGGTTTCTGATCCACACTCAGTCATAAAGCTAGACTCAACAAATATGGGATTTTACCTGGGGCTTTGTCACAGCCGTCTCTATATGCTTCTGATAGGCAGCCCTGGGTACAAAGTATGCTTCTCCATCCATCAACCAGACATCGTCCCTAGGGTTTTTCATGATCATATGATCAGCCTTGAAATTTCCATCCATAACGAGTCTAATCATGAACCTCCACCTGAACAAAAGATGGGTCGGATGAATACAGTGAGAAATGAATGACAATACTGACTGCTCAAGCTCTCTCCAGTTCTCTGGCAAATTGAATCCCGGTTGAGGGCAAGCTATGCAGAACCATGCCAGATCACCAGGACCTGGTGTTCTATCTGTGTCATGAGCAAAACCAAATGTGCGCTTGGTCTCCATGTGGTTCCATTGCCGTGAGACTCTTCCCAACTCCCGGCTTCGATCCTATGAATCAAAGGTAAATAACACTTCGAAATTCTACCAAAAGATATATGCTACATACAGCAACAGTCTCTGGATGGTGCCAGTTTGTCAGTCTCCTGAGTTTGGTCATGAAGGAGGAGGCCGTTACACCACATTCGAGGGTGTCAATCCCATAGTACTGAAGCAGCCGAAAGGTGAAGGCAGTCTTGGGGTACTGTATACTTGCAGGATAAAGTTTCGCCTGCAGAAGCTGTTTCCATCGTTCAGGTCCATTGGTGCACTCACACCATGCAGCTCTGTGGGTATAGACTCCATCCACATCCACCACTGTGAACTCCCTACCAGAATTATCATACCTGTGGTCATAGGCTGGACAAGGGGATCCTCCATGACCAAAATGTAGCACGAATCCCAAGGCTTGTAGTGCTACGGACTGGAAATACTTCCCAGTCCATTGGCGTATAGAATGGAAGGGATGTCGAGCATGGTAGGCCACACAGCACTCCTGGCAAAGCAGACCAGAATGATAACAGTCCTCACACCTGTATTTGCCTGCATTGGTGGCCTGACAGCTTATACAAGAGCCGTCTGTTCCTCGGCCCTCTAGAGATAGAATTGCATGCTGGAAGTCATCTTGAAGGGGGAGCCACTCCCTCATCATGTCATTTTGACTCTGGAGACAGCCCATCTGAATGATGTCACAAAGTCATGGGACGAATGTTACCTTTCCTTGAGTACGCTTTCCATGGCCTGGAGATGGAGGAGGATCAGGATCGGTGTCCATGAAGTCCGGAAAATCACTGAGTAGCATTGGGCTTGATGGACGGGGTGCCTTGATTGCAGATGGAGGCCTCTCCGGTGAAGAGTCCAACGGTCTTTTGCTAGAACTTCTCGCCCCCTGGCCATCTGGGGATAGCTCGATCTTTGTAGCCCGGTAGTGCTTTTTACCCCGTACTGTCCTTTCTGTGTAATCAACTAACTCCCTGTCCATGGTTGGAGAGATGAGGGGATGGGGAAAAAGCAACCAATGTTCAACTTTGGAGTCACATGACTGAACGGCACCGCCGTTCGGTCACGTGATGTTCATCCGACCTGCCTTATGATTGAATTTACATGTTTTAAATGCAGGAACACCTATAGTAACTATTATTCAACTCCACTAAGTTGAATATAGTAAAATATCCCATTGTAAATAGGTTCTGAAAAACATTACTTCCGTTTCCTGAGGCGTTTCGAAGGGGGACCAACTTCTTCTCCCATTGTTGTATCAGCAGCCACCCCGACTGGCTGTGTATCTGTGATCTGCTGTCCATTTGATGGGGACCCTTCCTCAGCTATGGCAGACAACTTCTCAAAATCGTCCTCAGGCCTCTTTCCCCTTGCACGTTTTAACTGTGGTTTTGACTCAGCCATCTCTGTCTGCTTCTTGGACAACTCTGCAGGTGCCCCACCACCCTGTTTAGACGAAGCCTTTTTTCTACCCCTGCCTGCACGCTTCTTCCGCCTTTTTGGAGTGTTCTTTGAGGCTGGCTGGGCATCTTTACCCCCGCTTGGCTCTGCATCCTCTTCCAGCTCATCAACCTCCTCATCTGCCACAACACCATCTATTGCAGGATCCACGTCCATTGCCACATCCTGAGCTGCTGTGGCTGCAGGATTCTGCTGTTGGCTCACCTCCTCATCCTGAGTACCGTCAACTTCCCCATTCACCAATTCCTCCTCAGGCTTTTCATCCTGGGCTTCCTCAGGGTTATTGTCACCAGGAGCAGGGAGAGAATATATGGGAAAATCGGTAAAATCACGTTCCGGTCGATTGTTCAACATGGCTGGAGTATTTCGTTTGACGTGACGGAAGGTTTGATGCTCTTCAGCACGTCTTTCAATCGAAATTGGAGGCCCATTCCAGTTCAAGTATTCGACACGGCTGTCAATGAGGGAAAGCAGCTTGGGAAGGAGTTCTGGATGATTAGACTCAAACAACTTGACCATTTTGGCTTTAACCCTTGAAGCAGGGTATCCCTGAGCCTGACCAACAGTTGCCTCCATATCCTCCTTGTAAACGACAATGGCGGCAGCAAATTCAACAAGGGACCTCTGAAACACAGCCACAGGAACGATGAGCTGTTCTCCAACTCTGAAGACATACTTGACTGCAAGGATCGTCTGTAAACGGCGATACATCGCCCGGCTGGAGCCCATTTCGATCCTTTCTGTCCAATGTGGCCCAGACCCCACATAACTCCTCCTATCCAGGATGGTGGCCAGCTCCAAAACATTTCCTATCGCCATGATATCCTTTAATCCATCAGCATTGCAGGTATTCGGAATGTGGGCAGAGCTTGACATGTCCAACAAGGGGTCATCCCTGTAGCGGTTGACCCACATGGCCATTAGCCTTCTCAAAAACGTGAATCTCCCACTGCTGGCTTGGTTCACATCAGGTCTACGAATGAAGCCATGGACTATTGCCAAGGCGGTGAGTTGAGATGTCGAGCTGGAGTAGAAAAATTGTCCATGGACCACTGCATCCTGGGGAGTGAGGTCGTAAATGGGAGTACAGGGTTGGACATATCTACATGAGCAGGGATAGAACATGAGTAGAATAAACCTTGAATGTATCAAGGACTTACAATGTGTCCCCAGGGCCCAAAAGGACACCCTCATGATCCCAGAGGGTGTCACAGATATTGGATGGCGGCCTGCTCTCCGGCCCAGGCTTCCCGAATCCACAAATGGATGCCATATTACCAATGGCATTCCCTTTCCTTTCCTTTTTCTTTGGGACCGCAACAACCACATACTTATAGCCTGCCATGATGGATAGGGCCATCCCCGTGCCATCCTTGTTCATATCGGTCCATGAGGAGGAATCCTGCGTCGTGGCCGTCCCCCATACCATCTCATCGGAGGGGAATGCCAAAGGCGCCATGCCAGGCTCATCCCGCGTCTCCTGCCATGCCTCCTCATTGGAGGCCAACTCACTGCAACACATTCCATTAGCAGAGAACAAAATATTGAGGTGCAAATGGACCTGTGCAGAGGGGGCTTGGGTATGTTTGAACCGCCCATGGGTATCTGATTCACACCCAGTCCTCGCTTGGACTTGCCATCCAGACCCGGCAGTAAGTCAAGCAGCATTCCAGTCTGTATTCCATTGGGGTAAAATGTCCCACCATTGACTTGGATGTTTATGTCAGCTATGATGCGCCTCTGTGAGAGCTAGCACAGACCATGAATGTCCCGCTGAGCGGTCAAGGACCCAAGCTTCATCAGTGCTTGACGGTCAAATCTGACCCTTGCATGGTCAAAGTTAGACTTTTGCAAAATATGTCGATGACGAAAGATTTCCTGCCACTGTTTGGCAGACAATTGAACCCCGGATTCTTGTGTAGGGACAAAGATGCGAGATGGGGCATTGGTCGAATATTCAATCTGTTGGGCACTGTGGTCATGGTGAGGAGGACCTCCTTTATAGTGCTTTCGGATGCTATCCATTATTCTCCCAAAAAGTTTGTACTCAACATCCTATCGGAAGGATCAATTGAAGTCAAAGAGCATACTGAGGAGCTCACCGTTCCCTTCCAGGATCTAAACTCATAATCCATAGCACCACTCTCAGGTGATGCCCTGTATAAGGCTACCTTTATTCCGGCCTCTATGCTCATTTCATCGCGAATGACTGCGGTTGGAGGGGCAGACCGCTTCAGAGCTCCCATGGAGGCAACTTTAGGAAGGTCAGGCACCCTCACTGGCGGCTGCACCTGCTTCTTTCTCCCTGAATTACGACCTTTTTGGCCCCTCCCCCCTGTGGCCTTAAGAACGGTACCGGATCCTTTTGGACGGGCCCCCCGTTTTGGGCCCCTCCGTTTCTGATGCTTGGGTTTCTCTTCATCAGTGAACTCGCCTTCGTCGGACGGTGCATATAACTCATCGTCCTTGGACTTCCCCTTGACATCGACATCACCCTCATCCAAGCCCTGCTGTTCATCATCCTCCGGCTCGCCCACCTCAGACTCGCCCTCCGAATTTGGACCCAGCTCCCCTTTAAGTGAATCCTGAGCCGGGGCTGATAAACAAGCATGTTAGACACCATTTGATGAACCATCCGCATCGTACCATTTACAAACCAATCAGGCTCCATGGCGGCTTTGTCCACCTTTTCCAGCAGCAAGTTTATTGTCCTCATGAAGTCATCTAGCTGAGGGTCCAACGGTTCACCTCCGGCGATGCACAGCACCATTCGCCAAATCCGATTTTCGACTTCTTTCAGAAATTGTGGCCGGTGAGTGCCAAATGCAATGCCATGCTACAGTAGATTCAGTTCACTGATTGGAATATAAAAATACCACTCACAGCAAGCAAGTGATCTCGACGGATGGAATCAAGTTTGAAATTTTTTGGGGCAAACACAATTAAAGGGGAAAACGAAGCGGCCAAGTGCAACACATTTCTCATCATGAACAACATGTTCGGCAAATCCTGGATCTCCGTGATAGACTGCCAGTCCTGAGGATCAAGACCCAACATCTTTGCACGGCTGCTCAAGATTATCAGATCACTGAGAAGCATAAGGAGAAAGTAGAACATACGCTGAAATACATTCCACAAGTGCTCTCTGATCGGATGGTAGATCTTCAAAACCCATACTGAACCACCAGACGCAGGTGGCTAGGGTCATGATATTGACTTGGATCTTGTCAAACTTCAGGTTGTCTTGATGAGTACCCAGAGTTCTTAAACATCTGATTCCGGAAAGAAATTGGAACTTTTCTGGGCTGTCTTTCAGAGCTGGATCCAGAGGAGGAAAATCCACAATCATTGAGTCTAAGCGATGGCGCTCATACATGCTTCTGAAGTCTGAGAGCAGTTGATGCCAGTCTTGAAGGTTTTCGTAAACCTTACAAATACTAAGTGAATGCTGAGGGCAACAAAGGAAAAAGTACCTTTTCAAGCCGGCGGGAGCCACAGGGAGGTTGTGGCATCCGAGCCACAGACAGCTGCGTGTCTAATGGTTTGTGTTCGACTCCCAGAACCCGACAGTATATATCCAACAGCCGAAAGCGGAAGACAAGGTGAGATGCATGCAGAAGATAAGTAGAGGATCGGGCCACTGAGGAGTTGAGGTGCAGAACAGCTTTCCGACCATCTTTGGGATCCCACTCAAATCCAGTATCTCCTAGCAATTGACGCAGGAATGAACGTGAATTAGGGTCATGGACATCGATATTAGCTGAGTGGTCAGCCTGGGAGGCCTGATTCTAATGAAAACCTTCGTGAGAAACACAAAAAGCTATCAGAGATGATGCTGACCAGGAGAATTTCAGCAACTGGCTGACTGAACGGGAGATCAGAACCCTGCAAGAACTGGTGGATGAAACCTTCTCCTGGCTCATCAGTCTCAGAATGGTCCATGCTGGCCTGATACAAAGGCGCTTGTCAGAGGCGTACAAAACTCTGTGTCAAAAACAAAGGGACCTCAACATGACGTGTCTCCCTCAACCATTTTTCGATGACCACGCGTCTATCATCCCTGAAAACGATCCCAGTAGACCATGGAAATGTTTTGATCAGTGAGGTTGAGTGGATAGCAATTGCGACGGACGTCGAAGCCATTTTTCTGTGGATGAGTGTCTGCGATTTGCTAGTAACATCACGTGATGGTTCATTGCCACCTATGAAGTTTGAATGGGGGCATATTATTGTGGGTGATTCAATGTATTCATTTGCCTATACATACATGTACCATCACAAATAGTCCGCCTTCTGTGGCCAAGAAGGTCTCATTACATTCAGGCGATCGTGAACGTCATCCTTCATCATATGAGCCACACATACTCTTTCCCCCCCTTCCCAGTCATCCACTTCATGGATGAAAACCTTACCACAAAGCTCAACAATTGTTCCAGGGGCATAGGAAAGCTTCGTTCCAAACTCTGGAAGGCAAAGTTCAGCTTTGACATGAGTGCCTGCGCTCAGCAAGAGATCGTAGTGAGTAGGGGCACCTCCCCTGTCACGATGGGGAGGGGTTGTTCTGTTGGCTATAATCTGCATCCCTGTGAAAACAGATGGCCAAAGAGCAACGTTCCCGTGGGTGCGGTTCATATCCTGACCGAGCTGCACCCGTTCAATGGCCTGCCTCCCTGCCTCGTATAAATTTGGAGCAACTAGAGCAGTCACGGCATTACAGAGCCATTCGGCGTGCCCAATTCTTCCCATGAATACAGTAGCCTGAGCACGCTGAAGGCTAGTAGATGTGTGCAATTGTTCATTGAGTTGCTGCAAGCGACATTGGATAAAATAAGCATAAACCAGATGCATTCACTCCACTCACATTTCTTCCCCTCATAAACCAACCTGGAGAGAACGTCAGAAGCCCAGGTCCAAACAGGTCACCTTCCTCACTCTCACGGAATCCACCTAATCTCCACTGATTGCCTGATGTTTCTGTTTCAACTGTAAGGTAACGGCGGATGTGGTGAATGGCATCGTTATAATCTCCCTAATAAGTTTACCAAATTTGAGTACATGGAATGAATGAAGGGATTCTGAGATCTCACAATTCTCTGAATGGACAAAATATCTGGCAAATGCCACACCAAGATGCGCCCATGTTGGTCAACAATGGTGGACGGCTCTGTTTGGGGACCAAATTTTGGCAGTGTAAAATATTTGTTTAGTCGATCTAGTTCTTTGTTTAGATCTTCTCTAGAGTAAATACCCCCGTTAACTCTGCTGGCAAACCGATCTACATCCCAATTAACAGTGGCTACAAATCAAACTCAGATTCTGTTGATGGAACATGAGCCCAAAACACACCGGAATTCATCAAAGCAAAAGCTACAGTCAGTAGTATTCTCCGTATCTCTCCCTCCGTGACTGGTTGGCCAAGGGTGTAGGTATTATGGCCAACTTTGCAAGAGGCCTTGAGATCTTCCAGTTCAGCCCAAATCAACATCCTAGCAGCAGAAAGTGAATGGTCCCCACAACAACTAAAGAGTCATCCAATCTGGTACTTGCCTGGTCTTGACCTCAGCTTGTTTAGGATGTCTGATGTGCTTCTTTAACACACTTTTAAGTTGGCTCCACAATCTCTCTTTCAGATTACTGTCCATCGATCTGTGAGGCAGCAGGTAAGCACACTATGCTCTCAGTGGTTTTATAACTCCCCTAGTCTGGCTTGTTTGAAATGGTGAGTTCAAGGCAGCTTGAACCAATCGTTATCGGATGGTAGTCACGTGATCAAGATCTCTTCAATAGTTGAGAGTGATGCTTCAAATGTCGAAGTGCTGCTGAAGTGCTATCTGACTGTCCCTTTTTTAAGGTGGATTAAGTGAAAAAGTGTGAAAAAGTCACGAAAAATACTTTTTTTTTCCGAAAAAAAATTGGGTATGTCAGGTATAACAAGGGCTTTTACTCATTGAAGAAATAGAATTTTGTGTCATGGTCACAAGGTCCTTATGAATTGATCGAAATGCTACAGTATATCAAAAATGTCCAACCTCAGATGGCAGGGAACTCAACCTTTAGCCACCGGCCTCCGCTCACCTCCCCCCCAAACCAGTCCTTATGCTCACGATTGAAGGAAAATTTTGCAGGACAGCCCGATGTCTTGCAGGAAATGATGGAAGCCCCATTGTTGCCTTGAACTGTAATCCACGATCGGACATGTCCACATTGTGCACATTGCACCGGTAAATCGTTCCCCCATGGGCGGATCTTGTGATGGACCCAGTCATAACGACAACCATGCAAGACCGTTCCTTCATGCCAGAGGTGGATGACATCGGTGTGCCGGCAAACAGTGGGCAACGATGGGAGTAGCCTCTGGAGGCTCTGTTCCACTCCGTGTTTCTCCACCAAAACGGCCTGGGCATATCCGATGACAAAGCTCGTGATGAGGCAGGGGTGAAGTTCCACCGCTGTGAACCCGATGAGACGGGTGAATTGGAGCCTGTTGCTTGTCAGTAAGGACATGTAATAGGGACAAAAAACTCACCTTCTCATGGCAGAGGCCAGTTGTTGGAAGCTCTGTGGCTGGCGGAAAAGCCCACCACAGGACATCATCCACAAGGTGACTTCTGATTCCTGTAGGAATCCCCGGTGAGTGCTTGGGAGGAGGGCATTCATGAACTGGGAAAGGGCCAGCTTTAGATGGAAGGATAACAGGGTAGCAATTGAACTCACTTGTTCAACCGGTGCACAGAAATTGCGACTGGCATACAAATCGCCGGTATCGTCATGGGCATGGTTGGTGATGAAGACCACCACCCGATTGTACTTGTTACCCCTGAAAAGGAGGGTCAGCTTTAAATAGCATCCAAAAGAGAAAATAACCATACAAAGAGCGGCCTAATGCCCGCATCTTTTGGGCATGAATGTCGATGTTTTTCTGGACGGAGAAGTCGAAGAAAATCTCTTCGTAACGGAGGGCAGCTCGGTTCACAAAGTTGGACATGTACTCGTTCAGTACCTTGGCTGGTGATCCAGCGGAGCCCATTCCCTCCAGAAGGAAGTGGAGGATCAGCAACGATTCCCCACTGACCCGTGAGGTAGAGGTCATCTGGAACGGACCGTTGATCTGAAGGGGTTGACTGAAAACCTTCTGAAAGGAGGCAGGAAGGGGTTCGCCATACTTGTCCTGCGCCGGGCCGCTAAGAGTGTAAAAGCCCTATCACAGATTAGGATCATAAGACAATTTAGCAATGTCGACTCACATAGTATGGTTGGCTGCCTTTGAAAACATAAAGGAAACAAGCTATACACATAAATTTGACCTTGGAGCTGGCCGGAATCTTGGGACCCGTGACGCAAACATTACACAAAGTGCGGGGACAGAAGTCACATAGAAGCAAGAAGCCTCCATTTATACACTTATAGCAGTACTGATTTATAATAGAGTCAGTCTTAGAACAGGGAGACCAAAGAAGACTAACGTCGTCGTTGTTGTCATCCTCCTGGGAACTGGGGCTGTTCGGTTGGGCAACAGCGGGTTCCAGAGGGAGCCTTTCCAAAGGAGCCGATGCCGCGTTGAGATCGATTCGTGGTGCCGTTCCCCCAGTGCTTACTCTTGCTTTTTGCTTAGTTCTGGCCATGGTGGGGAATGGAAGAAGAGAATCAGGGGACTGTTATCTGATCGCAACCAATCACGTGACCGCACACATTGCTGAGTCAGCACTTCTTTAAAGGGCAGGGGACACCAAGTTTTCCATTTCAAGTCATACAAGTTCATTTTGCGAAAAATGTAAAGTAAAAAAATGTGGGGCAAGGCGTCAGAGACTGAATGGCCAGTTCAATCTCTGACAAGCCCAAAATAGAATGAAACATAAAGCAGAATGATACATAAAGCGAGCTACTAGAGGAGACAAGACTCGAACGACAACGGCTTGGGCCTGAAATGACGAAATTAGTATTAATGATGACAATCAAGGAGTACTTACATGGCTTAAATGGACTCGAACGACAACGGCTTGGGCCTGAAATGACGAAATTAGTATTAATGATGACAATCAAGGAGTACTTACATGGCTTAAACGGACTCCGCCGACGATGGCAGACCCTACGAGCATGCAATGAATAGACAGCACCCAACCCAAGGCCATTATGAACCCCACGGAGAGAAAAAGGACAGGAGGGCGTCATTCCGCATCAGGATAGACAGCACCAACCCAAGGCCCATATGGCCAATCCCATCCCAACAACCAACCCCACAGAGAGAAAAGGACGGGAGGGCGTCATTCCGCATCAGGATAGACAGCACCAACCCATGGCCCATATGGCCAATCCTTACAAAGAGACCTGTGCACGTAATCACCAAGCTCAACATAATAAGGATACAAAACTCACCTCATTCCGAAGTTCACCACCACGGTTGACCACTGTTGTGCTGCAGACACAACAGGGGTCAACCGTGGTGGTGAACCATCTGCGGTTAACGACGAAATATGATGACGACGACGAGGAGGACGAGAGAGGACGAGGACGAGGACGAGAGAGGACGAGGACGAGGACGAGGACGAGAGGTGAAGAGGACGAGAGACGATGACGAGGAGGCGCAGCACGGGAGGACATCGGGGGTTGGGAACAGGAAGAGTGAAGAAGGAAGCGGTGCTTAAATATTTTCAACATGTTTGTCCTTGTATCTATGTTGATTGTCATCACATGACCGACGCGTCCTGCTTGTCTGCTGAATAATCGGCTATATCCTGATTATTCAGCAGGGGCGGCTAAGGTCAAGAGAAATTATAGGAGCCCACCATGGAAGAAAAAAATTATATAATTTTTGGAGGAGTCGTATAGTTAAGTATTTGACCGCTAAGGAGATACCTTTCGAAAGACCTCCATAACTGAACGAACAACCTCCGACTGAATCTCACTTAGATTTTTTGTCGACATCGCACCTATCAGAATCTGCAACAGGGGCTCAAAAGACTATTGACCTGGATGATAAGAACGGTATACTCCATTACGTTTATTTTCCTTGTTCCAAAATATTAACTAACCTCCTTAGCATCGTAAATCTGTCAGAGGGTGTATCGTCGGTCCTGGTGGTCATCATGAAGCAGGGCGAGAATAACATTCTGGGTTTGACAGATGATGTTAGGAAGTACGTTGTTAGCAGAGAGGTCAAGAGCGCAAAGAAGGAGAATGCGAAACCATACACAAAGGCATGAGTAGACCATTCGTTCTCTCCCTCTGCACACATTTCTAAAATATACATATTTGTGGGTTAGACCAAAGATCCAACGTCTTGTAAACCCCCTATGGCTCCAACGTCGTCATCACCTCCATTCTCTTAAACGTTGCTGTCGCCTCCGTTCTCTTAAATGTCACCAGATCGAACATCAAATGAACAAAGGGCCAAATTTGAGTATGTATTCTTCGTTTCTGTTACTTCCGAAGTGACCATTCGCCATTGCAAGCGCTCTCATTGCCAAACCAGTCACCGAGAAGGAAGCCAAAATTGCTGCCCACAAGTGAGTTTTTTGAGGGTTCCTTTTCTGACAATGTGCTGATTTTGGTTTCATAGCCCTATGGCAGTTGCATAAATGTGGTCTTCTCCATTCCATACATATGTGTCGCTTCATATGGTACAATAGTCATGCCTCTCACTATATTATCCACACCGATTTCCCGTGTTTGTTGTTCAGCCATCTGAGACGTCAGCCTCACCCTGAGACCGTGAAGCATATCATCATCATGGAGGCCGTTACCAGTCGAACTCATTGGCATGATGGGACAGTATATTGAGTTAGGTATGTATTACAGTACCCCCATTGTCGAAAACAGCCACACCACTGTCTCTCATGGCAATAGCATGCTGGGACGCAGGACACTCGCTAAAATATGTGAAGTCGGGATGGACAGGAATGGTTAAAGAGTATGTTTGGTCATGTTCTGGGATGCAGGGGCTGTGGAAGGTTGGGGACAGAAAATCCAGCCTTGAATCATATCATGAAGTCTATTTTACAAGGAAGTAATACCATTATCAATTGTCCATGTGAATGATTTGTCGCATTTGCCAAGGAGGCAAGACTAGAAAGGGGTATCGTACACATGGCTAGGCGCATGACCATGCCCTTTGAAAATCTGCCTCGGTGCCATACAAAATCTGTTTCCCCCATCCAGTTCCGTGCTCAGGATATGAGGCAGGGGAGATCTCTGCGATGCATTCAGCGCGCCATCCGCAGCTGTGGCGACATTGAACAGCGTATTTCCCAGGGGAGCCCCCCGCCGAAAATGACACTGTCTTGAGGGCAAAGCAGCGAGGGCATTGAAGAGGAATTTTGTCACCATAAGGACGAATCATGGTATGGCACCAGAAATACCGAATGCCGATGGATTTGGACAGAAGACAAACACCTGTATGCTCACCAAGCCCTTCCTCCTCTTGTAGCAAGGCAGGGAGAGCATGAATAACAGAAAAGCACTCGATGAAGAGTTTGTGACAGAGTTTCATACTGAGGGCGGTTGCATTGTGTGGGAAAAAGGTATGGGATGAGTACTCGATGATGTATTTGAACTGATGCCTGAAAGTAGCAAAGGTGGTTACTTATGTGGGTCTCCTCATCGAAGGGAATCTTACGATTGAGCATATTCACAGACAGATTTTCGAGCTGAATCACTTGCCCAAATCCCTCCACTAACTTGTAGAAACATGAGTGAATGGCACTGGCTGGCGTAATTACCCAGCTGCTCAGTTATTATTCCATGAAACAACTTGGAGTATATAAATTCAATGAGCGGTCCAGGGACTTTGAGTTGTACTCACATCTTCAACTTTCAAAGCACCACCTTCCCTACAGTGGAAATCTCTGTTATTCTCATGGCTATGGGTGGATACCCAAACAATCAGACGTTCGACACCGAGCCTGTGGAAGAATGAGGGGGATGATTCCTTGGAGACAACATTATTTTGAGCTCACCGGCACATTCTTTGAACAAATCCATCTATAACTGCTTCATGGTTTGCCTGTGACTCTGCAAAGCTCCGAGTACCATTGTAATCCAAATTGAGGGCTGTCAATCCTCCGTCTGCAGCGGCTGGGTCAAAGAAAGCCTGGAGATAATTGACAATGCTTTGGAATGGATCTCCACGGCGATCTTCCCTGCACGAAATTCGCAAGTTGATCATGGCCAGGCCTTGGGAATTTATTCTTGGGAAATTGCCACAGATGGACGGGGACTTGATCTTCCCAACAACTGTCTTGTCTGGATTCTTACCCCTCCGGAAAGGCTAGCCAAAGAGGGTATGCCGTTTGTCATACCAATCATCTGGGTATTTGGAAAGTTGACTCACAAAATAGGTTTCCGCCTTCCTCAAGGAGGTCACATGGCAGTGAGGACAGAGGAATGATACTGTGTCATCATGGACGATCTCAGGGACCGAAAATTCCACACAAGCACTGCAAACAGTACGGGGGCAGGAATGGCAGTCCACACAGTTGCCGCCAAGTCCACACATGCTGCACAACTACAAAGGGGATACGTTCCCTCTGTCTTCTAAAGACAAGTCTGGGCACTGACCTTATCATGAACACCAGCTGTAGGACTCTACGGCCATTCTGTCAGTACAATTCAAAGACATTGGATGAACCACTGCTGCCTGAGGTGTGTTAAACATCCGTCCTGGAGAAGGAGCAGCATGGGATGGGAAGCCAAAATGTGGGTCATGGTCCCTCAAGTTCTGGGCAGTTCGTTTTGTTTCCCGTGATCCACCAATGTTGGACAAGGAGCTCATAGTAGGACTGGACTTTGGGGCCATGGTCATGATACTGAACAGGAACTATCTGAGCAACGGCAGAAATGTGAGCTTGTTGATTAGATGGACCGATAACAGGTCACGTGATTTCCATGCTGTCGATAGGGACTTGCCAAATCTGGTGTGGGGGCTCTTATAGGATCAAGTGGTCTTGCTAGGGGGCATTTTGAATATGCACAGGCAGTGATTATTCACTGAAATGCATATTGATTGTAGTGGTTTATGGTCAACTCTGGGCTACTATCATTTCCTGTATTGTAGGACTACTAGTGTTTCTTTACACCCCCCTTTTTAGCCTGATTCCTAGTTGTTGGTCCAGTTGTGCCTTTAGATCTTGATGATTCAAAATGCATTAACAATCTGGCAGGTATATGGGGTGAGCACCATACCTCGTAGTGGGAGTGGTTACAGCAATTGTCCTCTGCTTTTTGGCTGGTGGACCATCACCGGTACTAGATGATATGTGGCCCCTTTTCTTGCTAGTTCCTTCCATCTTGTCATCATCCACAGCCTTGGGAACCTCTGAAATGCTCGCCTCCCTATCCTCATCCGGTTCTACCTTGACCTTCTTCTTTGCCTGCCTGTCTCCTTTACTTTTTCTCTTCTTGCTAGTTCCTTCCATCTTGTCATCATCCACAGCCTTGGGAACCTTTGAAATGCTCGCCTCCCTATCCTCGTCAGGTTCTACCTTGACCTTCTTCTTTGCCTGCCTGTCTCCTTTACTTTTTGTCTTCTTTCTGCCACTGCTTTGAACCTTTCCCTTTCCCTTTCCATTCTCCTTCTCTTTTTTGACTTCCCCAGTCCATTCTTTGCCTGGTTGAACTCCCTTGCTCCTCATGTCGTCTCCTTCCTCCTCATCCGAGTCATCCTCTATTTCCA
>Ga0210391_10001927_pt1 | contig 18386 bp, 12 predicted proteins | sample IncBWC12OmetaG_FD_160573 | JGI IMG/M metagenome (GOLD analysis project Ga0210391, IMG submission 160573) | Forest soil microbial communities from Barre Woods Harvard Forest LTER site, Petersham, Massachusetts, United States - Inc-BW-C-12-O ... | reverse complement strand
CCCGCCACGCGAATCGGCGAGAGGTCCTCACGCAGCTCAAACAGTTCCGGATGCGTCCACACATCCGCGCTGTCGTAGTTCACAAAGATCGCCACGTCGCCGATGAACCGAATATCCCGCTTCGCGGAATACTCCCGCAGCGCCCGCCATTGCTCATCAAACGCAAACTGAATCGCCTGCTCAACGGCTAAATCCTCGGCATGCTCCGCGCGCAACTGATCCAGCGCCTGCGGCTCGCGATGTTTGTACTCGCTCGGCCACTCATTCCACGACGCGTAATTGAATTTGCGCCGCAGCACCAAGTACTGCGCCCACGCATCGAGCCACGTAGCATTCTCGCGGCAGAATCCCTCAAACCGCGTCCATTCCTCCGCGGAATGCTTCTGGACAAAATTTCGCGCCGCTTCTTCCACCAGGGGAATCTTCTTCGCTGCAACCTGCTCGAAGTCCACATTGCCGGAACGCCCCGGCAACCCCTCCAAACGCTCCCCGTCAATCCACCCGCGGTCCGCCAGGAACTCCAGCGAAACCAGCAGGGGATTGCCGGCGAACGCCGACAGCGCCGCATAGGGAGAATTCCCATATCCCGTCGGGCTCAGCGGCAGCACCTGCCACAATCGCTGCTTCGAAGCCGCCAGAAAATCGGCAAACGCATAAGCGGCAGGTCCCATGTCGCCAATGCCGCCGTACGATGGCAGCGAGGAAATGTGCAGCAGCAGTCCCGATGAGCGCTCCAATGGCATGAATCAATCCAGTCCGGCAGTCAGTAAGTAAAAAGCCCGTGCTCTCGAAGGGATTCGATCAGCACGGGCTTCAGTTGCTTTTGAATCCGAGTTTACGTCCCGCTCAGGGGCGACGGCTGCTGCATCTTGCGATTCAGCAGAACCCGTCCCGACTTCTCGTACTGCGACACCGCTTCGGAGACAAACACCTCGTACATCTGATCGCGCCGCTGGTTCAGCAGCGTGTCGCGCTGCGTATCCAGATTCTTCGCAATGTCGTCGGCGGTGGGTGCCTGTTTATCTTCGATTTTCGCCACCACACCCGTCGTTCCATTGTTGATTGCGGCGCTGATCCCGCCCACGCCCAGGTCAAACAGCGATGGCGCCGCACTGGCCAGTGCGCCGATGTCCGGCACCTGCTGATCGCGTCCCACCAGGTCGCTGGTCTTGATGGTTGCGCCCACTTCCTTCGCCGCCTTTGCCAGGTCGTTCTCCGCGTGCGCCCGATCCGCCAGTTCGTTGGTCTTGCGCGCCAGCAGGGAAGTCACCTGCTGATCGCGGAAGTCGTCGAGCACATGCGACTTGTATTCCGCAAACGTCGGCGTGTGCGCTGCGTTCACGTCCTCAACCTGCAGCACGGCAAAGTTGCCGTCGCCGGTGTCCGCCACCTGGGGCGCTCCACCCTTTTGCGCGGCAAACGCCGTCGCCAGGAACTTCGAACTGTCCGCCATGCCGGAAACCGTCGCGCCCGCCGCCACAAAGTCTGAGGTGGTCACCTTCAGATGATGCGCCGCCGCCGCTGCCGCCAATCCGTTTTTCGTCGCATCCGCCGCAAGTTGCGCTGCAAACGCCTGCTCGGCCTGTGCAGCCCTCTGCTTGGTCAGAATGTCCACAATGGCGGTCTTCACTTCGGCCAGCGGTTTCACATGCGCTTCCTGCTTCTCTTCTGTCTGGATGATGTGATACCCAAACCGCGTTTTCACCAGTCCGGAAATCTGTCCCGGCTGCTGCGAGAAGGCCGTGTGATCGAATTCCGGCACCGTCGCGCCTGGCTTCAGCCAGCCCAGTTCGCCGCCCGCATCCTTGCTGCCCGGATCGTCGGAGTTCTTCTTCGCAAGATCCGCAAAGTCCTTGCCGTTATCCTTGCGCAACTGATCCAGAATCCCCTGGGCCTTGGCTTTAGCCGCCGCATCCGCAGCCCCGCCCGCATTCGGGTCTACCGCGATCAGAATGTGCCGAACCTTCGCCTGCGCATCCACTTTGTAGTTCGACTGGTTCTGGGTGTAATACTGCTGAATCTCCGCGTCCGTCACCTGCGGCTTGCCGCCCGGCAGATCTCTATCGGTAAACGCGATGTACGCAATCTTCCGCGTCTCCGGCTGCGCATCCTTGTAGCGCGCCGCGTTCTGCTTGTAGAAAGCTTCCAGCTCCGTGTCCGTCGGATTGATCGTCTTGCGCAGATCGTCCGCGCTGATCACTGCATAGGTGAACTTAATTTTCGTCGCCGACTTCGTGTACGCGTCCTTGATTTCCTGGTCGGAAACCGTCACTCCGCCCGTAATCAAATCCCGCAGCCGGTCGGAGATGATCTGGTCTTTCACCTCGCCCTCGAACTTGTCCACCGACATATGCAGGTTGTCGTTGATCAGCTCGGCATATTGCGTGTCGCCAATGTACTTCCCGCCCGGAAACAGATACTGCCCCCACATCCCCGTGTGCAGAAAATGCTGCACATCCGTATCGGTCGCGGTTACGCCCAGCCGATCGGCTTCTTCAATCAAAATGTGGCGCTGAATCACCACCTGCGCCGCCTGCTGCATAAACATCGGCATCAGCATGTCCGGAATCTGCTGTCCGCGCGCCATCGTCTGCACCTGCAGCTGCACATCGGCCGTGGAAATCTTGTCTTCCGCAGGCAGAAAGCGCCCGATGGGACCACCGTAGCGAATCGACGCGTACGTGTCCGTTGTGGCGGATGTGTCGTTGAACATGCCCGGGACGAGGAAGATCACCATCAGCACGCACGTCACGCCGATAATGCCGATGAAAATGATCTTGGTGAATTTTGTGTCCTTTTGCAGGAAGCGAATCATGGATGGGTAACTACCTTTTCTTGTAACGTGCGCTTCGACAGGCCGGCCCTGAGGCCACAAGCCTGCGGGATTTCCCGATGCGGCAGGGAGCCCTTCCAGTATAAACGCGGGAGCGCCTACGGGCCGCTCCTAAACCGCCAAACGCCGCCGCGTAACCGCTCAGCGCCCGGTCAGCGGCAAATATCCCGGAGTGCTGTCCCTGTACTGGGCCCAGTTCGCCAGAATCTCACGGACCACCGGGCTACCCACGCGCCACGCGTTTTCGAGCGCCGGAATCCCTCCCACATACGGCGCCGTCAGCGAATCCGCCGCCCCATGGCCCGGTCCCTGCATGGAGAAGTTCGACGCCGTCCGCAGCACCAGAAACCGCCGAAAATCCGCGCGATGCATCTTGTCCAGACGCGTCAGCGCCTCCGCAATCCCGGGATCCTCCATGTCAGTCATCACGAACCGGCCCTGCTCATGCGTATGGATGCGAATCCAGTCTTCCGCATAGTGCGTCAGGATTTGCCCATGCCAGTACGCGTCTGACCCCAGCGTATCGCCCTCCAGCACAAACGGCAGCCGCTGCGCATTCGGAAATCCCGTCCACGTGGCCCGCAGAGCAGCCACTTCCGGCGTGTCCATCAGCGGCGTCTTCTCCGTCAGATGAAACGCCCAGTCCGCCAGCGTTGGATTCAGCGGGTACGCGATCGGCTCGTTGCCCCACATGCGTTTTGGATCCGGTGTCTCATTCGGCCGCATCGCCCCAATCGCCAAAATTCCGTACGGCCAGTCCGGCGGGGCCTCGCGCGGATCGATCTCCTGGCGAATATCCGACACAATCCACTTCGCCCACGCCGCCGAGCCCAGCGACGCCGCGTTCGGATCGACCCCGGCAATCCCCGCCAGCAGCCAGTACGCATGGGTCAGATCGAATCGCGGATCGAGCCCCAGCACCATAATCGTGCTCGCCGCCGGCCCAATCGTCATCCCCGTCACCACCCCGATCACTGACTCATCCGCGTTCGCCCGCAGATCGCGCATCCCGCCTGGGAAGGGAAGCCGCCGGTCCAGATGCTCCCGCTCCACCCAGTATTGAAATTCCCCCGGCCGGTCGCCGGTATCCTCGCCCACCTCAAATGTGGTCACAATCACCACCTTCACCTCAACCGGGTGCACCGCATCGCCCTGTGCCCGCGCAAGAACCGTGAAGCAGAGACACGAACAGACCGCAAGAAGCGAGGCAAATCGCCGCATGGATTGGAACCTGACTGAAAAGGGGTAACGACAAGCAAAGATTAGCAGAAGACCCCGCCAGCTTGTTCCTCTGGCTAACAGTCTTATCGCTAACCGTTTCATCGCTAACCGTTTCATCGCTAAACGCTTTACCGCTGACAGCCTTATCGCCAGCTTTTCCGTAACCGATCCAGCCCAGGCGCGTCGAATACGGTAGGGAGTAAATTAAGAAAGCCTCATGCTGATTCTCAAAAAAAGCGATATCCCGTCCTCGGAAATCACTCCGAAGCGTGACTATATGAATCGCCGCTCTTTCATGGCCGCCGCCGCTGCTGGCGTCGCAGCCGTCGCCGGCGAATGCGCCCTGCGTGGCGTGCTGCAGCCGCCCCACGTCAAGGCCGCGGAAAAGCTCAACACCATCAAGAGCCCTCTCTCCACTACCGGCGTCACGCCCACCTCGTTTGAGGACATTACCCACTACAACAACTTCTACGAGTTCGGCCCCGATAAAGGCGATCCTGCCAAAAACTCCGGCAGCCTTCACACCCGTCCCTGGTCCATCAAGGTCGAAGGATTAGTCGCCAAGCCGCAGACCTTCGACATCGATACCCTCCTCAAGCTCCGCCCCATGGAAGAGCGCATCTACCGCTTCCGCTGCGTTGAGGCGTGGAGCATGGTTATTCCCTGGGCTGGCTATTCGCTCTCCGAATTCATCAAGCAGTGCCAGCCCCTCAGTACCGCGAAGTATGTCCAGTTCATCTCGCTCGCCGATTCAAAGCAGGAGCCGCTGCCGTGGAGCGCTGGCATCCAGTGGCCCTATCAGGAAGGCCTGCGCATGGACGAAGCCATGCATCCGCTCACCCTCCTCACCTTCGGTCTGTATGGCCAGGAACTGCCCAATCAGGATGGCGCGCCCGTCCGCATCATCGTTCCCTGGAAGTATGGCTTCAAGTCCGCGAAGTCCATCGTCAAAATCAAATTCGTCAAGGATCAGCCCTCGACCACCTGGAACGAAATGGCCGCCAACGAGTACGGCTTCTACTCCAACGTGAACCCCAACGTGGATCACCCGCGCTGGAGCCAGAAACGCGAACGCGTCATCGGCGCACCCATCTTCCGCCAGCTCCAGCCCACGCTCATGTTCAACGGCTATGGCGATCAGGTCGCCAGCTTGTACAACGGCATGGATCTGCGGAAAAATTACTGAAGAGCCCCTCCATGATCGGAAACAATCAACGATGAAGCAACGCGGAATCGTTGCGCTCAAGGTAGTAGCCCACGCCGCCTGTCTCGCGCCCGTTGCGTGGCTGCTGTGGCATCTCTATCTCTCCACCACCAGCGATCCCAGCGCGCTCGGCCCCGATCCCACCCACACCGTCACCTTCTTTACCGGACGCGGCACGCTCCGCCTGCTCATGGTCACGCTGGCCGTTACGCCCATGCGCCGCCTCATCCCGAAGCTCGCCTGGCTGGTGCGTTTCCGCCGCCTGTTTGGCCTCTACGCCTTCTTCTACGCCTGCCTGCACCTCATGACCTACGTCTGGCTCTATGCCGGATTCAGCTGGTCCGCCATAGTCGACGACATCAGCCAGCGGCGCTTCATCATCGCCGGCTTCACCGCCTGGCTTCTGTTGCTGCCGCTCGCGCTTACCTCCACCGCCTGGTCCATCCGCAAGCTCGGCGGCAAGAACTGGAACCGCCTCCACTGGCTTACCTACATCGCGGCTCTCGCCGGAGTGATCCATTACTGGTGGGGCGTCAAGCAGGGCGTTCTCACTCCGACAGCCATCACCGTCGTGTTCGTCGTCCTCATGGCCGCGCGCCCAATCCTCGCGCGCCGCGCTGCGACGCCAAAGGGAAGCCCCAGCCGAATTCCCGTCAGCTAGCCCAGCGCCTTCGACATGCGAATGAAATGGCAAGCCTGCGTCACCCGCGGCTGCATATGCTCATGGATCGGCGCCGTCCCCACCACCGCGTAGCCGAGCTTCTCGTAGAAGGGCGGCAGTTCCGTGCGCAGGTTCACCACCGTCATATCCATGGCATGCGACCCCATCTCCCGCGCAAACTCCTCTGCGGCCGCGACCATCCGCCGTCCCAAACCCGTCTTCTGCTTCCCCGGATCGACGGAGAGCAGTCCCAGATAGCTCCGGTCTCCCCGCATCTCCACGTAAACCCCGGCCGCCAGCGCGCCATCTTCCTCGGCCACCAGAAACTGCCCCTTACTGAAATATTCGCGAGTGCTCATCGGATCGAGCCGATCCCCATGGATGAAAAATCGTTCAACCGCAAACGCCTGATTGATGAGCCGCATCAGCCCGTCGAGATCCTTCTCCTCAGCAATTCGAATTTCCATGGCCTTCCTTTTCTGTCAGCGCCTTCGACATGCGAATGAAATGACACGGGCGATTGATGCGGCTGGCCCACACTTCGGGTACGGCCTCTTCACCAATCTCCACATACCCGAGCTTGCGATAGTAAGGCGGCAGATCGGGACGCAGGTTCAGCATCGTAAGTTCCATGCGCTGCGCGCCCACCGCGCGCGCGTACTCCTCTGCAGCCGTGACCATGCGCCTGCCCAGTCCGGTCTTTTGCCGCGTCGGATCAACCGACAACAGTCCCAGATACCCCACCCGACCTTTCATCTCGACGAAGACGCATCCAGCCAAACCGGCCTCATCCTCCACCACAAGGAAGTGTCCCTCGCGGAAGTATTCGCGCGTGAGTTCTGCGTTGAGGCGCGGCTCCCGTTTGAAGGATTTCTCCACTTCAAACGCCGCATTGATCAGCCGCTCAAGCGCGTCGAGATCAGGTTCTTCTGCAGCCCGGATCTTCATCGTTTGCCCCTGTCCTTTTGTATCGCAGAAATGCGAAGGGCCGGAAGCATCGCTCCCGGCCCTTCAATCCTCGGTTCCCGCAATCTACTGCGTTACGGGACCCTTATTAAGGGCCGCTTCTTTTTGGGTCAGTACCTGCACGGCATGCTGCTCCAGCGTCTCCGCCTGCGGCATCTCGCTCAGCGCCTGCTGGACCATCGGATCCCAGTCCGCTTCCACCCGCAATCCGTAGGTGTATCCGAACTGTGTCGCGAACAGCTTCGACTTGATGTTCGTCTTGATCCACTCCGAATTGTCCGTAATCTGCTGCGGCGTGAAATCGACATTCAGCGTAGTCAGGTATTGCTTGAAGTCGCTGACCACCGCATCGTCCACCTGGAATTCTTTGGTCACCGTTTTGTGCGACAGATACTGTTCGGTGAATCCCTGAAACGCGTCGTGTTCCAGCAGCACATCTTCAAACGGTGTGGCCTTCGGCGGATCCAGCTTGATGTCCGGCGTAATGCCACCGCCGCCATAAACGGTCCTGCCGGAATCCGTCAGCTTCACTTCGCGATCTTTCACATCCTGCGGCTGCTCGTGGTTGTAGTAGTAGTCGTAGAGCGAAACGCCGTCGTAGTTGCGCTGGATCAGCCGCCCGCTGGGCGTGAAGTAGTGATACGTCGTCAGCGCCAGCCCGGTGTTGTCAGACAGCGTGTATACCGTCTGCACCAGCCCTTTGCCAAACGTCGTCTCTCCGGAAATCAGCGCCCGGTCATGATCCTGTAATGCCCCTGAAACAATCTCAGCCGCCGAGGCCGTTCCGTGATTCACCAGCACCACGATGGGGAAGTTCTGCCCGTCGTTGCCGTGCGTCGCGCGATACACCTGGTCCGGAAACGCCCGGCCCCGCTGCGAAACAATAATCTGTCCGCGCTTCAGCAGCCGGTCGCACACCGCAACCGCCTCCACCAAAACGCCGCCAGGATTTCCGCGCAGATCCAGCACAAGGCCCTTCAGATTCGGACCAAAGGCATCGACCGCATCGTCGAACTCCCGCCCCGTCGTCTCCTGGAATTGCTTGATGTGGATATACCCGATGCCCGGGCGAAGCTCGTAGCTCAGATCGATGCTGGCGTTGGGAATCTCATCGCGCGTCAGCTGGAAAGTCAGCGGCGCCGAAGCCCCCACGCGCGTCAGCGTCACGGTGACGCTGGTTCCCCGCGGCCCTTTCAGCTTGTTCGCCACATCGTCGGAGCTCATGCCGCTCGCCGGCTGTCCGTCGATCCCGGAAATCACGTCGCCCGGATGAATGCCAGCCCGAAATGCCGGCGCACCCTCAATGGGATACACCACCACCACTTTGCCGTTCTGCGGCTGGATGATCATGCCCACGCCGTAGTACTTGCCGTGCTGGTCCTCTTTCATCCGCGCGTACGACTTGGGATCGTAGAAGTTCGAGTGAGGATCCAGCGTGTGCAGCATCTCCGGAATCGCGCCGTCGTAGATCGCCTTGTCCGGCATATCTCCGGTCAGCGGCTCCGCGTAATTCTTCGCGACAATGTCGTACACCGCGCCAAACGATTTCAGACTATCGCGGAACGTCGACTCATCGGCAGCCGATTGCGCGCCAACCTGCTGGCTGACAACCATGCCGCCCAGCGCGCAGACAGTGAAGAATACGATGAGCGAGAAGAAGGTGCGGCGGGTGCGAATGGACATGCTGGGTGGTTTCCTGTGCTTCGGTCCGGCGTGGGGTAGGGAATGCACGGAAACCGAGGCGGTTCCTGGTTAGTATACCCCAACCCCACCCCTCAATTCAGGAACAAAACAGGCCTCGCCCGCCGCTCGCCCAACCCCGTCCTTCCACCGCAACCCCTGCAGAATCACCCTCCGCACAAGCCAGGGGTTCTGCCTAGGGGTTCTTCTGCTTCTCCAGCGCTTTCGATTCCGCCGTCGACAGAATCCTGACCTGCGACCCAAACCGCCGATAGTTCTTGAACTCGAACTCGTTCAGCACCGCCTGGTGTTTCCCCTCGCGCAGGCTCACCGCGCCCCGCGCCGGCATCAGGAAATCATGGTTGTTGATCGAAACCCACGCGTAATCCACTGAAATACTCGTCGCCCGCACCGCCAGCACCGGCGGAATATCGTCGGCATCGATGCTGATCCGCCGCACGCTCCGCGTCGCCGTGTCCAGATAGACCGTTCCGTGGAAACCCACCGCGATCTGCCGGTCGTTCAGCCCCGTCAGATCGAATTGCGAGTTGGCTTGCGTCACCTGGAACGTGAACACCTGCGCCGGCTGCCCGTCCACTACGTCCGCTTCCTTCCACGCGAACTTCGTCTGCGCCTTTGGATCGAACACCAGCAGGAACATCCCACCAAACTCGCCCACCGAGTGTGCGAATCCCAGGTCCTCAGCCGCAACGTTGCTCTTCGCCCCATTCAGTTCCAGCGTCGAGCGCGATTCCTGGTGATCGACGTATCGCATCATCTGCACCATGGTGTCTTTGTGATGCCAGTCGCCCTGGCCCGATGGATCAACCGAGTGATCGGTGATTTCCATGCACATAAAGTTGGGCAGCGTCTCTGACCATCCCAGCGCGCGCTGTCGGGCCGACTCGATAATCTCGTGGATCTGCGCGTCCGTTGGCTCTGCCACAGGATTGCCCGACGCCGCAATGTTGAACTTGCTGTTCGACACTACCGCGGTCGTCGTCAGATGCGCATCCGCAGCCGTCTCGGTCTCGCCCGTGGCCGAGAACGATATCGATGAAGGCGCATTCGACGCCGCAATCGTCCCCTCCACGCTGAACGTCGTGCTCGTCGTCGCCGTCTGCCCGCCCTGCTTCAGCGTGGCTTCAATCTTGTAGGTGCCCGGCGGAAAAACGCGCCCGCTAATGTTGCCGAGGTAGGGAATTGCTCTCAGGCCGTCCGACTTGCTCAACTCCAGCGGCATCGTCCCCACCGGCTCGCCGTTGCGGAAAATCTGCATCGACAGCTCCGGCTGTCCCGCTGTGGGTGGCATCGGATGCACCAGGAAAAACACTGACAGGCTCTTCGACCCTTCCGCCAGTTCTGGATTCAGATCCGGAATCACTCGGCCATTCATATACCGCATCGGTTCGAACGACGCGGTCTCTTCGTGAAGCGGCTCTACCTCGCGCACCACCGCAATGTCGCTCAGCGCCGGGCCCTTCGCAATCGGATCGACCCTGAACTGAACGCGCTGCGCCCCCGACTTGTTGCTGATGCGGTCCATCACCGCAGTCTCCAGCGTGTACGTCCCGGGCTCCGCCGAGAAATGCCGCTCCATCGTGATGTACTGCCCGGCCTCGCTGTGCAGCACGTCAGGCGCTTCGTGGCGCGGAATATCCTCGCTGAAACGCTCAACGACCGCGCCCTTCTCATTCCTGATCTGCGACACGATGGTCAGGTGGACCGACGACAGATGCGTGTTCCCATCGTCATGAACCTGCAGCGCCGACACCGGAACCTGTACCGCCAGCGCCCCGGAATTCCCGTCCGGCAATTCCCCCAGATGCAGCACCTGCGCCTGGAATGCCACATCGGTCGGCAGCGTCGATGACGCCAAAATCGTCAACAGCGGCACTTCAAACGACCGAATCCCCGACCCGTTGTCCGGTGGCAGCGCGAAGTATCCTGCACGCGTCTCTACCACCATCCCCTTGCGCAGTGGATGAATCGCAATCGGCCGGAACGCCCCGTTGTAAGTCTTGATGCTCGGCACATACGTCGCTTCGTAATACGTGGTCAGGTCGTCGTGCAGTTGCTGCAGGGGTTTCTTCGTGCTCCCGCCCGCGCGAATATAAATCCCGCCCGTCCCCGACGCCAGCTTGGTCAGCGGACTCTTCACGTCCTCCAAGCTGTCGAATTCAAAGCTCGACATGTTCTGCGCCGCATCCATCACCTGCCCGATCGGCGGTCCCGACTGTCCCCGCCCGTAACCGCTCGAGCCCAGCGAATTGGCAGCGGAGATCGCGCTGCCCGGACCCGTTGGTCCCGCCATCGCCATCGCCCCCATCATCTTGTCGCCCACCTGCTGGTTCATCGCCTCGGTATCGATCGCGCACAGCACCACGCCCGCCTTGTTGGCCTGCGCTACCACCGCATTGACCGTGTCCCGCGCATCCGAGTTCGCATTCAGGCCCCGCGCAAAATAAATCACCAGCTTGCGTCCCGTAATCTGCTTCTGCGACTGCACCAGCGCCAGCAACGCTGCCAGCGACGGATACGTGTGCTGATCTTCGAGAATCCGCTGCGACTCCTCCAGCGCCGTCACCAGCAGCTTGCCCCGCGCCCGGTCTTCAAAATCGGCCGACAACGCATCGCCCTGCGCCGACGCCATCAGCAGCCTTTCCGCCGGTGTCAGTTCGTTCGTTGCAGGGGTATTCGCGTTCGTCGCGTCCGCAATCCCTTTCAGCACCGTTTCCTGATTCGCCGTGTACGCCTGCATCACGCGCAGACGCCCGTTCATCTCCAGCACCGCAAACGAGTATCCCGTCGGCGGAATCGCCTTCATCATCTTCGCGGCCAGCTCCCGCGCCGTCTTCGCCGGTCCGGCCTCCAGCCGATCGAACAGGAACGTCACCAGATGGTTCGACTGCGCCGCCCCCGTCACCAGGTGCATATCGGAGAGCTTCACCGGCGCGCCATCGTCCGTAATTTCTACGTCCGACGGCGTCAAATCCAGAATCGGCCTGCCGTTTTTCTCGTGCGCCACCAGATCCAGCGACACTTCGTCCACCGTGGTGCTCAGGGTGGGCGTCACCGGTGCCGAAGAGGGGTTTGTCGTCTGCGCGACCGCCGGGGTCGCCTGCGTGGAGGTTTGAGAAAACGCTGACCAGGGGGAAATTGCGATGAACAAAGAGGCCAGAACACAACTTGGCAGAAGCCCATGGGCTGTTTGCGCCCGCAAGGTATACATTGTGAAGACTCCAAATAAATAGGAACGGTACGGACGGTCTGCGCAGCGGAAGAGCCCCGCCCGGCTGCGTACCCACAATAACGCGCAAATGCGGCCCACACAACAGGATTCCGGGCCGTGCTTATACTGAAGTGCGCACCAGAGGCCTGCCCCAAAACCGCGCTCTCCGAGGCCCGCCGTGACCCCTCAGGATTCCCGAAGCGCCCGCCGCCCTCACAAGCGGAATCTACCCTGGCCCAAATTCACCCGCGCGTCGCTCACCATCACCTGTCTTATCCTCTCCTCGGTACTCGGTCGCGCCGCCACACCGCAGGTCGTCTGCGAAAACGGCAACGGCAAATATGAAACCCAAATCGACACCGGCGTCACCGTTCGCGTCGGCCCCGCCCTTCATAACGGCTTTGCCGCGCGCACCTGCGGCGCCACCCTCCTCTGGGGCCATGATCAGCTCACTGCTGTCCCTTCAGCCGCCCAGGTCGATATCGACGTCCTCGGCGCAGATCTCGGCTTCGGCATGCCTGTCGTCGCCTTTCAGGTTAGGGAAGCGGACGACGCCTGGCAGGCAACCTACCTCATCTATTCGCTCAGCAAGAACCCGCGCCTGCTCGCGACCATCACCGGTGGCGACCTCTATCGTGCCTCCGACGCCGACTTCAATAAACGCGTCGCCATCTGGACCACCGATGCCGCCGCCGTCAACGGCTTCGACGACCTCACCTACACCGACATCGACGCGACTCCCACCGTCGTGTTGCGCTTCGAAAGCGGCCGCCTCACCGACGTGAGCGCGGAATACCAGCCGCATTACGACAGGCAAATAGCCCAGGCCCGCGCCCAGCTCGATCCCCAGGCCCTCAGCGACTTCAAAAAGAGTGACGGAAAGCTGGCCCTCGGCTCCGTTCCCGGTGCAGACCTCGTCCGCCTCCGCAAGACCAAAGTCAAAGTCCTCGAAATCGCGTGGGACTATCTCTACAGCGGCCGCCAGCAGCAGGCCTGGGACGAACTCGATAGTGCCTGGCCCGCATCGGACCTGGTAAGGGTCGAGGCCGCAATCCTCGCCACACGCGCCAAAGGCATCGACGCCAAGGCAGCGGGCGCCTCAACGAAAACTTCCCCGGGTTTCTTGAAAAAACGTCCGTATGTCTACGAAACCGTTGGGCAGTCGGCTTCCATCGGCAACAAGGACGAGTTGATGTTTCCAGGTATGCCCCCTGTCGACAGAAATCCCGGTGAGGATGACAAACCTGCGCAGATTACGGTTACCACACTGCCCCACTACTTCCTCATGTGGGGACCGCCCCCCTCTGGCAACAATCAGACCGCCGCGAACGCCGAACTGCACATGATCTTCATCCTCGACGAGACCGGCAAAGTCTGGTCCGCCAAAATGAATGGCTCGCCCGACGACCCCGCTCTCCTCGAAGCCGCGAAGGATTGGAAATTCGTTCCCGCCTTCCGCAATGGCAAGCCCGTCGCCTGCATCTATCGCATGAACGTCTCGCCTTTCCTCTAACCGGTCCGCGCCAAAGTGCGCATGTGGACTTCCCAGCCCCAGCGCGCAGTTCCCCATCCTGCATCTCAATCCAGGAAGTCCCTCATGGGCACGTGCAGCGCCCAAAAATTCCGCATTGAGAGGAATCAAAACTTGAAAGCAGCAACCATCGTGGGAATCTTACTGATCATCGTCGGCATCGCCGGATTCGCCTTCGGCGGATTTAACTTCACCCATCGCCATCACGACGCCGACGTCGGCCCCGTCCACATCTCCCACGAGCGGCACGAATCTGTCCCCATCCCACCCATCGTCAGCGCCATTGCCCTGGTCGGAGGCATCGGCCTCGTGATCGTCCGCGCCCGCCACTAACCGCCGCATCCTTCCGCGAGCTGTGCAGTCATGACCAGGAGCTTGTCGACGTAAATGAAGAAAAGCCATGGCCGCATGGGCATGGCTTTTCGTGGTTGCACCGAAGACCCTAAGGGATCAATCAGTGATGGGCAGGTGTATTCGCGGGCAGACTGACGGGCTTGTGAGGAACAGGAGACCGGCCCGGCACAAGCCTGCGGGGATGAGAGTTGAGCGCGACTTGCAGGGGCGACCTCGCCAGCGCCACGGGCCTGTGCGCGACGCCCGATGTCCTGGCCATCGCCGCTGCCGTCATTTCGGCGTTGTAACGCTCGGTCACATCCACATGTCGCATCGCCTCATAGCCGCGCCGTTTGGCGACGATGCGGTAATCAAAGCTGAGAGAAGAGGTGCCTCCGCCTGACTCGCGAACCTCAAAACTGGTTGGCGTCGCGTTGGTCACGTACAGCCCCTTCGAATCGCCCCGTGGAGTGAGGAAGACGTGATAATCCGCTGTCTCGCTCACGGTCTCGGCGAAGGTTGCGTCGATCGTGACCACCGCCGCGCCCTTCTCCAACTGGCCTGTGCCAAAGTCTTCCATCCAGTTCTCCGGCGACTGGACGCCGTAGGTTTCTACCGTCCGTGCGCCGTTTCCTGCGCTGGCCAGAGACTTGATCGGGCCAGTGCAGCTCAGGCTGCCGCCGCTGCCAATGCCGCAGGTGCCGTCCGCGCTGGACGCCATCATGGTCTTGAAGAGGCCAGAGCCGCCCGTGGAAGCGTTGGACACATACAAAGTTGACCAGCCTGTGCTGTTGTTGAGGAAGACGCCGGCATGGCTGTCGTCCGCCGTGCCCAGCACACCGATGGCCCACGCGGGGGAGACGGTTGTGCTGCTGGTGCCGGTGTCACCCCACACTCCGGCGTAGACGTTGTAGGACCCGTAAGTGGTGCTGCTGGTGTTCGCCATTCCCAAAACGCCCGCGTCCTGCGACACGGTGGCCGCGTTGAAGCCTTCGACGCCATCTCCGCCTCCGTTGGTTGCGCCGTATACGCCTGTTCCGGATGAAGTGGATGCACTCACGCCATCACCCGACGCTGAGCTGAATGTGGCGGCTGCTCCGGTGTTGTTCGAGACAAAGAGCGACGGGAAGTCACTTCCGTTTGTGACAATGGCCGCGCCGTAGCCAGTGTCCGCCGTGGCGAAGAGCGCCACGGGAATGCCCGTGCCGGCGGCGGCGGTGTCGGCCCAAATGCCGGCATCGGCGACGCCTGCTTCAGCGCTGTAGGTCCCGCTGAATGCGTTGCCGGTAAAGCCCAGCACACCTGAGGAACCGGCAGCCGGGGTCGTCACCTGTGCGTAGACGCCGTGCCCGGACGTACTCTCCCCCTGCACTCCGTATCCGGTATCCGAGTCGCCAAATGTGCCGACTGAGCCATTGGTACCCCAACCGAGAACCGCGGCGTTGCCCGCGCCCGAGGTCTGGTAGGCCTCAACGTAGCTCGCAAAGATGTCACCCCCGGACAGCTTCGCATACCTGGAGTCGAAGGTCGTCTCAAGGCCCGGGGTAATGTTGGTAGTGAGGGCGCTCTGGTTCAGCCCGAGTGCGACGGAGCCCGAGGTGCCGGAGCCGGTGAGCGGGCTGGTGGTGGTGATGCCGGTGATGGTGCCGCCGCCGGTGCCGGTGACGGGGAACGTTTGCCCGGGGGCGAATGTGAGCAGCCCTTTCGGCGAGATGGAGAAGCCGGTTGCGGCGGGAGTGGCTCCTCCGGCGCTGTACAGCAGGGAGAGGTTGGCTGAGGGCGTCGACGTGTCGTTGCCCGTGGCTAACGCCTGCCACGCGAAGTTTTGCGCCACCGCAGCGGAGCTACTGCTTGACCAGGCGCTGGCGCCCAACTCGAGGAAAGGCGAGTTCATCGCTGCCGATGAGGTCGCCACGGTTGGCGTGGCCGCCGCCACTCCGCCGTAGGAGGTCAACGTGCCATTGCTGGCAACGGCCAGAGCGGTCGTGGCGCTGGTTCCAAGCTGATAGTTGAGGACGAAAATGGCGGAAGGGGTGGCCGTGTTATTGCCGAGAGGCTTCGCATACAGCTTAAAGGTTGGAGCGACGGCCGCAGCGGCGGTCGTCGACCAAGCGCTGGTACTCCACTGCGAAAACTGCGAAAAATATCCAGTGGAAGTGGTTGCCGTGCCCCCCGCGGGTATGGTAAGTGTTCCGCGAAACATTCCCGATCCATTCACGTCCAGGGTGGTGGCAGGTGTGGGCTCATTGATGCCAATGGCGGATCCGACCTGGAAGATGTTCGAGTTGCCCTGGGTCAGCGCCCCGGTCCACATCGGAATCGTGCCCGCGGTGCCCGAGCCGGTCACTGTACCCGAAGTGTTCGCAGTGAGCCCCGGCTGTTCGCGCTGCGTCGACAGTTGGGATAACTGTTCCTGGGTCACGAAGTCCGCTGCCGGATGTCCGGCCAGCGACTGCGCATCGGCCGACTTCATGGCGTAGGGAACGCTGGACAGCAGCACCCGCGCAAGTTCCGGAGCCCGCTCCACGGATATGCCGAGCCAGCGCGCTGCACCTCCGGCAAATAACGACTGCGGCAGGCCAGCCCGGCTCGCGCTGCCCAGCAGCACCGTATACGAACCATCCATCTCAACCGTTACCTGCTGCGTCTCGGTCCACAGCGGTTCGCCGCCTTCCTGGGCCGCATAGATGTTGAAAACCGCTTCCACGGTATCGCCGGAACGGTTAGACAGCGTGCCAGCGTACCGCACCTGCTGCGGAATCACCGGAGCGGCAGCTACCACGCCGGGGGAACCCGCCTGCGTGGTCGCATCCTGGGAAAAGGCGGGAAGCGTAAACCCCGTACTAGCAATGCTGACCAGCACACCCAGCGAAAATGTGCCGCTCTTGAAGACACTCGTAACTCCTGTATGTTTCATGCAGTTCTCGTCTCTCTGCCTGAGAAATATTCGCGTGCCGAACCGTTCTCAGGTGTGGGGAATGTATGAAGCCGAAGTTGTCTAAATGAAGAGAAAATGACCGGAGAAAAATTTCTCCCGCAGCGAGCGGTTGGCTGTCAGGAAAGCGAGTCTGCACTATAGCCCGTTGGGATTCAGCAGGTAAAGAACAATTTAGACGGCCGCAGAAAGCGCCTGCCCATGCTCCCCATCAGTCAAGAGGGCAATCCGTTATTCGCTCCGCTGAATGTGTTGGGGCTGCAAACCAAGCCCAATAAACCGCGCCGTCAGCCGCTGGAAACCGGGGATCCGCGTCGCCAGCCGCAGTTGCCACGGCGGCGTCAGCGGACCCGGATCGCGCAGCACCCGGTCCAGAATCCCGTGCGCCACAATCTGCACCCGCTGCGTATTCCGCACCACGCCTTCCCGATAACTCTGCACGTGCTCAAGGTCGTGGTGCCCCGCCGTACCCGCCAGCAGCCCCGCTTTGAGCATGTTCGCAGTGGCCACCGCGTCCTGCAGCGCAATATTGATCCCGATGCCCCCCACCGGCGACATCGCATGCGCCGCGTCCCCAATGCAAAGCAGCCCCGGAGCTGACCACCGCTCCAGACGATTCACCTGCACCGTCAGCAGTTTGATCTTCTCCCAGCTGTCGATTTCCCCAGCCCGCCCTGCAAGAAACGGCACGATGCGTTCCAACTCCTGCTGAAATTCCTGCAAGCCTCGCTGCTGAATCCTTTCGTAATCGCCCTTCGCGATCAGAAAGCCCACCTGAAAATAATCGCGGCGATTAATCAAAATCACCAGCCGCCCAAAGTTGGCATAACCCAATGCATTTTCCGGGTCGGAATCCTGGCGCGCGATGTGAAACCACAGCACGTCAATCTGCACTCCTTCCTCGATTACCTTCAAATGAGCGGCAGCCCGCGACATCGCATGCCGTCCGTCACATCCGACGGTCAGATCCGCCGCAATCTCCTGCGGCCCCTCCGGCGTCTGAGCGCGCACGCCCGTCACCACGCCGTTTTGCTCGATCAGTTCTGTTACGTCCCACCCCATGCGCAGCGTGAAGCTCGGATACTGCTTCGCGTCCGCCGCCAGGAAGTTGAGGAAATCCCACTGCGGCATCAACGCAATAAATTTTGCGCGTGTGCGGAGACGCGAAAAATCGGCCATCGCGAATTTGCGCCCACCAACAATCGCCGAAAGGCCTGTCACTTCAGAATGGGGAACCGCCAGAAACTTCTCGTAGAGACCCAGCTCGTTGAGCAATTCCAGCGTTGAAGGATGGATCGTGTCGCCGCGGAAGTCGCGGAAGAAGTCCTGATGTTTCTCGAGCACCGTCACCGGAAGTCCCGCGCGCGCCAGCAGAAACCCCAGCATCATGCCCGCCGGCCCGCCACCGATGATGCACGCGGATTGCATCACCGGACTCTAGCAAGTCGCCGATACCCCCTTCAAGTTGCAGCTAAATCTCCCACCGCATCAGCGCGGCGCCCACCGTGAATCCGGCCCCGACACTCGCAATCAGGAATAGGTCGCCCTTCTTCAGCTTGCCTTCCTCGATCGCCGTCTCTGTCGCCAGCGGAATCGTCGCCGCCGTCGTATTGCCGAAGCGATCGATGTTGATAATCACCTGCTCGTCGCGCAGTCCCAGCCGTTCCGCGCTCGACGTGATAATCCGGCGGTTCGCCTGATGCGGAATGAAGCACGCCAGTTCCGCGGCCGTCACGCCATTGCGGTTCAGCACCGTCTCCGCCGCCTCCACCATCTTCCGCACGGCAAAT
>Ga0210391_10001926_pt1 | contig 18405 bp, 11 predicted proteins | sample IncBWC12OmetaG_FD_160573 | JGI IMG/M metagenome (GOLD analysis project Ga0210391, IMG submission 160573) | Forest soil microbial communities from Barre Woods Harvard Forest LTER site, Petersham, Massachusetts, United States - Inc-BW-C-12-O ... | reverse complement strand
CCTTGATCGGCAGGAACCATTCATCAACCAGACGCTGGCCGCGAGTGCTCTGGCCATGCTGGCGCAACTGTTCCGGTATGGAAAGCTGACCCATCACGGCGCTTTCTTCAATGCGAAGACTGGACAGATGAGCGCTCTGCCTGTCGACCCCGAGCTGTGGTCGAAGACAAGGAAGCGCACAAGGAGAATTCATCAGTCAATTACGTCCAAGTGAGAGTCTTTTTCGGTAGTGAGGCTATGGTAGGAAACATAGTGGAGAGTGCCGATGAAGATGACCCTCGATCGCGATCTATCAATGGAAGCAAAAGCGCTGGTTGCCCTGGCGTTTCGCAATGGACCGATTGAAGACTTGCACGCCGGAAGGCCATGTCCCGCTTGCAGTGGCCAGCCCGCGATCTCACACATTACCGACGAGGAGATGAAGGGCTTGATGAAGTCCGCGGTTGACGCCCTCTACCGGCTTCTTTGGCTAAGAGAGCACGACAAGCGGTCTTACGACGAAAATCTGGCGCTCGGCCGCCGCTACACGATCGATTGGGACGATCCCGCACTCAAGATGCCCGCGAGCGAATCATCGCCGTTCAAGTGAGGCATATCTCAAGGAGAAAAACTGATGTTCAAAGAACTTGCGCCCTACCTGCGGCAGCGCGCCGTGTTGCTGACCGTCACCCACGTTGAAGAGGATCAGATTCGCGTGAATGTGATCCCGCAGAAGCTCAGGGAAGGTGAAAACGCGGCGCTGACAACCCCGCTCACTGTAACCGCATCGGCAGAAGAACTCGACCGCGATCTGCCCGCGACGCTGGTCAGTTTCGTCGGAGCGCACCTCGGGTTGAAGAACAGCCTGGACCATGCGAAAGCAGAGATGGGTGCCGCAGCCAAGGCTGCGCAGGCAGAGGCCCGGTCGAAGAGTAAGACTTCGGCGACAAAGGCTGCGACGAAATCCGAAGTTACGAAGGCCGCTGAGGCCCCGAGGTCCACGCTCCAGACAACGCGCGAACCCGCAAGGGCTGCCAGCCTCTTCGACGCTCCAGCGACCCAGGCAGTTACGACCTCTGATACGGACGAGGAAGAGGAGATTCTTGCCGAAGCGGCAGAAGAAGATCAGGACAGAGGCGAGAACCCATTGGACGATGCGGCCTGAATGCGACACGCCGGCCCTGGCAAAATCGACCGGACACCCTCCCGAGGATCGGGTTTTCAACTGGTTACGTGCAGTCAGGCCAATGGTTGACGGATCGGCTCACGTATCGTCGTTGGCTCGGCGGCCAGAATCTTGATCCCCAGCGAACCCTCTTTGATTTTCTCGATGCCGTCCTGCCAGCGTCTGCCCAACCACGAACGGGAGGAATTCCGGGAGGCGCCCGTTGTAAATGAAAGGGATTCGCCAGCCACCGATCCCAGTTCATCGCGACCGCCGCGCCCCCGGTTCCTGGGTCACAACCTGTTGGTCCGGCATAAATCGCGCCGGAATCGATGCGATGATGCCCGCTTCCCATTCTTTACCTCTTCCCTATAGAGCATTACAAGCCACGGAAAAGCAACAGGTTACGCCGCCTATCCGGCTAGGATTTACCGTAAGGAACCGTGCACCCATGCCGTAAGGAACCGTGCGCCCATGCCGTAAGGAACTTATCAGTCGTTTCTTAGCGTGGCTAAAAGGATCGCTGAATTTCAAGGCCCGCCCCGCCTGCCATTTCGCGATCCAGGCCTGAAAAATCCAGGCGCATGAGGAGGTTGCACATTGATAACGAGGATTAGCTGGAGAAAGCGGTTGATTTGTCATTTGGGGGCAACCGCGGTCCTGTTCGCCGTATGGACGGGAACCGCGCCGCCGATGCACGCGCAAATCGCTACAACCACTGCAACGATTTCCGGTACCATCGTCGACCCCACCGGGTCCGTCCTGCCGAAAGCCACAGTTACCCTGGTCAGTTCTGAAAGCGGCATCACGCGCAACTACACCACCGACAACTCCGGGCGCTACATCTTCTCGCAGTTGCCGCCCTCTTCCTACACGCTGAACGTGAAAGCCCAAGGGTTCAAAGCATACGAGCAGATGGGCATCGTCCTGAATGCCTCCGAGACCGCCACCCAGGACGTGACCCTCACCGTCGGCGCCGAGACCCAAAGTGTCGAGGTCACCGCCGATGCTTCGCTGCTGAACACCGACAACTCCAACGTGGCGGCGGATATACAGGCGAAGGACATCACCGAGTACCCGCTCAACATCCGCAACATCTACGGTCTTGCCACTCTCAACGCATCGGTCAGCAACACATCTGAGGGCCAGATGCTCCTCGGCGGCGGAACGAACACCACCGACGATGCCGACCAGGACATTTCTTTCATGAACTTCGCCGGCGGCTTCTTCGGAAGCACCGGCTTCCTGCTCGATGGCACATGGGATACCGACACCGAGTGGGGCGGCGTCATCTTCGTTCCCTCAGTCGACGCGGTCCAGGAATTTAAGGTCCAGAACAACTCCTTCACCGCTCAGTATGGATGGAGCACCGGCAACGTCATCAACGTCGTCACCAAGTCCGGGACCAATGCCTTCCATGGCGATGGCTGGATGTTCTATCAGAACCAGGATTTCAACGCCGTGCCCTACTTCTCAACCTCTAACCAGACGCTCTCCCGGAAGGAGGGTGGCTTCTCCGCCGGGGGCCCGTTGTATATCCCCAGGATCTACCCGCAAAAGGAAAAGACCTTCATCTTCGGACTCTTCGAGCACCTCTCCATATCGAGTCCCACCGTAGACACCTACACAGTTCCCGACACTAACTTCCGCAACGGCAACTTCTCTGAGATTCTGGGAACAACGCAGGCGGGCACAGACGGCCTTGGGCGGCCCATCTATGTCGGCCAGATTTATGACCCGCGCAGCGGCCACGCCATCACTGCCGGCCAGGTCGATGCAAGAACAGCGTCCAACCCTTACGGGACCGGGCTTGTGGCCACGCAGACCGGTTACATCCGCAACCCGATTCCGGGCAACATCCTGTCCAATCTTGCCGGCTATACACCCGACGCGGTCGGTTCCAAGCTGCTGAGTTACTACCCTGCAGCCAAGAGCGCGGGCCTGTCCAACAACCTGATCGTCTCCGGGACCGCACCCGCGCATTCCAACGAGTACAACATCCGCGTCGATCACAACATCAATTCGAGCTCCCGGGCTTACTTCCGCTACGCGTATAAGGAGGAGTTCAAGACCGGGGCCGCGAACGACTGGGGAAGCGATGCGGCCGGCCCGGGAAATGCCAGGCCGAATAACCGCTGGGGCATGTGGGCGGGATATTCCTACGTCTTCAACCCCACGTTCACCATGAACCTCGCCTCAGGCGTGACCATCTGGCACGAGACCTCCAACAACCAGTCGTTTGGCTTCGATCCTACATCGATCGGCCTTCCGGCATACCTGAAACAAAACGATCCACTGTTCCCGGGGGTCACCGTCGGAGGGCAGTCGCCGCTGGGCCCGGGGGCAAACGATCAGCAGGCGGTCACCAATCACGGCCCCATCGGCAGCCTGTCGGGCGATCTCATCAAAGTCAGCGGCAAACACACGCTGAACTTCGGTGCCACGGGTGTGGAACAGGTCTTCAGTCAGCACCCGTTCTATCAGGACAGTTTGCACTTCAACGGCCAGTTCACTGCGGGCCCGAATCCACTCACCGGATCCGGAATCGCGAGCGGCAACGGTGTTGCCGAAATGCTGCTCGGAGTTATCGACTCCGGAACGACTGCCGGTTATTCCGACAGTCCGCTCGAATCGAACCATCTCCTGGGCGAGTACATCCAGGATGACTGGAAAGTGGCGCGCAACCTCACCCTCAACCTCGGGATGCGTTACGAGATCCAGACGCCCTACACCTATCGTCACAACGCAGCATCGATCTTCAATCCGAACGAACTGAACCCGCTCAGCGCCCTGGTGGGCAAGCCGCTGATGGGCGCCCTGCAGTTCCTTGGACCTGGCAATCGCAACGTCTACAACCCCAACTGGGAGAACTGGGCACCTCGTTTCGGCTTCTCGTACTCTCCGATGCCCAGAGCCGTGCTGCACGGCGGTTACGGCATCTTCTATCCGGAGTCCGTCACGAGTTCCGGCGCGGGCGATCAGGACGGTTTCTCGGCCGCCACATACTCCGATGTGAGCCTGGATGGAGGGGTCACTCCCAATCCCGGGATCAGCACCTCCAGCCCCTGGGGCAACGCCTACGCGCAGACCACCGGCAACGCCAACGGCGAATTCCAACAGGTTGGCAACGGCGTCGGCGGCGTTTTCCGCAGCCGTCCCTCCCCTTACGTACAGCAGTGGATGTTCGGCGTGCAGTACGCCGTTACCCCCAACGATGAGCTCGAAGTCGACTACGTGGCCAACCGGGGCGTGCGTATGATTGGCGGTTACAACTCCAATCAGCTCAACCCGCGGTATCTGTCGCAGGGAGCCAACTTTCTCGGCGGCAAAGCGGCTTCCAATCCGTTTGCGGCGCCCTTACAGACGCTTGAAGCTTCCGGCACAGTCGCGCCCAGTTCCTGCAACCTCGACAACTCCAGCGTGACCAACGCCCAGTTGATGTCGCCTTATCCGCAGTACTGCAATGGCGGCGTGAGCCAGGCCGACGCTCCTGTAGGCCAGTCGCTCTACAACGCGTTGCAGGTCACTTACAACCACCGGATCAGCAAAGGACTCACGGCGCTGGTCTCCTACACCTACTCCAAGTTTTTGGATAACGTTGAGGGGAACAATGGCTGGTCCTACAATGGCCCGACCAACTGGGGCGTAACTCCGGCGAATAACTACAACATCGCGGCAGATAAAAGCGTTGATGCTGGAGATATCCCGCAGGCGCTCGTGGCCAGCTACATCTATGAGCTGCCCGTAGGTCGAGGCAAACCGGTTGGCAAAGGTCTGGGCCGCGCCGCTGACGCCGTTGTCGGCGGATGGGAAATCTCCGGTATCGCAGCCTTCAAGGCCGGCATTCCCATCGGCATCTTCGGCAACGATCAGCCTACGTACGGCGGCAATCCCAGGCCCGATGTTATCGGTAACGTACACATATCTCACCCAACAGACCACGAGTGGTTCAATACCGCAGCCTTCGCCTTCGCACCGTACGGCAGCTTCGGCAATGCACCTCGTTACTTCTCCGGTTTGCGAGGTCCTCACTACCAGAACTGGGACACCGCGCTCGAAAAGAACTGGCGCTTTGGCGAGTCGATGCGGATTCAGTTCCGCTTCGAAACCTTCAACACGTTCAACCATCCGAACTTCTACGCACCGGAGGCGGGCGCTACCGCCTGGCAGGGTTGTGACCCCAATGGCGGGTCCGGCTGCGCCAGTAGTTTCGGCACCATCACGCAAACCTTCGCACCGCGCAACGTTCAGTGGGCAGGCAAGTTCTACTGGTAGGTGCGCTGTGGCGACGATCTCCAAATCGCTGCTGTCGGTTTTGCTGGGCGGGTCCGTTGTCGGATTCGCCCAGCAGCAACCGCCCTCACTGGAGTCGTTATTCCGTGCCGCTCAGCAGGCGCAGGCGAGCGGTGACCTTACGACTGCGGCCAATGAGTACTCCCAGGCGGCGAAGATGCGCCCCGATATGCCGGTGATCTGGGCTAACCTCGGCACCACGCTGCAGGAAGCCGGCAACATTCCCGCAGCCGTCGAAGCCTTCCAGCGCGCCAATCGGCTGGATCCATCCCTCTATGTTCCCAACCTCTTTCTCGGAATCGACTACGCCCACTCCGGTAAAACGCAGCAGGCGGTCCCGTTCCTGATGAAAGCAAAGAAAATCGACCCGTCCGACGCGCAGGCGCCGCTCGCCCTCGGCCGCGCTTACATCTCGGGGCGCGAATACAGCCAGGCCATTCCCGAGCTGGACCGCGCGCTGCACCTCGACCCAAAACTCAGCACCGCCTGGTTCGACCTCGGCATCGCTCAGCTTGACCAGGTGGAAGGCGATGCGCGCACCATTTCCATCGAGAACAAGCAGTCGCCATTTGCCGGCGCCCTCTACGCCGAGTCGCTAGTCAAGCAAGGGCGATTTGCTGAGGCCGCCGATCTCTACAAATCGATCCTCGACTCCAACCCGCAGCCGCCCTGTCTGCGCTCTGAGGAAGGCTTCGCTCTGATTCGGCATCACCAGGAGTCCGAGGCGGCCGATGCTTTCGCCACCGAGCGCGCCGCGCATCCCGAATGCAGCCTCGCCCTTATCGGTCAGGCGCGACTCGCCGCCGATAGCGGAAACGTGGATCAGGCGGTCAGACTGCTCGGGCAATTGTGGACCCGCGACCGCGGATACTTTGCGTGCAATGCCGCCAGCGTCCTCGACGGCATGCCTGCCGACGAACAATCAACCTTTCTTTCTCAGCTGAATTCTGAGACGCAAAGTTCGGATCTGCACTCGGCGCTTGAGGCGGCCTTCAACGCCGACGGCGAATGCTCCGCTGCAGCGTCCGATACCACTACGCCCGTAACTCCACCACGCTCTGCAGCCGCGTTCTATGCCTCCGGACAATTCGCCTCCTGCGCTCGCGCCCAGCAGGCGCAGCCAGCGTCGCAAACGATCGAAAAGCTGCGTCTGCTTGCCGCTTGCTCCTTCTTCACCGGCGACAATCAGGACGCCGCTCGTGCCGCCGCCGCCTGGCGCACCCGCGAGCCCCATTCCGTTGAGGCTTTGTATTGGTCCATTCAGGCCAACCAGCGCATGGCCTTCCAGTCTCTCGCACGCTTCCAGCAACTCGAGCCGGACTCCGTGCGCAGCCACATTCTTCTCGGTGATATCTACCAGCAACTGGAACGCTTCGATGATGCCGAAGCCGAGTATCAGAAGGCGCTCGCTGTCTCTGCTTCCGATCGGGCTGCGATGCTGGGTTTGGCATCGGCGTATCTCAACAACTACAACTCGAAGGGCGCCATGAGCCTCGCGCAAAAAGCGCTGGCAGATGCCCCCGACGATCCTGACCTCAACCTCATCATGGCGCAGTCCCTGCTCGACCAGCGGCAGTACGCAGAATCGGAACCCTATCTGCAAAAGTGCCTCAATGCCAAACCGCAAATGCTGCCCCGCATTCATGCCCTCATCGGCAAAGCCTACGCCGAGACCGGAAGAACCAGAGAAGCTATTGAAGAGCTGAATCTCGGCGCATCCAGCGATGAAGACGGTTCTCTCGAGTACCTGCTTTTCCAGCTCTACCGCAAGCTCAGCGACACCAAAGACGCGCAGATCGCGCTCGCCCGCATGCAGACCATCAAACAGCAGCGCGAGTCGCGAGGCGTGAAGCGCGTCGAGGATCCCGATCTCTCTCCCATCGAGCCAACACTCGCACACGCAGCCGCGCCTTAGCTTCGCCGACTCTCCTGCTTCCTTTCGCAACAGAATGTTAACGCTTTCTTACCGGGAGTCGTGATGCGTGCGAACCGTCTTCAAATTGCAATCGTGGCACCTTTACTCGGAGCAAGCCTCTGGGCCCAGCCGTCCCAAGTTCCTGCCATCTCCAGCCATGTCACTGCGCTTTCCAACGGAATCGAGATAACCCATGGCGATTTGCACGAGCAAATCACGGCCTTGCGCGATGATGTCCTCCGAATCCGCGCCTGGCGTGGCGTCAGGGCTCCTGAAGATGCATCGTGGGCAGTGCTCGACTCCGCGCGCCATGCCTCCGTTGCGGTCACACCTCGGAGATCCGCGGGTCACCCCGGGTTCGCAACTGCAAACCTCGCCGTCGACATCGACGCTCAAACTCTGGAAATCATCCTGCGCGATCCAGCCGGGAACATTCTCCAGCAGGACGCCCGGCCGATCGCTTTCGAAGGAGACGCATTCCGCATCCGCAAGACCATGCCGCCGGACGAGCATTACTTCGGCCTCGGCGACAAGACAGGACCCCTCGATCGCCGCAATGAAGCCTTCACACTCTGGAACACCGACGCGTATCGCTATCAGGAATCAACCGATCCGCTCTACAAGAGCATTCCTTATTTCATGGCCTTTCGCGCTGGCCATGCCCTCGGCGTGTTGTTCGACAACACCTGGCGCACCAGCTTCGATTTCGGCAAGGAGTCACCGGATGCATACTCATTTGGCGCCGTCGCCGGCCCGATCGACTACTACGTCTTCTACGGCCCCACTCCCAAACAAGTCGTAGAAACCTACGCATGGCTGACCGGAACGCCGCCCCTTCCGCCGCTTTGGGCCCTCGGCTTCCAGCAATCCCGTTACAGCTATATGACCCAGGCACGCGTGCTGGAAGTGGCCGCGCGTTTGCGCAGCGATCGCATTCCTGCCGACGCCGTTTACCTTGATATTGACGTCCAGGACCACAACCGCCCGTTCAGCGTCAATCGCGAGACGTTTCCCGATCTTGCCGGCATGATCGCGCAGCTAAAAGCGGAAAACTTCCACGTCGTGGTCATTACCGACCCGCACATCGCCAGGCTCCCCGAGCACAACTATGCGCCTTACGACAGCGGCATCGCCGGTGACCATTTCGTTAAGAACATCGACGGCTCCGTCTATTCCGGACAAGTCTGGCCGGGCCTCAGTGTCTTTCCCGACTTCACCCGTCGCCAAACCCGCGCCTGGTGGGGATCGCTCTACGCCGAATTTCTGCACGATGGTATCACTGGCTTCTGGAACGACATGAATGAGCCCTCGGTCTTTCATGCACCAACATGGACAATGCCTCTGAATGTCGTGCACGACATCGATGAGCCGGGCTTCGCTCCGCGCACCGCATCCCACGCCGAGATTCATAACGTCTACGGCATGGAAAGTTCACGCGCCACATACGACGGCCTGCTGAATCTCGATCCAGAAACTCGCCCCTTCGTGCTCACCCGCGCCACCTATGCCGGAGGCCAGCGGTACGCAGTCACCTGGACCGGAGACAATTCCAGCAGCTGGAATCATCTGCGTATGACAACGCCCATGCTGGAGAACCTCGGCCTCAGCGGCTTTGCCTTCAGTGGGGCCGACGTGGGTGGATATGCGGGCACGCCCTCCCGGGACCTGCTGACGAAATGGTTTGAGGTGGGGGCCTTTCAGCCCATCGATCGTGATCACACCGAGAAGGGAACGGGGGATCAGGAGCCGTGGGTCGGCGGACCTGAGCATGAGGCCATCCGGCGTCATTTCATCGAGACACGCTATCAGTTGCTTCCTTACCTGTACACACTCGCCGATGAAGCGTCACGTACTGGGCTTCCCCTGGTGCGTCCGCTCTTTCTGGAGTTTCCCGACGCCACCGCCGATGGTCACCCGATCGATCTTGACGCCGGCGCCTCCCGCGAGTTTCTGCTGGGCCCCGATCTGCTCGTGGCGCCTCCACAATTCCCGGACGAGATCGACGATTATTCCATCGAATTTCCCACACCTGACTGGTACGACTTCTGGACGGGCGACAAGGTCAATCTTCTTCCTCCTGATCCTCCGGAGTCCGGCGCACCAGATCGAACCGAGCGTTATTCGATCCGCGTCACGCCAAGTCTCGCGCAACTCCCTGTCTACGTGCGCGCCGGCACGATCCTGCCCACTGAACCGCTGGTTGAGAGCACCGATGAAACGCCCAGCGGCCCGCTCACGCTGCGCGTCTACGCCGGTAATAACTGCTCCGGTCAGGTCTATCAGGATGATGGCAAAGGCTTCGCTTTTGAAAAAGGCGCATTCCTTCGTGAACGCTTCACCTGCCAGATAAGCAGTGACGGTTTGCAGGTGACGATCGGCAAGCGTGAAGGAACATACCCAGCATGGTGGCAGCAGATCCGCCTCGAAATCTACGGCTGGACACCGTCGAAGAACGAAGTGCTGGTAAATGGGGCAGCGGCCACGACGCAGATCGGCCGCATCGATCGCGGAACGGGGCTTTCCATTCCGGATGATGGAAACTCAGGCACCATCGTCGTGCGATAGCTCTTCGGAGCTGAAGCTGTATCAACCTAACCTGACTCAAACAACATAGCGGAGATAGTCACCCGCCGACACGAACCGGGAGCGGCCGAGCAAGTCATCCGTCGGGTGATGGAACTTCTCCCACAATTGATTCGGGAGCGCCAGCAAGAGACGCTCGGCAAATTGGCTGACACGTCTCAGGCCGGCGTGACCCCGCGTAAACGGCTGGCGAAGGGGTCCGCACGCACGAACAGGCCAAAACAGCGAGGCCACGTGCGTTTCCGGTTGCTATGATCCCTGGCAGTATCCAGCGAGCGGCTCCCCTCCCAACGGGAGAGCTAATCAGTCGAGTTGTCACCAGCAAAAATACCTCGAAGGAAATTCCATGAAACCGTCAAAAATCCATGAGGCGCTCCATGCGCTGATCGGCGAACGTGTGCCTCTGCATATCTGGGGCGCATGCGGCGTCGGCAAGTCGCAGATCGTTGCTCAGGTTGCCAACGATCTCGGGTACGACTTTCTCGACGTGCGGGCCGTGCAGCTTGACCCGGTCGATCTTCGGGGTCTGCCGCGGATCTCCGAAGACCGGACCGAATGGGTGCCCCCCAGGTTTCTCCCCACCACAGGCAAAGGCATTCTCTTTCTCGACGAGCTGACCTCGGCTCCGCAGATGACCCAGGCGGGCTGCTATCAGTTGGTCCTGGACAGGAAGCTCGGCGAGTATGTGCTGCCTGATGGCTGGGTTGTGATCGCCGCAGGCAATCCGGCCTCGGAGCGCGGCGTTCACTTCGCCATGCCGCGGCCGTTGCGCAACCGGTTCGTGCATCTCGATCTCGAACCGGATCTCGACGACTGGTCGAAGTGGGCGGTCAGGGCGCGGATCCGCCCTGAGATCATCGCCTTCCTCCGCTTCAGGCCCGAACTGCTGCACACGGCCGACGCCACCTCGGATGCGAATGCCTGGCCGACGCCACGTTCCTGGGAGATGGCCTCTCACGTCCTGTCCGGTATCGCACACCGCCGGAAAACGAGCCTGCTCACCGGGACGAGCGAATTCGAGGCACAGCTTCTCGACGGAACCGTGGGCCCGGCAGCCGCCTCGGAACTGGTCGCCTTCCTGAGGCTCTTTCGCGAGTTGCCGTCGATTGACGAGATACTGCTCAATCCTGCGACCGCGCCAGTCCCTGGCGAGCCTTCTGCCCAGATCGCCATCGCCACCGCTCTGGGAAGGGTCCTCACCGACAGTTCGGTGGGGAGAGGAATCGCCTACCTCGAGCGGATGCCGACCGAGATGCGGGTGATATCCATGCGCGACGCGGCGGCGCGGGACACCGCCATCACTCACACGCCCGAGTTCGTTCGTTTCGGCGTGGAATACCGGGAGGTCCTTCAATGATTACGGACAAGGCCATGCTCGCCGCCGTTCATATCAGCATCTGGACGGCCGTCAAACACGACCGCAAGGTCAGCCGGGATGTCGCCGAGCAGCACGGAGCCCATCAGGGCGCGGGGCGCTACAACAAGCAACTGCTGCGCGGTGCCGACAAACTGGACGAGTTGCGCACGCTGGCCGGGCAGATCCGACAGTACTTCTACACGATCACGCTGCCGTGGTCGGATGAAGGATTTCGGCTCCTGCCGTCGAACTTCTACTTCGATCTCATGGAGCGCATGCGCGAGTTCGAGGCCGGCTTCGAACAGGGTGTGGAGAGTTTTCTCGGCGTCTACCCCCAGTACATCGAGCAGGTGAGACCGGAGTTGAACGGGCTCTTCCGCGAGGAAGACTATCCGTCCGCGGATAAGCTGCGGACCAAGTTCCGCGTCAAACTCGAAGTGCTGCCCATCCCGTCCGGCGCTGACTTCCGCGTTCAGATGTCGGCCGAGGAGCAGGCGCGGGTCTCGCGCGAGATCGATTCGAGCGTCCGCGAATCGCTGATGCGTGGAACGGAAGATCTGTGGAGACGCCTGCGCGAAGTGGTCACTCACATGGTCGAACGGCTGAACGAGCCGGAGTCACGCTTTCACGGCTCGCTGGTCACCAATGTTCTGGATCTGGTGGAGATCCTGCCGCGGCTTAATGTCAACGGCGACGCGGACCTCAACCGCTTTTCGGAGCAAGTCAAAGAGCGGCTGTGCAACTACTCCGCTCAGGATCTGAAGAAACACGATCTTCTGCGGGTCACGACGGCCGCGGATGCCGCCAACATCGTCGCCCAGATGGACAGCGTGCTGCGATGCCGGGAATCGGTCGAATCCGCTGAAGGCCCAACCGCCGACTACATCTTTACCCGCATGTCCGCGTTTATGGAGGCGCCCGCGGCGGCATGAGAAATGAGACAGCAACCTCACTGCGTATTCAGAAAGCGCGCACGTCTCTTATCCTGGACCATCCCTTCTTCGGCTCGCTCCTGTTCCGGTTGAAGAGGCGCGAGTGCCGGTCGATTCCGACAATGGCCACGGATGGAGTGTCGCTCTTCTACAATCCTGATTTTGTTGAAACCCTGAACGCCGCGACGCTGGCCGGAACCCTGGCGCACGAGGTCATGCATCCGGCCCTGCACCATCATGTGCGCCGCTCGGGGCGCGATCCCAGGAGATGGAACGAGGCCTGCGACTATGCCGTCAATCCCCTGCTGGTCGACGCCGGACTCAGCCTCCCCGATGGAGTGCTGATCGACGTCCGCTTTCGCGGAATGAGCGCCGAGCAGATCTACAACCTCCTTGAATCGGAATCGGAATCGGATACAGAACAAGACTCCGGTAAAGAGAGTGGAGGCGACGCGCCCGGAGCAGAGGAATCGAAAGACGGGATCTCTCCTGGCGGCGATTCAAACGAACCCTCCGCTCCCGTTTCCGAAGGCGGATTCGGCCAGGTGCTCGATGCGCCTCCTCCTGGCCAGGAGACGGAGGCCGTTGAAGAACAGGCCCGGGCGTGGGAGGTCGCCGTCAACCAGGCGATGACCGTCGCAAGGCAGGCCGGCAAGGTTCCGGCCGGGCTTCATCGAACCCTGGAAGGGGCGGCCGAGGCTTCGGTCGACTGGCGGGAACTCCTGCGGCGGAATTGGTCCGAGACAATCCCAGCCGACTATAGCTGGATGCGCCCCAATCGCCGTCATCTTTGGAGAGGTCTCTACCTACCGGGTGTGCTGCGCGAGGGCGTCGGCGAGGTCGCCATTGCCGTCGATTGCTCCGGTTCCGTCAGCTCGCGGCAGCTGCGGATCTTCGAGGCCGAGGCGCGTTCTATTCTTGAGAGCCAGCGCCCGGAGCGCGTCTATGTTCTCTACTTCGACGCGACGGTCCACAAAGTGGATACCTACGAGGCCGGACAGCAGATTGACCTCAACCCGGTGGGCGGAGGAGGCACAGAGTTCGGACCGTGCTTCGAATGGCTCGCCGGGCGCGGCATTCAACCGCAGGCCCTGGTATTTCTGACCGACCTCTACGGATCATTCCCACCATCCGCTCCCGCTTATCCCGTTCTCTGGGCGTCGACCGGAAGCCGGAAGGCGCCCTTCGGCGAAGTCATTCCGATGCGCGCCGCCTGATTTGCTTATTCGATGCGCAAGGCTTGTTGGGGATCGAGACGGGCGGCGCGGGTGGCGGGCAGCCAAACGGCGAGCAGCGCGATGCCCGATAGCAGGACCGGGACAGTTACAAATGCCAGTGGATCCCAGGACTTTACACCGAAGAGGAAGCTGGCGATGAATCGGGTGAGTCCGAAGGCCGCGCCGATGCCGATGACGACGCCGACGACGGCGAGTCGCATGCCGTGCCAGACGACGAGCGCGCGGATGCTGGAGCGGTCGGCCCCGAGAGCCATGCGGATGCCCATTTCCTGGGTGCGCTGCTGCACCGAGTAGGCCATGAGGCCGTAGATGCCTATGGCTGCCAGCGCGAGCGCGGACGCACCGAAGATCGAGAGCAGAAGCATGTTGAAGTCCTCCCGCGCCGTGGAGTGGCTGACGACTTCGGTCATGGGGCGGACCTGGGCGACGGGAAAACCGCCGCTGGCCTGACGGAGCTGTTCGCTGATGGCGGAGATGTACTGATGTGGGTCGCCGTGAGTGCGAACGAGCCACCCGACAGGCCCGATGCCTGCGTTGAGAGCGGTCATGCCGTCGGTGACCTGGGCCTGGGGAACGATCATGAGCTCGCGCGGATCGCGATTGAGGCCGCCGTCGCGGATGTCACCGGCGACGCCGATGATCTGACGGGCGGGCTCGTCGAACTGAGGTCCGACGCCCTTACCGATGACAATCTGCTGGCCGACGGGGTCTTCTCCGGGCCAGTACTTTTTGGCCATGGTCTCGTTGATGATGACGACGCCGGGGGCGGCTCCATCGTCGCGGTCGGTAAAGTCGCGGCCGCGCAGAGGAATGTGAAAGGCGGCGAAGTAGCCGGGGGACGTGTTCATCCACCCCGCGCCGCCGGTGTTGGGATCTTTGCCGCCAGCGCGGCCGACGATGTCGAAGGGCAGACCGAAGCCGCCTTCGAGAGGCAGGCAGCAGGTGGATGCGGAGACTTCGACGCCGGGAACGGCATTGAGTCGCTGACGGCCTTCGAGTGTGAGCTGGGCGACACCAGCCGTCTTCTGAAAACGATCACCGGTGAGGGACATTTGCAGGGTGAGGACATTACCGGGATCGAAGCCGGGATTTACGTGACGGAGAGCGACGAAGGTACGGATGAGAAGCGCGGCTCCGATAAGGAGAACGAGCGCGAGGGAGACTTCGCTGATAACGAGGAGGGAACGCGCTTTGCTTTGGCGGAATCCTGTACCGGAGCGGTTGCTGCTCTCCTTGAGAGTGGTGTTGAGGTCGGGACGCGAGGCGCCGATGGCCGGGAAGAGTCCGAAGAGAACGCCGGTGACGAGTGAGACGCCGAGGGTGAAGAGGAGGATGCGCCAGTCGAGGGTGACGGATGCGCCGTTTTCGCCGATGCGCGGGAGATCGGCCGGGCTGACGGCGAGCAGAGCGCGGACGCCGGCGTAGCCGAGGATGAGTCCGAGAATGCCGCCGGTGAGCGAAAGGACAATGCTTTCGGTGAGAAGCTGGCGGACGATGCGCATGCGGCCTGCGCCCATAGCGGCGCGGATGGCGAATTCGCGCTTGCGTCCGGCAGCGCGGACGAGGAGGAGATTGGCAACGTTGGCGCAGGCGATCAGGAGGACAAAGCCGACGGCTCCGAGAAGAACGAAGAGGGAGGAACGCGCGCCGGACACGATGATGTCGCGGAGAGGCTCAACGCCGAAGCTGGATTTGGCGTCGGCAAGGGGCCACCGTCGGTGGAATTCGTCATAGGCGAGTTTGAGCTGGGCGTTGGCCTGGGTGAGAGTGACGCCGGACTTGAGGCGGGCGGCGGCAGAAAAGTAATGTCCCTGGTTGGTGCTGTTGGGATCGATTTGGAACGGCAGCCAGATGTCGGCTTCGGTGTCGGTCTCGAAGGAAGGCCCAACGACGCCGAGGATGGTGTAGGGTTCGTTGCCGAGGGAGAGCGCGGAGCCGATCACATTTGGCTTGCCCCCGAATTTCCGTTGCCAGAGGCCGTAGCTGATGACGACGACCTTGCCGCCGTCGGGGGAATCTTCCTGCGGCGTGAAGGTGCGCCCGAGGATGATGGGTGCTCCGAAGAGGCGGAAGTAGGCCTCGGAGACGTGGATGCCGTGAATGCGCTCGGGAATGGTGTCAGTGAGATTGAAGCCGGGACCGCCGAAATCGTAGGCGGCGACGTCCTGGAGGACCCTGGTTTGCATTCGCCAGTTGTTGAATTTGGTCGGAGACGCACCGGGCCAGTTGCCGTTGGGCGTGATGTTCATGAGCTGGACGATGCGGTCGGGATCGGGATAGCCGAGGGGCTTGAGGAGCACGGTGTTCACGACGGTAAAGATGGCGGTATTGGCGCCGATGCCCAGAGCGAGCGCAGCGATCGCGGTGAGGGTGAAAGCGGGGTTCGCGATGAGCATGCGCACCGAATACCTGAGATCGTTGCCGAAATCGCCCATGAGTCTGCTGCCCTCCAGCCGGGGATTCGATGGAGCCGCCTGTAGTACTCCGGCCACGCTGTTGAGGATGAGATTGCGCCCGGAGGAGGCTTCTTGTTGGACGTAATTTTACGCTGGAGGCGAGACAGTGGAGTCGCGCCCGTGTTGCGGCTTACCGTTGGATCAGGGGAGAGAATCTGGCATAAAGATTTTCGCTCTAGACCGAGGCGTTGCTCTGCGTCCGCGGGTTCAGCTCCTGTCTGCGCGAAGAATCATTCGATCAGGTGATGAAGATGCGGGTCAGGGCCTGAATCGGGTTTCCCTTTCCTCCACAGGCTCCGAAGCCAGAGCATCATCCGCATGTCGCGCCGATTCGCAGCTCTCCATTTACCGGGTTGCGCTCAACGCATGTCCCGGGCTTCGCCGGACGGCCGGTGTCCCGCAAGCCGCCCGAGGGCGCGCGGGTGTCCTCTACTTTGACGCGACGGTCCACAAGGTGGGGACGTACGAAACCATACAGATTTGCAGGAGGGATTTCCATGGCTGCGATCGCTGAGGCGCACTCGCTCTTTGAAATTGATGTCGAGCTCGACGAACTCCTTGAGGAGATCGAGGAGCAGATCGGGTGTGAAGGACAGGCCTCCGAGGACGTCATGACCCGCTTTCAGCAGTTCTGCGAGGCCCACGGCGAAAAGGTGGACAGGATTGGCCGCTTCCTCCGCATGATGGAAGCCCGCGAACAATATTGCCGCAGCGAGGCCACGCGGCTCGGCGACCGGGCCCGCGCCTCGGCGTCAAAGATCGAGCGCACCAGGAACATGGTGCTCTACTACCTGCTGAGCCGGAACCTCAGGAAGATCGAAGGCCACCAGTTCACGCTGCGCGCGCAGAAAAACAGCCAGGATTCGGTGCGCATTACCGACGAAAGTGCGGTGCCGAAGTCCTATTGCAGGATTGACGCGCGAATTGACGGGGTCCTATGGGAGACGGTGCTCTCTCTTCTTCCTGACGAACTGTCCAGGTCTTTGGAGTCGTCTGTTCAGGAGACGCGTCCGAATGCTGACGCGATCAAAGCGGCCGCGATGCGTAATGAACATGTCCCTGGGACGGAGGTGCGCCGCGGTTCCCATCTGAGAGTGGTCTGAAAAGAGCCTGGATATCGCGCCACTGCGACGGTTTGGTGTCCCTGAATTCCCTTCATCAATTCATCTCAGAAACAACGCTGATCTTCGAACACGCGAAGGCGGGCGTGAATGAGGCTGTAACGAAATTCGCTGACGGCGCGAGGGACAGCGCGGATCACTTCCAGAAGGAGACATCTCACGACTGATCTGATGGCGAGTCAACTGGCGATGCGTCCCGGAGACTCCGACATGCGTCATTTGCTTATGCTAACTCCAGGGTCTGTCGCGGAGAAGTGTTGAGGAGGGCTTGAATGCGAACCACAATGAGGAACTTCACCCGTGTGGATTGGCTTCGTACAAGATTCGCTTCTGGGGCAATCCTGCTCTTCGGATTTATACCCCTTTCAGGATTTGCTCTTGTGCAGACTTCCGGCCCGGACAACGTTTCCCACGTTCGCACAGCCTCGGCGGCGACGAGACGATCTCGGAGCCAAACATCCACCGAGAATCTCCAGTTATGAATGGATGAGAATTCGGGGGCAGGTCACGAAGATGAAGTGGGCCCTGCCGTGTTGCGACGAGACTTACATAAAGTGCTTGCGCGGTGGGAAGCATAAAGCTAGCCGTACTGGAATCCGCACCCGATCAGGCAGGCATCCCGTAGCGAGCAAGCTCCACCGATCCGTCTGGCGAAAGCGTGACTTGCAGGACCTGATTTGTGAGAGCTCCTTCTTCTTCGAGATTAGACAGAACGAGGTCAAAAAGGCGCTTCTGACTCTCGAGGTTCAGGCCTCCCGGAGCATCAACACAGACGAGGCCCGCGTGAAGGGGAACATCTGCATAGACTCCCTGGCTACCAGGCTTCTTCGCCGATCGCCGAAAGTCGACACCGTTGTTCGTGATGAACGTCCAATCGCCATCGAGAATTGTGGTTTTCAGCTGCCAATCCTTCTGCCCAGTAAGACCGAGATGATTGACGTGCGAGCACACGAATCCCTTGTCAGTAGCCAGCCCGACCAAACTCGGGCTGAGATTTTCATCGACCAGCAATTTTTGCACGCTTAGGTCCTCCCACGGAGGCCTCTCGAAGATGCTTCTTCGAGACGGAAATCCTGCTCAATTCGGGCAGAGCTTTCCGCTTTGGGCGGCCTCGGAGAGGCCGAGCCTTCGCGTACAAAGAAGCGAGACGAAACTGCTCCTCGGAGAGGCGCGGATACAGTTCTTTTAGCTCATCCATTGGAGTCTTCTCGTCTACGAGACTGGCAACGTCATAAACCGGAATTCTGGTGCCTTGGATGACTGGCGTTCCCGAAAGTATTTCGGGGTCTTCAATCACCATCTTCTGTGCATTCTGTAATTCGTTGAGGCGGGCGTTGACCTCATCCCAAATGTCTTGAATACCGAC
>Ga0210391_10001925_pt1 | contig 18412 bp, 15 predicted proteins | sample IncBWC12OmetaG_FD_160573 | JGI IMG/M metagenome (GOLD analysis project Ga0210391, IMG submission 160573) | Forest soil microbial communities from Barre Woods Harvard Forest LTER site, Petersham, Massachusetts, United States - Inc-BW-C-12-O ... | reverse complement strand
CTTTTCATCTTTGCTGGCGTCCGCCGTTTGCGCCCCGGTGTCTTTCTTTTCGCCGTCCTTTTTTTCTTCTTCCTTCGGCGGCTCGAAAGAAATCGCGCTCAGCGGCTCGCGGAAAAAGCTGGCCCCGACGGCCCAGGTGATGGTCTTTCCGTCATCCGCCCAATTGAAATAGTCCGCGCCGATATCCGTTAGCCGCTTCACGGGCACGGATGGCGTCGTAACATCCACCGTAGGTGCCTCGCCGCCGACCACCGGCATTCCTATCACGTAAAGTTGATTCATCACCTGCGCCAGCACCCATTGACCGTCCGGGCTTGCCTTTACGTTCTCCGCCGGAACTGGCTCCTCCGCAAAATAGAGACCCTTACCCTTCACCACGAGATGCGTGCGGCGGTCTGTGCCGTCAAAACGCAGCGACACAAGTCCCTGCGGCGTGTAGATATAAATCCTGTCCTTATCGTTGGTGAAGTGCGGTGACCCCGCGCCGCGCGCCGGCAAAATCAAATTTGCATCCCCACCTTGCGCCGGAATCCAGACGAGATCAGCGTTCTGTGTCTGCCCACTGTCAAATTCGGTCATTTCACGGTCATAAGCATTCCCTCGCAGCGCCACGATCCGAGTTCCATCTGGCGACCAAACCGGATTGCTGTACAACGCCGCGGTCTTGGACAATTGTTGCGACGTTCCTCCTGCCGCAGATACCTTCCAGAGCTGGCCGCCCGTGCTCGACCACGTCACATAAGCGATGGATTTTCCATCCGGCGACCACGCCGGTTCGAACTCGCGAGCATTCCCGCTCGTCAATCGCTGCGGTTTGCCGCCGGGAATATCCATGACGTAAAGATGTGTCATCGCGGAGAAAACCATCTTCTTGCCGTCCGGCGATTCAACTGGGTCCTGAATCAGGCGCACCTTCACGGGCCCTTGCTCGACAAGTTGCGGAAAATCCAGTTTCGGTCCCAGCTCTTGCGACACCTGCGCCGTAAATGGAATTACACTCTCCGCCCCAGTCGCGATGTTCAGCCGGCAGATCTTTCCGTTCTGGTTGTAGACAATTTCCTTCCCGCCAGGAAGAAATGCGTATCCCGGAAAAACGTCGCGAGTGAAAAGCGATTCCTGGTCGTCGCGCGTCACGGGATACCTAATCCAACGGTCTTCACCAGTCTCAAGATTTCGCAACCGCAATCCCGTCTCCGTTTCATAGCGAGTTACATACACAATCTCCTTCCCATCCGGCGAAAGTACTGGCCGAAACGCGCTCTCTGGCTGACTGATGATGTCGTCTTCGTCACCCGTCTTCCTGTCGCGTCGCGCAATATGCCACATGGGAAATTGTGCGTTGTAGTTCAGCGATCCGAGCTTCGTCGCGTAATAGAGGTACTTTCCGTCCGGTGACGCCACAACACCCATTGCGTTCGGCCGGTCCGCTCTTTTCGTGGTCGGTGTGGGCTTGGACTTCGTGATTTGCACGCCCGAACCACCGTTGATGTGGTACATCCAAACCTCGCTTGACCCGATTCCAAATGCAGCCTTTGAAACAAAAATGTAATTCCCATCCGGCGACCAGCTCGGCGAAACAAACTCGCTGTTAGGATCCTTCGAAACCTGTTTCACACCGCTGCCATCCGGATGCATGATCCAGATGTTTTCGCTGCCCTCGCGGTCAGAAAGAAACGCGATCCATTTTCCATCGGGAGAAAACTTGGGTTCGCTGTCAAAGGCCATCCCGGCGTCGATCAGCTTCGCAGTTCCGCCTTCGATCGGCAGGGTGTAAATGTCCCCCACCAATTCGAATGCGATCGTTTTGCCATCAGGTGAAACATCGAGCGAGAGCCATGTCCCTTCGTCGGTCGCGAACTCGATTTTTCGCGTGGGCTTCAGCGGTAATCCCTTCTTCTCGTCCTTTTTCTCGCCTGTCTTTTCGTCTTTCTTATCCTGCGTATCCTGGGCCATGGCGTCCTGGAATTTCGCCCGAACGGGCCCCGCAATTCCGCCGAGAATCAAAGCCGTCGCCGCAAACCACACGGCCAAACCGCGCAGACCAAGATGCTTCGCCTTCATACTCTTTCCTCCGTATTCGCTTCAGACCGCCGAACAGTGCTGCCGCTGGACCCTTCTCAAAACGCGCATACCGCTCATGTTTTCTTTCCCTTAGTGTGCAAGGCCGGGCATCATACCTCCCCAATGCCGCGAAATGCATCAATTGTTTCTGAAATGGCCTTTAGACCCGTGCTCACAAGGACGCATCTCATCGTCCCTGCGTTTCGTTCCCGCGCTTCCAGCGGCAAAAGGCTCCTCCGCGCCCTCCCGCCGGAGTCTCTTCTGGACTCTTCTACACATCCCCCCAGCCGCATGCTAGGCTATCTCACTGATTTCATCGCACAAATGTTCCGCGTGAATGGTCTCTTCCATGCCCGGACTACGTCCGCGCTCCGGTTCCTTCTGTTCCTCACGACGCTCCTTTGTTCTCTCTTCGGGCCGGCGTTACCAATCACTTTTGCGCAGCAGGCTGGTCTGCACTCCGCCAAGGCCGGCGATGTAGAGATTTGGTCGCGCGGCCCCCAGCAAAAACGCGGCGATCTCTTTATCTCTGACGATGACGTGGACATTCACTACGGAGACCAGCGCCTCCAGGCCGATCACGTCGAATACAACGAAAAAACTTCCGAGTCCCTTGCTCGCGGCCATGTCCGCTTCGATTACAACAACGAACACCTCGAAGCCGATGAGGCTCACTACAACGTAAGCACCGGTCACGGCACTTTCCTCAACGTTCGCGGCACCGTCAAAATCGAGCGCCGCGCCAACCCCTTAATCCTGATTTCTCAGAATCCTATTTATTTCCAGGCCCCCGAGGTCGAACGCTTGGCCGACGACGTCTACCTCGTCAGCCACGGCTGGATCACGATTTGCGACCCCCAACATCCCACGTGGCAGTTTTATTCCCAGCACACTCGCATTCGTCTCGATAAGACTGTCGCCTTGGTCAGCGCCAACTTTCGTCTCTACCGTGTCCCTCTTCTCTGGCTGCCCTACGCCACGGCGCCAGCCGGAGAAAAGATTCGCCAGTCGGGAATCTTGATTCCTGTGGTCGCTCAGAGCAACAGCAAGGGCTTTGTTCTAGGGGATGCTATCTACTTAGCGCCGAAACCTTGGTATGACCTTACGGCGGGAGCCGAGCTGCTATCCAAACGCGGCTCGGCAGAGCGTGGCGAATTCCGCGCCCGTCCTTTCGAGAACACCTCCATCAAATACACGTACTACGGGGTGATCGATCGCGGCATTGACGAGCCTGGGCCAAACGGCACAACCGTCCTGGAAAATCAGGGCGGCCACCAGATGCAACTTGAAGCTCAGTCTCTCCTGCCTAATGGCTGGCGCGCTGTCGCCGATCTTAACGAACTCTCTTCGCTGACTTTTCGGCTGGCCTTTGCTGACACCTATGGCGATGCCATCACTTCCGAAGTTCGCAGCGCCGCCTTTCTCACCAACAACTTCCGCGGTTTCAGCCTGAACTTCGCTTCCCTGTCCGACAAAACCTTCCTCAGCATTCCCGTCACAAATGACACGACTGGAGTTACGACGCCGGCCATCAGCGTTTTGCTGCGCAACGCTCCTGAAGTTCTCTTCAGCTCCGTGGAACAAGCCCCCTGGCAGAATCTTCCCGTCTATTTTTCCTTCGATTCCTTTGTCGACGCGCTACACCGCCAGGATGACACTCCTCTGGATACTCCCGCGTTCGTGCCGCGCACTGAATTCGCCCCGACGGTGACGATTCCGCTCCACTTCAGTGACTGGCTTGGCGTCACCACTTCTGCGACCTTCCGCACCACGTTTTACGGTGACTCCTACAATTCCGCTGGGCAATTAAGCTCCCAGTACCTCACGCGGAACACCGGAGAACTCACCGTCGACCTGCGCCTGCCCACTCTCGAACGCTTTTATGATCGGTCCTCCATCGACAAGAACAAACCTCGCAAAAGGTACAAACATACGATCGAGCCCACGCTCACGTATCACTATGTCGGCGGCGTAAACAACGTCGCGGATTTTATTCGCTTCGACTCCGATGCGACTCTAACCGACACTGATCAGATCGAATACGGGCTCACTCAGCGGCTCTTCCTCAAGACAGGCGACGGCCAGCCTGAGGAACTAATTTCTTGGAGCATTCTCCAGGCACATTATTTCGATCCCACATTCGGCGGCGCCATCGTGGATGGCCAGCGCAATGTCTTCCAGGCGCTCGACTCCATATCGCCCTTTGCTTTCGCTTTCGGTCCACGCAACTGGTCTCCCATCATCAGCGATATCAAGATCATGCCCGGCGGCAAATACGACATCGAACAAATCCTCCAATACGATACTCAAATCGATCGGCTTGTCACCGTCGGCACCCTTCTGAAAGTGAAGCCTTACAGTGAATTCTTCGCCACCCTTGCTTATTTCCGCCTGAACGACAATCCGGTGGAAGCCGATCTTCCCCCAGTACCTCCGCCAGGCTTTGTGCCCTTTACGCAGCCGCTCTCCAACCAGATTCGCGCCCTGATGGGCTACGGAAACTTAACGCGCAAAGGTTTCAATTTCACCACTGGCATCAGCTATGACTTCACCAACCAGATCTTGCAAAGCCAGCTCGTGCAAGTCAGTTACAACGGAAACTGCTGCGGCCTCGCCCTCGAATATCGCCGCATCAACCTCGGCCAAGTCCGCACCGAAAACCGCTTCACCGCCACCTTCATCATCGCCAACATCGGCTCCTTCGGAAATCTACGCCGCCAGGAAAACATCTTCTAATTCCCGGCATCCTGGAGTCTCCTTCTTACTCCGTTATTCATCGTGAGCGAATCAATTCCGGTTTTCCGACTGACCGAGCAGTTGGCTTAGTTCCGACCGCCTTTGGCAACTTCGCAAGCAGAGTGGTTTATTTCGTTAGAGATTCAAAATGTATAATTCTCCAAGGCTCGCGGCGGAGCGTCCTTAATGGAGGGTCGACAATGACGAGCAGATGGAGGCTTACGCCGCTATGGTTGTGCTTAGTTCCTTTCGTTCCCACGGGACTTTCTCAGGAAGTCAATCGCACCACGCCGAATAAGCAAATGACCGATTGCGGTAAGAACGTTGACCGCAGATACGCGGTGTGTCGCGGCGCATGGTCGGGGAAGACCGTTGCGCTGTTCAACACATGGATGGCGCCTGATACGAATCCCGGAAGGCGGTTTGACCTCCCCTCTCCTGACGGCAAGAAGATCATTCAGGTTAGGGGATTTCACGTTCGGCTGAGTGTGAATGGAAAACGATTCTGGACGCCATTTGGAAATATGCATGACGCGGAAGTAGGATGGGCACCGGATTCGGCCCGTCTATTTGTAACTTGGAGCGAATCGGGCCAGCTTGGTCCATGGCACACGCAAGTCTATGACGTGACCACGGCTGGACTTGCGGAAATACCGGGCGTGACGCGCCATGTGAGACCCGACCTGATACTTAGGATGAAAAGGGCATCACTCCCCAAATGGGTTGCTACTGCGGAAGAGCGAGCGATGTGGAGCACTCTAGAATATTGTGCGGATGACGCTGTCGGGTCGCAGTGGTTGAACGGCTCTGGCGAGATTCTGGTAGCAGGGCTGGCAGGTCCGGATAGTGGATGCAAGTACATGGGTGATTTCGTCGTCTATCGAATTGAAGTGATGACAGAGAGGATTTTACAAGCGTATTCGGGGAAAGACGCCCATCGCCTCTTTGGCGATGAGGATTTGCCTCGCGTTGACGCGGATGATGACGAGTTGTAGCGCCGTGCCAATCGGCCACTTAGCCCGCCACTCCGGGGGAAACACTTATGCTGCGGACTTGTCGGCGGCCGTCGCTCCAACGTTCGCGCAGCCTGCGATTGAGCGGTTCCGAGAAGAAGCGCGCGACGAGTTCTCCGGTCGCGGCTGCAACAACAACCGTGACGACGAAGAGCAACGGGACAGACCAGATTGGACTTCCGAGCTTCACAAAAATCGCAAAGAATAGAAAGACGACAAACATGTGGGTCAAATACACCTCGTAACTGCACCGCCCCAGACGGAGCAGAGGCGTGAGCAAACGAGGACCTTTCCACTGCGTTTGCGCGGCGGCAATCATCACCATGCAAGTTCCCAGCGCGATGATCGTCATATCTAGACCGGGTTTTGTGATAAGCGGTACGTAAACCAGCCGCAAACCCACAAGAATGGATACGATCAGCGTTGCACCTGCGAAGGCCATCACACGCAGGGTGGTGTGCGACCAGCGAACGCGACAGACGAGCAGCGCGGTCAGACAACCGAGAGCGATCGCATCCATACCACCCAGATACGATTGCTCCTCCCATATTTCATTACCATGGGCAAATATTGTGCGCGCGAAAGGACCCAGCACGACAAAACCAAGAAGAACGGTCAGAAAGACTTTCGTCCCGCCAAGAAACCGCGCCAACAGCGGGAAGAATAGGTAAAACAATTCTTCAACAGATAGTGACCAGAGAACGCCCCAATTGGCGGGAAGCCAACCGTGGTGCGCCTGCAACAAATTCACGTGGAGCGTTAGCGCTGCCAACAATGCGCGGCCAATACCACCCGATTTTTCTGGAACGACGAATGGCGAGACATTTGCGTAGTGCAAAATTGTCAAGACGCCGAGCAGCGCCAGAAGCATCGGCACAATACGTGCAATACGCAGTAAATAAAAGTCCCGGAGGCTAAGGTTCGAGAGCACGCCCCAGCGTCGCAGCGACGTGGACGTGATTAGAAATCCTGACACCGCGAAAAATATTTGAACTCCAAATTGTCCGTTCCAAACCAGACACTCAATCAATGGTTTGTAAGTATCGGAGACGTACGGAATACCTGCGATCGCCAAGCGCATGTGAACGTGGTTCAGGACCACAAAAAGTATTGCAAGCCCACGCAGGACGTCTACGCCGTCGAGCCTCTTCCAATTGGGCCGGGAATTTTGCGTTGTTGCTGATGCCGGATGGGCGGGGGTGTGAGTTCGCGGGACCATCGGCGCGTAACCTAGCGTACCACTCCTTGATTGCCTTAATTACGCTGTCCTACATCGGTTGTCCAAAATTGTCTAGCTTGGACCCTGATTAATGCCGTAACCGCATAAGTAGATTCAAGACCACTGTGGTACCAGCTCCGGCTGACAATACGCGGTCTCGCTTCAACCTAGCCTATTCCCGCCGAAAATCGAGTTCAAATGGCTCCGCCCGCGATGGGTGTGTTAAATTCCCATTCCACCTCATCTCCCATGCCTCTGACCACTGACACCGACTTAGCCTTCGCCTCCATCGAAGAAATCGCCCCACATAGATCAATTAAATCCCAAACTCAACGCCTAAATTACAGGGACGCCCGATCTCGCACTCGCCAATCGAAGGGAAACTCTAATGCCCTGGTATGACTACATCGTTTGCTTCTTTGCCGGTATGTTTCTTGCCAATGTCGTGCCCCATTTCGTGCACGGCATTTCTGGCGACCGTTTCCCGACCCCATTCGCCAAACCTCCGGGAAAAGGACTGTCGTCGCCCACTGTGAATGTTGTGTGGGCACTGTTTAATCTGGCCGTCGGTTACATCCTGTTTCGCGCCGGAAAGGTTTCGACTGGAGACCACACCGTACTTGCTATTTTCTTCGCAGGCGTCGCCGTACTAAGCACGATGTCGAGTGTGCGATTTGCTGAGAAACATGCCGCGTAAGCTCCGGAATGAAACTGGCCCGATGCGGGATACCACAAGCAAAAGGGAAATCCGTGCCACTCACAAAACTCGATAGCACCGCGGCCTTGGTGGTAATTGACCTACAGAAAGGCATTGCCGGTGTGGCTACCGTGCACCCGTTCAGCGAGATCATCGCGCGCGCTGCCCAACTCGCCCGCTCGTTCCGCGAGAGAGGTTTGCCCGTCGTTCTCGTCAACGTGACCGGCGCGGCTCCGGGGCGGACCCACGCCGGACCTCGCAACTTGTCGTCGTTTCCCGCCGATTGGACGGAGCTCGTTCCTGAGTTGCAGCAGCAGCCCAGCGATTACCTCGTGAGCAAGCAACGAGTCGGCGCGTTCATCGGGACATCTTTGGATGAATATTTGCGTCAGCGGGGCGTAACCCAAATTTTCCTAACGGGCATTTCGACCAGCGCTGGCGTCGAAGCGACAGCACGCAGCGCCTACGATTACGGTTACAACGTTGTGCTTGTTGTGGATGCCATGACCGACCGCGATGCCGCCGCGCACCATCATAGCGTTGAGAAGATTTTTCCCCGGATTGGTGAGACGGACACAACCGACAATGTGCTGAAACTGTTAAAGGGGGCGCTTGCTCAGTAAGGCGGGGACAGCCCATCATGAAGTCCCGAATACCGCAACATAAGACATCTCTGTACCACCAACTCCAGCCGGCAATACGCGGCTTTACTTCAGCTCGGCTTGCTCTCATCGAAAATTGAGTTCAAATGGCTCCGTCCGCAATGGATGTGGTAAATTCCCAACTCCACCTCACCACCGATGCCTCCCACCACCGACACCGACCTGGCCTTCGCCTCCATCGAAGAAATCGCCAGCCTCTTCCGTAAACGCAAACTCTCCCCCGTCGAGCTCACCAAGCTAATCCTAGCCCGCATCGACCAACTGAATCCCAAACTGAACGCATACATCACTGTGACTTCCGAACTGGCCCTCGCTCAAGCCAAAAAAGCCGAAACCGAGCTCTTCGCTCCGCGCGACCGCAAAGGCTATCGTGACCGTGGCCCGCTTCATGGCATTCCGATTTCGCTGAAGGACAACATTTACACCGTTGGCATTCGCACCACGGCAGGCTCAAAAATCTTGAAGGACTTCATCCCCACGGAAGATGCCGCAGTCGTCGGACAACTCAAAAATGCAGGCGCCGTTATCGTTGGCAAGACCAATATGCACGAGTTCGCCTACGGCGTCACCAGCAACAACCCGCACTACGGCCCCGTCCACAATCCCTGGGATCTCTCGCGAATTCCAGGTGGCTCCAGCGGTGGCTCGGCTGCCGCAGTCGCAGCCGGCCTTTGCTATGGCAGCATCGGCACCGACACTGGCGGCTCCATCCGCATTCCTGCTTCGCTCTGCGGCATAGTCGGCCTAAAGCCCACTCTCGGCCGCGTCAGCGTTGACGCCGTGATTCCGCTTTCCCCACTCCTTGATTGTGTCGGTCCGCTAGCTCGCACGGTGCAAGATGCAAATCATCTTCTCGACCCGATCCTCCACCGCGTCAAAGGCGACCGCAGTCCTCGCGCCCTCAAAAAATCTTCGGCCAAGACGCGCAAATTCGTGTTAGGCATTCCCGAGGACTTTTTTTTCGACGTTGTTTCTAACGATGTCTATGCCGTCTTCGAAAAAGCTCTTCGTGTTTTGAAAAAACAGCGCGTGACGTTCAAGCAAGTCTCTCTGCCACTTCTAAGAGAAACGGAAGACGCTGGAAATCAGATCGCCTGGCCCGAAGCCACTCACTATCACCAGCAGGCCGGATGGTACCCCTCTCGAGCTGCCGATTACGGAGAGGACGTTCGCTCCCGCCTCGAAATGGGAACGAAAGTTTCCGCAACAACTTATCTCTCCGCCCTTGAACTACGCGAAAAATTCATCCAGCAATTCCGTCTGACGTTGAAAGATGCAAGCGTCGATGCCATCGCCGTTCCGACAACGTCCATCTCTGCGCCGCTCATCGGTGAGGAAACCATCCATCTCTGCGGCCAAGATCGCGCGACCCGTGCCCTAATGCTCCGCGCCAATCGTCCCGCCAATCTCGCCGGTGTTCCAGCCATCTCAGTCCCCTGCGGTTTCACTCCTGCGGGCCTTCCCGTCGGCCTTCAACTCATCGGCGCCGACGACGACGAGCATCTCCTTCTACAAATAGCCCGCGCCTTCGAGCGCGCCCACCCCGAACACCGCCGCCCCCCAATCTTGTAGTGGCGCAGCATGCTGCGCCCGCAGCATGCCCGGACTTCATACATCTCACCGCCTTTTCTCTTCCTCCTTTGACTAAATGCCCAGCTTCTATTTCTCGTCCGTGGATTACTCGCGATTTGTCTTGACTTCCAAGACAACACCTGCTACTCTTCAGCGCAGGTAAATCTATAACTTCCAAAGAGCGGCAGCCAATCTGCCGCTCTTTTCTTTTAGATGAACCAGCCGCTTACCACTGCCGGTCGACTCTCATGGAGGCGCATTCATCCCAAAAAGCTCGCGTTCTGCGCCAGTTTGGCGCGGCCCTAAACGCCCTAGAATCAACACTTACGAAACCTATGATTCTAAATGACTTGCAGGATCCATAAGTCCTTTATTTGCAATGTTTACAAAAAACAGGGGAGGGTCGCCGCTTATGGTTAACCAAGAACTCGGTGGCACAGACTTCAGTCTGTGCTCTGTTCCGGTGTAGTTTCTTGCTCTGGCCATCGCCGCTCCATCAACCACTTGCCAATGAAGTAGCCCAACGTCCCGGTAATCATCCCCGCAAAAACGTCGGCCACATAATGGTACCGACCCCAAATCGTTGACACGCACATGCACGCTACCAGCGGCAGCATCACCCAGAACAACCACCTCCGGTGCCGCCATGCCCCCCAGGTAGCCGCCACCGCGCCAGCCACATGCTCCGAGGGAAACGCCGCCCCACGTACGCGCCCATAGTGCTCAATGAAATTGATCACCGAAGTCGCCGCACCGCCGCGCAACTCCCCATGCCAAGCCCCAGCCATCGCAAACCAAGGGCTCTCAATCGGAAAACAAATCGCAATCACATACCCGATCGCGTACCCCACCGCCGAATACGTCATTACCGACCAATACCCGCGCCAATCCCGCCGATAATACAAAACGCCGCCGACCACCAGCAAGTACGTAAAGTACGTCAAATAAACAAACTGCATGAAATCATTCCGCGCCGGCGTCGCAAACTGCTCGAGCCACACCGTAGGGTGCACCCCGGTCAGCCAATGATCGAACGCAATCAACTTCGCGTCCTGCCACCCCGGCTGCACCAAATGCACCAACTGCCCCAGCTCCTCAAAGCAAAACAAAAAGAAAAGATGCGGATACCAATGCCGCCAAAAATGCCAAAACTTCTGCCTCGCGGTAGAACAGACACTCTTGTCTGTTCTATCTCCATCTGCCTCGCCAAACTCTTCGCGACCGGATACACGCGCTTCAGTTCCGCACAAAACCAAAATCACCGCGGCAACAAATACCTGCATCCCGATCAACCGCGCCGGATGCGCCAAGTTCTCAGCGAACAAAAGTATCAACCCACTCGAAACTCCCAAGTACCCCAACGCAACAAACTCAAACATCCCGCAAGCAGACCAAGCTGCCGCCAATTCGCGCCCTACAAGGGCACCAAGATTCTGCGTCTCTTGTTCGACACACGCGACGCTCTCACCGCTCTGAAACGCATCGCCCCGCCAAGCGATCGCATATTCGCGCTCTTGGTATTCGTCTCTCTGACTGTTGCTCATATCCTGAATCCCACCTCAGCCCGCCCCACCTGCAACTCATGTTCACTCTCGCCCGGCCTCTGCGTCCTCTGTGTAAGTGTTTTCTCTTTCCCCCAAGCCAAAACCGGCCAATCACTCCTCCGAGCGATACGCACCAAGTCGTACGAAGGATTCACCGACGCAGGTTTTCCGACCGTTTCGAGCATCCACCGGTCGCTCGCACTGTTCCCATACGCGAAACATCTTTGCAAATCTAAATCCTCGTCCGCCGCTATTCGGCCGACGGCTCGTGCCTTCGCCTCACCAATCATCGCTTCTCCCAAGACTCTCCCCGTGCATCGATCGCATTTTACTTCCAGCCGCGTAGCGCAGATATGAATATTGATAGCCAATCCACGCTCACCAAGCTCGGCTTCTAACGCGCGAGCCGCTCGCTCAGCCAACAGCTCCAGCGTCCCACTCACAATCACGATCAAATGCCCGCGCTCCGCGTGCCACAGCATTCGTTCGATCGCCTCTGGATAGAACGTCGGAACCTTGAGTAAGTCTTTTTCACCAACAGAAATACCCCCCAAGTACATCTTGTTCGCGTGCAGGACTTGATTGATCCCGCGAGGAAGCTGCCGCAAGGCTTCCACGCACCACAAGAAATAACTCCGAATCCCAATGTGTTTCCGATACCGCAGCATCCGAAAAAATTTCCACTCTAGCGACGGCAATGGCACCAAGGTTCCATCCAAATCGAAAAACGCTGCAACACTTCCGCTCTTCTCCTTTACCTTTTTGGCCTCCTGTAGTTTCTCTACCTTCCTCCTCATCAAATCGCCCCCTGCGCAACTCTCTTCACTCTGCGCCCTTGGCCCACGCTCGAAACAAAGCGCCATCCCTCCGCCAAAACTGGCAATCCACGCAACAGACAAAACGCTGCCGTCATCCACGTCAGCACATGCGCGCCAACGCGAACCAAACCGTGCAAGTCCGCGGTCATTCCTCCCAGCAGCGCCACAGGCCCGCGCGTCAGCGCCAATTCCAATCCCAGGTAGCAAAAGCAGAGGCATTTCATGGCCGCATACAAACCGCGGCTCCAGCGCGACGCGACTAGCGCTCGTCCCCACCACGTCTGAAGCATCGTGTTCGCGCCCCACCCGGAGTGCCCCGCGCGCATGGCCAAGCTACGCAGAAAATCCGTCGCCGCTCCCCGCGCAAAGAAGAAAACCGGTAGCCACAACGAAACCATTCCCACCACGGCGAAATACGTGAAGTACACATTTTCGATCATTCGATCGCCTAGAACGTCGAGCTGCGCGCCAACCGGGGTTGCTAAATTTTTCTGCCGCGCGATGTGCCCATCCAAGGCATCCAGCGCGATGGTCGTTACCGTCAACACAATCGCTGTCAGGTTTGCCCACGGCCCGCGACCAAACAAACTCACGGCGGCAAATCCCACGGCCACTCGCAAGGCCGTCACTTTGTTTGGCGTCCACTGCATAGCCACCTGCCCCAGATCGCTGGATACTCTGAAGGCCCCGCTTGTCATATGGCAACCGCCATGCCAACCGCGGACTGTGCAAGGTCTTGACTACCTATCACTTACGGGCATCGACGTAGATTGAGACTCTTCAACGCGTCGGCGAAATCCGTCATCTGTCACCCATACCGTGCCGCAAGTATCGAATGCAGGCCTCTCGCGTCTAATGAAGTTGCCACTGACGTCCTCGTGTTAACGCGTGGCACGCTTTTCCCGTCTTTGTGGGAGAATTAGGGAGTTCCAGGAACAAGCAGAATCAGCAAATGAAACTGGAATAACCGCGCCTCGTGCCCGGTCTGAAGTCAGTAACTCAATTTAAGATCGGAAATTAGAGCCAGCTCTGGTTCAGAAATAAAATATGACAGACGTTTCTTTAGCAGCAGCGTTTATCGCCGGACTGGTTTCTTTTCTCTCGCCCTGCGTGCTACCTCTCGTTCCCGGCTATATCTCGATGCTGTCAGGCATCGGCATGGAGCAATTGCGCCAGGGCCAGCAACCGCGCGGCGGCCTGTTCGCTTCCGCGCTTTCGTTTGTTGTCGGATTTTCCGTGGTGTTCATTTCGTTCGGCGCTTCGGCGAGCGCCGTCGGCACATTTCTTCTGAAGAATCGTGGAATGCTGGCACCGATTGCGGGCGCGCTGATTCTGCTATTTGGCTTGCATCTGGTTGGCGCGCTGGTAAAACTCAGTTTCCGCACGGGCTCGATCCTTGGCACCCTTCTTGTAATTTTGGGCGTCGCTTCGATCCTCCATCACGGCCCGCTTTTCCTCGGTCTCGGGTGGGTACACTTTTTTTCGCTTTCGCTCATTGGTTTCTTTGGTCCGGCTCTCGCAAAGTGGCTCAACCGCGATGTGCATTTGCGCAGCACCAGCACAAAGCCCGGTCTGTTTAGCGGGTTTTTTCTGGGCTTCGCTTTCGCTTTCGGCTGGACTCCTTGCATTGGGCCGATCCTTGCTACGGTGCTTGCTCTCGCGGCGGCCAGCGATACGATTGCGCGCGGGATTCTGCTCCTTGCCGTTTACTCTGCGGGCTTGGCCGTTCCTTTCTTGCTTACGGCCCTCGGCATTGGTCAATTTCTTAAGTTTTATCAGCGCTTCCGAAAGTATCTCCACGCCGTCGAACTACTTAGCGGCGCTTTGCTCCTTTTTGTCGGCGCTCTCGTTTTTGTCAACAAGTTGACCTGGCTGGCGGGCAAGCTCAGCTTTTTGAACGACGCAGTTCTATGGTTGGAGAAAGCTCTGACAGGCGTGAAGTAAACAGCCTGCGTTTCTCCTGCCCCAAACACGAAGAATTCGCGTTCGGGTATAATTGAATTGAGGAATGAAAGATGAAAACGCTGTTGGTCGTTGCTACTGTGCTGGCCCTGGTTGCCGGTACCTACTTTGCGGACAAGGCGACGCGTATTAAGCCGAAAACCGCAGTTCCCGGCGATACCGTCTTGAAGGGCGATAATCCGAACCCCGACAACCTGAAGGCCGATTTGCCCGAGCCCGAGCTCACGCTCAAGGACCTCGACGGAAAAGACGTTTCTCTCAGCGAATACAAAGGTAAGGTTGTCCTGGTGAATTTCTGGGCCACTTGGTGTGAACCCTGCCAAGTAGAGATTCCATGGCTCATCGAAATGCAGGCAAAGTACGGCCCGAAAGGATTCGTCATCTTAGGGATCGCTCTCGACGAAGAAGGCAAAAGTGCCGTAGCTCCCTATGTCACCAAAGAACGTTTCAACGTGAACGGCCAAAAGCTTCCCATGACCTACAAAATCCTCATCGGCAACGACGAAGCTGCCGACAAATTCGGTGGCCTCTTTGGGTATCCCACCAGCGTCCTCATCTCCCGCGACGGAAAACAAATCAAACGCGTCACGGGCATGATCAGCCCCGACGAAATGAGCAAAGCCGTCGAGTCCCAACTCTGATACGCTGATTCCATGCTTGAAGAAAAAGATTTTCAGAGAAAAGCGGACGCTGCTTTCGCGGAACTCAAGAAGCGACTGCTTGTAGTTGCGGATGAGCATGATTTCGATGTGGAAGGCGAAAGCGGCAAGCTCGAAGTCATTTTCGAGGAACCGGAGGAAGTGAAGTTCGTCGTTTCTCCGAATACGCCGATACGCGAGATTTGGATTTCCGCGCTTTCTACGTCCTTCAAGCTAGGTTGGTCGGAGACGAAGAACGCATTCGTACTTGAGAAAACAGGCGAGGATCTTTTCCAAGTCATGAACCGCGTTGTCTCCCAGCAGCTCGGCATCCAGGTCAAACTATGAGATTCGTTGTTGGCATGTTGGCTGGCATTCTGCTGCTCGTAGCTGTGGCAGCCTTGCCATCCGCGCAGCAGCAGGTTCCTTCTCCAAAGGACGTTGTAGCTCCCACAATTTATGTTTCGCTCGATCCCGTCGGCCGTGGCAGCCAATTCCAGATTGCTGCGGTACTGAAGATCCGCCCGGGCTTCCATGTCAATGCGCGCGAAAAATCCGAAGACTATCTGATCGCTACCGATCTTCGCGCCGAAACTCCCGCAGGCTTCCAAGTAGGCGATGTTTCCTATCCCAAGGGCGCACTTCACTCCTTCACTTTTTCCAAAAAGCCGCTCAATGTTTATGAGGACACAATCAAGCTCTACCTTCCGGTCACCGCGCTACCGAGCGCTCCTCTTGGCCCGCAACATTTCCCGCTCAAGCTGCGCTATCAAGCTTGCAGCACAGAGATCTGCTTGCCGCCGGTCACTCTTACGCTTGAAGCTGCGTTCAACGTTGCGGCATCTGCTTCCGCCGCTAAGCCTGTCCATCCGGAACTCTTCCCACCAAAATAGTCCGCTTTCGGCAACAGCTCTCAGTTGCCCGCTGCCCGCCGTCCCTGCGGGGTCGAGTTTCCTGGCAGCGTCCGGCCTGAGCCTCGTACAGTCTTTCCTTGAGTGCATGCATTGGCCGCCTCTGTGACAATGTTCTAATGGCGAATACTCCCGGCGGTTCGCGAAAGTGGCTGATTGTCCTTGCAGGTTTTTTGCTGGTGGTTGTCATAGCGGGCGGGATTTTCGCCTGGCGCGTGAGCCACATGGATAATTCAATCCGCCTCTGGGTGATTCGTTCCCTCAGCGATCATTTTCAAAGCCGCGTTGAACTGGCGACGCTGCGCGTCACCGGTTTCCCACATCTGGGCGTTACGGGCGAAGAACTGACGATATATTTCCACGATCGCACGGACGTTCCGCCAATCGTTCATGTCGATAAATTTTCGTTTGAACTCGGTGCGCTCGCTATCCTTCGCTTGCCGCGCCACATCTCCGCCGCGCTCATCGAAAACATGACGGTCACGATTCCGCCGCGCGGAGAAAAAAAGACTCCGAAAGCAAGCGACTCTGGAAAAACCAAGAACGTCCTCACTTCCCTGATCGTCGATGAAGTCATTTGCAAGAACACGGTCCTTGTTACGCTTCCCCGGAAACCAGATCCCGGAAAACCCGTAAAAGAACCGCTCGAATGGGACATCCATGACCTCGATTTACGATCCGCAAGCGTTGACAAGCCTTTCCACTTCCGCGGGATCCTCACGAACGCAAAGCCCAAAGGCGAAATCGACACGACCGGCGACTTCGGTCCCTGGGATGTCGACGATCCAGGCGGCTCTCCCGTCTCCGGTTCCTACAAGTTCACCGACGCCGATCTTGGGCCTTTCCCTGGCATCGCGGGCATTTTGTCATCAACGGGAAAGTACACCGGAGTGCTTGCCCAGCTCGAAGTCAATGGTGAAACGGACATGCCCGATTTCTCTCTCGATAAAATCGGCAAGCCGGTGCCGCTTCACACCGAGTACTCCGCTACAGTCAACGGCACCAACGGAGATACACTTCTCCATCCCGTGCGCGCCACGCTTATCCGATCGCTTATCATTGCGGAAGGCAGCGTCATCAACGAACCCAATCACGTCGGGCACAGGATCGTTCTTGATGTCGGCGCTCCCAACGCACGCATTCAAGACATCCTCAGTCTGGCCATGAAATCCGACAAACCACTCTTGACTGGCCCTGCAAAAATCAAAGCGAAATTACTTCTGCCGCCCGGCAAGGAGAAAGTTCTTGAGAAGATGATTCTCGACGGCGAAATCGGGATCGACGACGCGCGCTGGTCAAGTCCAGAAGTCCGCCAGAAACTTGAGTCCCTCAGCCGCCATGCCGAAGGCAAGCCGGGGGATGAAGATGCAGGCAGCGCCGTCTCCGATCTTCAAGGCAAGTTTCACATGGAGAAAGGCATCATCCATTTTTCAAGTCTCACGTTCGGCGTTCCCGGCGCGGCCATCGACCTCGCGGGCACTTACCATATCTTGGGAGGCGAACTTGATTTCAATGGTCATCTCCGTCTTCAAGCGAAACTCTCTCAGACTGTTACGGGCACCAAATCTTTCCTTCTGAAAGCCGTTGATCCATTTTTTAAGAAAGACGGGGCTGGGGCGGTCATTCCCATTTCCATCACCGGCACACGGGATCAGCCGACGGTCGGCGTCACTATCTTCCATAAGAAAATCGAGAAAACGGTGGGCGGTGCCAAACCCTCATCCAAGTAATGATTGGACTGACTCGACTTACTTAATTCTGACAGGACTTATCGCGCTATGGAGTTTTGCTTGTAGTAGTCCGCAGCAAACTTAGTCATCATATCGGAAACAGAATCTTCAATTTGCTTGTGCATCGGACAAGTTCCGCCGACGAACATTGCTTCTTTAGACCAAACTTTTACCTGCTGAATATCACCGTTGTATCGAGTTCCATCCTCGCTGAGCAATCTGACAGCACGTTCAACGCTAACCTCTACGTAGCAGCCCGAAATATTCGAATCGGCTACACACGATACCCTAACGTACATAATTCCAAGCAATGGCTGGTTATACGCGTTGTCCCGAGGATGGTCGTTGCTGATTTTGATTGTCGGTGCATCTCTCTTAATCGCCACGAACACCAGTGAACTGAGCAGATTGGTATCGATATCGAGTGCCGCCTCTGGTTTGCCTACCTGAATCTCGATTAACAGATTGTTCAAGTCTTTTAACACCTTTTGGTCATAAGGTTCTATATCCACGTCCGATGTGCTAGCGATTCTCGAATTCGTTTGGGATTTAGCAGCGACGGGCATCAGAAGCATAGTGGCCGCGAGTAACACTCTGTAGTTCATCGAAAGCTCCTAACTGGAACAGAATCCGTGGCGGAATCATACCACGCGTCAAAAAGGCATGACTCCCGTGCCTGAGACTGGTATCAGAACACTTTCGCAAGACGAACGCAGTCCGATCTCAGGGCCTGGCTAACGCATTATAAAAGGGCGCCCCTTTTGGAGTAGGTTTTGATTGTTCGCATCATCACCTACAAGGAGCACCCTCATGAATGACGCTAAGTATATTGGGCTGGATGTTCACCAG
>Ga0210391_10001924_pt1 | contig 18413 bp, 11 predicted proteins | sample IncBWC12OmetaG_FD_160573 | JGI IMG/M metagenome (GOLD analysis project Ga0210391, IMG submission 160573) | Forest soil microbial communities from Barre Woods Harvard Forest LTER site, Petersham, Massachusetts, United States - Inc-BW-C-12-O ... | reverse complement strand
GGGCATCGCACGGATGGCTGCGCGCGGCTCGCGGGGCAGATGCAGTATGAGGCGTTTCGCTTCGACTCCTCGTTCCATGTGCGCGAGGCGCGATTCTCCGAGGAGAAGCGGCGCATTGGCGTGGCGGCGGCGGAGTTGATTCGCGAGCACGACACAGTGGGGTTTACGGCGGGCACGACGCCGACGCAGGTAGCGCGCTGCATCCGGCATCGCGAGTCGATCCACGTGATAACGAACGCCGTGAACATTGGCATGGAGCTGAGCAATCAGCCGGCGCTGAACGTGACGCTGACCGGCGGCACGATGCGATGGGCAGGAGCCTTTTCGCTGACCGGGCCGACGGCTATCGAGATGCTCAGCGGCGTCTTTATGGACAAGGCGTTTATCGGCGCGTGCGGCGTGGACATGATGCGCGGCGCGACGACGATCGAGCCGGATGAGGCTGCGGTGTTTCGCGCGATGGTGCGCCAGGCGAAGCAGGTGATTGTGGTGGCGGATTCCAGCAAGATTGCCATGATCAGCCCTGCCCTGATTTGCCCAGCCAGCGAGATCGATGTGCTGGTGACGGACACCGGCATCTCCGCCGAGGCGCTCGAAGGATTCAAGGCTCACGGAATTGAGGTGTTCGCTGTATGAAACGACTGCTGCTGCTGCTGATCGCGATGCTCGCGTACCCAGCGTTCGCTGCCAACAAACCGGTGGCGCTGTTCTATATGACCAGCGATCCGAAATCGATACGCGACTTTTTTGCGCACGACACGCAGATCGATCTGCTGGTGCCCACGTGGTATCAGGTGGACGCGAATGGTCTGGTGACGGGCGAGCCGGAACCGGCGGTGCTGGCGCGCGCGCAGGCCGACAAGGTTCCGGTGATGCCGATTGTCGCGTTGTTCAACAAGAAGGCGTTTCATCTGCTGGCGACGAATGACAAGGCGCAGGCGGCGATGAACGATGCGCTGATTCGCGAATGCAAGATGCATGGGTACACGGGATTCCAATTCGATTTGGAGAACGTCGATTATCTGGATCGCGATGGGCTTTCGGCGCTGGTGAAGACGACGGCGGATGCTCTGCACGCGGCGGGTTTGCAACTGAGCATCGCAACGGTGCCGAATGCGCCGGGCTATCCGGGCAGCGGCGAATTTGCGAAATGGATTTTCACCGACTGGCGCGGGGCTTTCGATTTGGCGGCGCTGGGGAAATCCGTCGACCTGCTTTGCCTGATGACCTACGACCAGAACACGCGCTGGACGACGCCGGGTCCGGTGGCGGGGTGGCAGTGGACGCTCGACAACATGAACTACGCGCTGAAGTTTGTGCCGAAGGAAAAACTGTCGCTGGGCATTCCGGTCTACGGCTATCACTGGTATACAGGCGCGCCGCGGGTGACGCCGCCTGCGATCGCTGGCGATAATCCGGTCGAGAATCCGAATCCGACGGCGGATTACATCGGTTATCCGGATGCGATGCAAGTGGCGAATGACTGGCACGGAAAAGTGCAGTGGGATGCCGAGGATCATTCTGCGTGGTTCTACATTTATCGCGACCAGGAGCGGGAGTGGGTTTTCTTTACCGACCTGCACACGTTCCAGGATCGCTATGAACTGGCTGAGCAGAACGGCCTCCAGGGATTTTGCTCCTGGGTGCTGGGTGAAGAGGATCCAGCGATCTGGAATTATTTGCCGCGGCACAAGTAGGGCATGAGCAGATTAGGGCGGATGGAATGAGCGTGGAGTATTTCCTCGGCGTCGACGTGGGCGGGACGAAAGCGGAGTTTGTGCTGGGCGATGCGACGCGCGAGCTGAAGCGTGTGCGCACTGGCACCATCAAGCGCATGAAGGCGGATGCGGCCACCGCCGAAGCCAATCTTCAGGATGGCTTGCGGCAACTGTCAGCGGCGACGGGCGTTGCTGCGGCGTCCATCACGCGGTGCTGCATTGGGACGGCTGGAGAGTCGGTGCCGCTGGTGGTGAACTGGCTGCGCGAGGCGTTTGCGCGGCATGTGGGCGGCGAATTGATGGTGGTGGGCGACGTGGAGATTGCGCTCGATTCAGCGTTCTTTGGCGGACGCGGTGTGCTGGTGCTGGCGGGGACAGGATCGAATGTCGCGGGGCGCGCGGGGAGCGGAGCGATCGTTACCGCCGGAGGATGGGGACCGGCGATGGCCGATCAGGGGTCCGGACATTTTATTGGCCTGGAATCGTTGCGGCGCGGATTTCTCGCCATCGATCAGCAGCGCTCGACGCGTGTGCTCGAGGATGCGCAGCAACACTGGGGTCTGGGTTCGCTGGGGGAACTGATTGAGTATGCGAATGCGAATCCTGCTCCGGAATATTCGCGGCTTGCACCGCTGGTGGTGGCGGCGGCTGAGCAGGGAGACGTGGTTGCGCAGGAAGTCCTCGAAAAGGGCGGTCAGGACCTGGCGATACTGGCGAGTCTGGTGATCGAGCGGATTCGCGGCATGGAGAAGACCGCAGCGTTCGAGGTTCCGGCCGTCGCCGTGGCCGGCAGCATTCTGGAGATGGTGGCTGGGGTGCGCGAAGCGCTCGCTGCCAGTCTGCGGGTGCGGTATCCGGGGATCAAAATCCTCGACGCGCCTGCTGATCCTCCGGCGGGAGCGCTGTGGGCTGCGCGACAAGGAGCGCGGCGATGATGCGATTTTGCAAATTAGCGCTGGGCGTGGCCTTGGTGTCGCTGGTTGTTGGGGCTTCCGCGCAGGTGCAGAATTTTGTCGACGTGAAACCGTCCCCGCAGCAGGTGGAGTGGCAGGACCTGGAATTCGGGGTCATCCTGCACTTTTCGACGAACACTTTTCTGAATCGCGAATGGGGCGACGGGACGGCGAGTCCGTCCGTTTTCAACCCAACGCAGTTCGATCCCGACCAGTGGATGCAAGCGATCAAGGCGTCGGGCGCGAAATATGTGGTCCTGGTCGCCAAGCATCACGACGGATTTTGCCTGTGGCCGACCGGGCAGACGGATTACAGCGTGAAGGCGAGCCCGTGGGAGAACGGGAAGGGCGATGTGGTGGGCGATGTGGCGCGGGCGGCGCGGAAGTATGGGCTGAAGTTTGGGATTTACCTGTCGCCCTGGGATCGCCACGATCCGCGCTATCAGGACTCTGCCGCCTACGACAAATACTACCTGGCCGAACTGGAGGAACTGGCGCAGAACTACGGCGATCTGGTGGAGTTTTGGCTGGATGGAGCGGGCAGTGGCGGGCACGTCTACAACTTCGACAAAATTATTGAGACGCTGCGCACCTATCAGCCGAACACGATCGTGTTTGCCGATACGGGGCTGTTTGAATACGGCGACGCCCGGTGGGTGGGCAATGAATCGGGCCGCGTGGGGTACGAGAACTGGAATGTGATCGATCGCCACGGATTTTTGCGCTGGCGTCCGGTGGAATCGGATACGCCGCTGCGTGCGGGTCACTGGTTCTGGCATCCGGACGATGAAGCATCGCTCAAAAGCGTGGATGAACTGCTGGCCACGTGGGATGACACGGTGGGGCGGGGCGCGCAGTTGATGCTGGGGCTGGCTCCTGACCGCCGCGGCCTGTTGCCGGAAAGCGATGTGTTGCGGCTGGCGGAATTCGGAAAAGCGCTGCAAGCGCGCTATGGGCACAACCTGGCGCTGGAGCATGCGCCAGCATCGGCGGAAGTGTCGGCGGCGCTCGATGGTAATCCGGATACGTTCTGGTCGGCCCCTGCCGGATCGAGCCACGCATCGCTGGAAGTGAACTTCGCAAAGCCGGTCACCTTCAACCGCACGCTCACCATGGAACGGCTGAACGAAGGGCAACGGATCGAGAAGTATTCGATCGATGTGTGGACGGGGAGCGCCTGGAAAACGGTCACTTCGGCTCACGCAATCGGTCACGAGAAGATCGACATTTTCCCGGCGGTCACAGCCAGCCGCGTGCGGCTCAATATCCTCTCCAGTGCGGGCGGAGCGGCCATCCGCGAGTTCCAGCTATACAGCGTCCCCTAAGCCCAAAATCAGTGCGGACAGGCGGGCCCGCCTCTGCCTCCGCTTCCCCGGCAAACTGACAATGCTGGACGGAAAACGCCAGAAATGGCGTACGTGCACTCTTTCTGGCTGAAAACGATCAAAAATTGATCTGTTTGATCACTATTCTGGACAAAATGATCACGGCCGTTGTAGTGTGGTTCTCAACTAGAAATCCGCCGTGGGAGGTTTGCGCCGTTTCAGCTCCCTTCACGGCGGGCTTCATGCGAGGCCAGATCGAAGGAATATTGACGAAACAGCGCTCCCGGCTTCCGGCGATGACTGGGGGCGGAGTGCAAACAAAATCTTCCACGGAAACACAAGAGGAGAGCAGCAATGACGAGGAAATTGCGGGGACTGGTTTGGGGACTTGCAGTCATTCTGTGCATGTCTTTTTCAGCAGCAATGGGGCAGACGGTCAATAGCTCGATTACCGGGCAGGTGACCGATCCGAGCGGTGCGGTGATTGGCGGCGCCCAGGTGGTTGCGCACAACCTCGACACCGGCGTGGACTCGCCCACTACGACGAACCAGGATGGCTTCTACCGCATCGACTTTTTGCCGATTGGGCACTATCAGGTGATCGTGACGGCGCAAGGATTTGAGAAGGAAGTGCTGCAGCCGTTCTCACTGGAGATCCACGAGACGCCGACCTTCGATGTGAAGCTGCGCGTCGGGTCTGCGACGCAAACGGTAGCGGTGAACGCGGCGGCGCCCATTCTGGACACGAGCGATCCGACGATCAGCAGCACCTTCACTGCAAACACAATTTCGAATTTTCCGCTGAACGGCCAGGACTTCTCGGCGATCACGCTGTATATGCCCGGGTCGATTGACACGGCCGGCACGTCAGGGCCGACCAGCATCGAGCGCAGCACGTACTACACCGACACGCCGAACATGAACGGCAACCGCGCCCAGGCGAATAACTACACCCTGGACGGTATCGATATGAACGAGACGTTCAACAACCTGATTTCGTACAGTCCGGCGCCGCAGGCGTTGGAGCAGATTCAGGTGATGACGGCGAACGCGCCGGCGAACTACGGAAATGTGAACGGCGGCGACGTGGTAAGCGTGCTGAAGAGCGGCACCAACAGCTTCCACGGATCGGCGTACGGGTTTGTGCAGGATTACCGGTTCAACGCAGATTCATGGACGAATGATTACGCGAATCCAAAGATCCCGATCAGCCCGTTCTCTGAAGCGCAGTTTGGCGGCACGCTGGGCGGCCCGATCAAGCGGGATAAGCTGTTCTTCTTTGTCGACTATCTGGGATCGCGGTATCACACAGGTGGGACGGGCACAGCGAGCGTATTGACGGCGCAGGAGCGAACCGGCAATTTCTCCGATGTCGAGGCAGCTTACGGCATCCAGTTTTACGATCCTGAGAACAACTTCGCGCCGTATCCGGGCGACATCATTCCCGTTGTCAACCCGGTAGCGAAGTTCCTGTTTGCCAATACTAAGCTGTATCCCGCACCCAATGCTTATGGGACGAACGGTCTGCAGAACAACTACGAGGGACCGACGCGGAGCTATAAGGCGAACAACCAGGGCGATATCAAGATCGAATACGATATGCGCGCCGGCGACAAGATCACCGGGTTCTATTCGATGGGGACGGCCTACGATGGCTCGACGTCCGTCCTGCCCATCGAGTTTCCGGGCGTGAACAACTATCCGACGAAGCTGTTTGGGGTGAACTGGGTGCACACGTTCTCGCCGCAGCTCATCAACTCGGCGCACATTGGATTTACGCGGACGATATGGGCAACGAATTATCCAATCGACACAACGGGTGTGTTTGGCGACACCGGCGACGCAAAAGTGGGCATTCCGTTCCCGAACCAGAGTTTCGCCGGATTCACGTATCAGGGCATCGCGGGACCCGTGAGCGGCTTCGGCAATCCCGCCCAGGGCGGCGGATTGATTGACAACACGTACAGCTATATCGACGACGTGACGTGGCAACGCGGACTGCACACGATTACGATGGGCATCCAGGCAATGCGGTACCAGAACAACTATCCGACCGCAAACAACAGCGGATATCTGGGAAGTCTCGGCTACACCGGCGACTTCACGAGCAATCCATCGATCCCGAGCGCGGTCGGCTACGGAGCCGCAGATTTCGTACTGGACAGGGTCACCTCAGCAGCGGCAACGCTGTCCAGTGTCAACGTCGGGCAGCGGCAATGGCGCACGGCGGGCTACGTGGAAGACGACTGGAAGATCCTGCCAAAGCTCACGCTGAACCTCGGTGTGCGCTATGAGTACGACGAGCCATGGGTGGAGGAGAACGACAAGACCGGGAACGTGGACCTGGCCACAGGGCAGGTGCAATATGCAGGGCATGTTCCAACCGGCGCGCCGGTTGGATCGGGTATCTGCAGCAACCTCGGGTGTTACCAGCCCAGCTATCACCAGATCATGCCGCGGTTCGGCTTTGCGTACCAGGCGACGGACAAGTTCGTGGTGCGCGGCGGCTACGGAGCGACCAGCTTTTTTGAAGGCAACTCGTCGAACCAGCGCCTGACGTCCATCACGCCGTTCATTCAGGCGGTGAACGCCACTGTGGTTACTCCGACAGCAGGAAGTCCGGGCGGCACACCGCGCACAGCAGAAGAAGGCTTCTCTGGCGGCACGATCCAGGATGGCGGCACGTTTAATGTTTATCCGCAGAACATCCAGCCTGCGTACATTCAGGAATGGAACCTGACGACGGAATATGCGCTGACGCACACGACTTCGCTGCAGGTTGGGTATATCGGTGAGCAGGGCCAGCACATTGAGGACTACGGGAACGTGAACCAGTACCTGGTGAATGGTGTTCCGTCCACGGCTCCGTTCTATAACAACAAATATCTGGGCGTAAATGCGGTCGATCCGAGCGTGAGCATCGGATCGAACTCGCTGCTGATTACCGAGTCGCGGGCGATGATGAACTTCAACGCGATGGAATCGATTCTGCGCCAGCGCCTGAGCCATGGGCTTGAGTACACCGTCAACTACACGTATAGCAAGTCGATGACGAACAGCCTGGGCAACTATGCGCTGAACGTGAACGGTTATAGCGGCGCGTTCCAGAACTACTACAACAGCGGGGCGGATTACGGTCCGGCCGGTTACGATGCGACGCATAACCTCTCGTTCGTTCCGGTCTACGCCCTGCCAGTGGGACGCGGGAAGGAATTCCTTTCTGACTCCAACCGCTTCGTTGACGAAGCGATCGGCGGATGGAAAATCTCGGCGGCAGGCGTGTGGTGGTCCGGGTTCCCGGAGACGGCAACCGGCCCGGGCAACAACTCCAACAGCTACGGAGACTCGCGTCCGAACCAATATCGCAAGATTAAGATTGTCAATCGCAGCCCCGAGCACTGGTTCGGAACAGATCCATCAGCGCAGTACTGCGCGGGGCCCGACAACGGGGTGTGCGCCTTCGGAATACCTGCGTCCAACGGGCAGGGTGGCACCTTGTTTGGCACAGCGCGAAACGGTTCGTTGCGCGGCCCTGACTTCAAGAACGTAGACATGTCGGTGTTCAAGGACTTTCACACTTTTCGTGAGCAGGCGATCGGGTTCCGCTTCGACGCCTTCAATGCCTTTAACCTGGTGAGCTTCGGAAATCCGGACACGGGGATTACCGACAGCACCTTTGGTGAAATTGCGCAGCTGGGCCAAATCCGCTCGACAGAGCGTCACCTGCAATTCTCAGCGCATTACAACTTCTAAACCCCGGGCTGCCGCGTTTGGGCGCGGCAGCCTGCTTCTTTGCAATACGAGAATCAAAGGCTATGGACCTTGAGATTTGTGTCGATTCAGTCGAATCGGCGATGGCTGCTGCGCGCGGCGGTGCGCAACGGGTTGAACTCTGCAGTGCCCTCGGGGAAGGCGGGGTCACGCCCAGCGCCGGGTTGATCCGCGCGGTGCGTGCCGCTATTGGCATTGATGTATTTGTCATGATTCGTCCGCGAGGCGGCGATTTCGTCTACACGGATCATGATTTCGAAGTGATGCTCGACGATATTCGCAGCGCGAAGTTGCTGGGCGTTAACGGCTTTGTTCTGGGCCTGCTGACCGCCGAAGGTCACGTCGATACTGAGCGCACCCGCCAGCTCATCGAATTGGCGCGTCCGCTGCAGGTCACGTTTCATCGCGCCTTCGATTTTGCTGCTGATCTGGACCGCGCTTTGGAAGACGTGGCGGCCTGCGGCGCCGATCGCATTCTGACGTCGGGCGGCGAGGCGGACGCGATCCGCGGCATGAGCCGTATCGGACAGCTCCGCGAAAAAGCAGGCGATCGCATTCGCATCATGGCGGGCGGGGGCATACGGCAGAGCAATGTGCGCAAGCTGGTGGAGCGTACCGGAATCCGCGACGTGCACACGTCGGTGAATAGCACCGTCAAGAGCGCTCCGCCGAATGGCAAGTCGCGCGTGCGCATCGGGTCGGACGCCGGGGAATACGCGCGCTATTTAGTGAATGAAGAAGACGTGCGCGGCATTCACGATGTTTTGGAATCGCTCGGCGCTGGGACCGGGCGCAACGGCAAAGCTCGCGGCTGACGCGTGTCGCGTTACTTGTCCGCTCTCGCAGCGCCAAGCACCGTTCGCATATAGAAGTGGAAGAACTGGTCCGCGTCCGATTGCAGGCAGACGTTGGCGTTGGGCGCACCAGGCTCCTCCACTGTTTTGCCAACATCGTCAATGCGAATGTGCATGGGCTGCGTGGGGCACTGCGCGGGGTCGATGGCCTCGGCCGCGGCCATGGCGTCGAAGAGCGTCGGCGTAGGGCTCCCGGTGGAAGCGCTCCACTGCCAGTAGAGTTGCGAGAGGGCATCGGTGGTGTGCGTTCCCTGGCTGAAGAGCGTCGCGCGCAGAACCTCGTCGAGTTTGAGCTGTGTTGAATCGAGCGGCATGACGTAAAGCGGCACGCCTGCCACGAACAGCTTTCGCGCCGATGGGATGTCCTGGTCGATATTGTATTCCGGGCCGGGATGGCCGCCGGGCAAATAGCCCAGATCGCCGTAGCCGCGACGGATGCAGCCCCCCATGATGACGACGCGTTTCAATTTGCGAAACGTGGCGGGGTCCTGATTGATGACCGCGCCGACCGTGCTGAGCGGAGCGATGGAGATAAGTGTGACCTGGCCGGGGTAGCGGCGGATCTGGTCGAGAATGAAATTCACGCCGTTGGGCCATTGCCTGGCCGGGAAGGCCTCCGCATAGCGGCGCTGCGAAAAAGTGGAGCTGGCTTTGGTTGCGGGGCCGGCCGCGACGGGAATATCGCTGTGACCGGAGTCTGCGAGGAAACGCGCAACGAGGCGAGCGCGCAGATCGGTATCGCCCCACGCCGTAGTCACTCCGAGCAATTCGACGCGTGGACTGGCCAACAACAAGGCCAGCGCAAAGGCGTCGTCAACGTCGTCGCCGATATCCGTGTCGAGGATGACTTTGTCGGGCGCGGAGGGTTGCTGCGCGCTGGCGATGCGTGTTGGAGCAGCGAAGGCGGCAAGAGCGAGCGTCGCGGAGACAAGCAGTGCGAAAAGACGTTTGCGGAGCACGAGCCGTAGTTTCTGCCAATTGCGCCGGCGTGTCAAAGCGTGCAAACGATTCGGCGCGAGACGGAACCGGTTAGCGCTGGCGAGCGAGGACGAGGGTGATGTCGTCGGGCTGCTCCTGGGCTCCGATCCAGGTGCGCAGCGTCTGAACGACCTGCTCGGAGATGGCTTCGAGGCTGAGATGGCGATGGCGCCGCACCACTTCCAGCAGGCGTGCCTCGCCGAATTCGCCAAAGTCATTTTCGGGCTCCGTCACGCCGTCGCTGTAGGCGATGAGGATGTCGCCTGAGCCGAGATGCTCGATGCCCTGCTCCCAGTCCAGCTTGTCGAGGAGGCCGACCACGCAGCCGCCCTGGTCGAGGCGCGTCACGGTGTCGTTGGCGCGGAGAAGCAGGGGCGGGAGATGGCCGCCATTCGAGTAGATCAGGCGGCGGCTGATGCCTTCGTAATGCGCGAGAAAGAGGGTGGCGTATTTTTCCGGTTGCGTGCTGCGATAGAGATGGCGGTTGAGGAGGGCGAGCATTTTGGCGGGCTGCTCGAAAAGCTCGCCACATTCCACTTCCTGTTCTCCGGTTACGCGCGTGGCTGGATCGAGCAGCGCCGCTGTGCCATCCACGATGAGCTCTTCGCCGGCGAAGCGGTAAGCGCGCACGGCGGAGTGCAATGTGGCCATGAGGAGCGCTGCCGAGATGCCCTTGCCGCTGATGTCGCCGAGCGCAAAGCCGAGGCCGGTTTGGCCGAAGAGCAGGAAGTCGTAGTAGTCGCCGCTGACGGTGCGGGCGGGAAGACAGATCCCGTGGAGTTCGAGCATGGGCAGGGCGACGCGGTCGTGCGGGAACAGATTGGCCTGGACTTCCTGAGCGATGGCCAGCTCGCTCTGCATGCGCTCTTTCTCGCGCTGTTCCAGCAGCAGGCGCTCGAGCGAGGCGGCCATGCTGTTGAACGATCGGCTGAGGGAACCGAGTTGATCGCGGCGCTTGACGTCGATGCGGTGGTCGAGGTTGCCGCCGTCGATCGCCACGGTGGCTTCGTACAGGTCATGCACGGACCGTGTGATGGTCTGGTTGAGGCGGACAGCGGCGAGGAACGCAAGCAGTTCGAGAACGCCAAAAACGATGCCGATGCCGATGAGCAAGTCGCGGATGACGTCCCCGCCCATCGAAGTGGTGAAGAGGCGTTTGTAGAGGAGAGTCGGGCGCGACGTGACATCGAACCCAATTTTCCAGTCTGCGCCGTCTGTCCAGTTCCGGGTGGTGAGTGGAGCGAAGAAGACCACAGGCACATCGTAGAAATGGGTGGATCGCGGTAGTGAGCCGCCTACGATGGCATGGCTTCGGGCATCATCGACATTCTGGCCGCCGACTTCTACACCCGCCTTCGGTTGGCTGGGTGGTCCGGTGGCAAAGTGGATGGTCGATTTGGCCGGCTGGGGGTTTTGATTGGCGTCGAAGGTTACGCCGGAATAAATGCTGACCCGGCCGAGGCCTTGCGCAATCGCATCGACATTCTCCTGCTCCAGCGGGACGCTGGTGATGGCGACAGTGGTGTGTCCGTTGAAGACCTGCGTATCGGCGGCGCGGAGCCACAGCTTGCCGTGGTCGAGCACGATGCCCCGAAACGTGGGAGGCATCCAGGCGGGGATGACCGGCATATCGTGCGCTTCGACGGGAGCGGGCAGCAGCCCAATGGACTTGCCGTCGGAGAACGCAGCGACCGTGAGGCCCTGGTATTCGTGATCCGCCGGATCGACGTTTGCTTCCGGGAGGGCCAGGCCGCGTATTCCGGGGTCGTGATCGACCGAATGGGCGATATGCATGGCGAAGTTGCCGTTCTTCGCTGCAATTTGGGCCAGTTCATCGTCGATGACACCGGTGACGGCGAAGATGGCGAATTGTCCTGAGAACACGTAGAGCAGCAACAGAGCCAGCGTGACAAAAAGCACGACCGGCGTGAGGCCCATGAGCACATACGTGACGATCAGGCGGTTGCGGACTTTCCAGAGCAGGCGGCCGAAGACGTAGCGCCAGAGAAGCGGGATGCAAAACAGAAGAAGGATGTAGAAATCGAGGCTGGCGAACTCCCGGAATCCGAGGCCGGTGTTCCCCGGCAGCAAGCCGGGAATCCTTAGCGCAAAATAGCCGAGAAACAGCCAGAAGGCCGCGCGGTGCACGAAGCCGGAGGGCGGGTCCCGGTGAACACGACGGAACACCGCAACTTCGAAGTTTCGGAATTGTCCCATCTCAGGGAGAGTTTATCCGGTTTCCCTGAAAATCGGGCCAGGAGAAAGCGTTATGCAGCCTGCCGATGGCGACAGGCTGCATGAGGGGCGGGAACTCAGGCGGCGCGGGCGAGGCGCCCGGCTTCGATGCCGTCGAGCGCGGTCCACAGGGCCTTTGCCGCGTCCTCGGCCGCGTCCAGCGCGGTCTCGGCGCATTGTGGGTCGGTTTCCACGCGGCGCGCCAGCAGTTCGCGCCACACATTGGCGTGATAAACATCCGCAGTCGCGTGGAGCGTGAAATACCCGCAGGTTTTTTCGTCCGCTCCGTAGGATTCGCGGAGGCCACGCGCCTTTTCGGTGGCTACGCGGGGAACCTGCGATTCAAAGGCGTAAAAGGCGGCGAGCGCAGCTTCCGGGGTTCCGTCGGCTGCGACGGCGTGAAAGTGTTCGGTGAGATCGCCAACCGCCGAACAGCAGGAGGAGCGCCGAACTGCTTCGCGATCCGCGCCCATGCCTTCGGCAAAGTCGAGCCATAATTCCGGGTGCGGTGTGCCACCGCCGCTCCGGGAATCGCGGCCCTCTTCGTCGGCCAGGTTGGCCAGCACGGCGCGGCGGGTGGGGCCATCCTCAAGGCGACCAGAGAACGCGCGCAGGCATGTGGGGAAACCATCGACCTGGTGGAAGTATTCAGCGGCATACGCGCGGAGGTCGTCGCGCGTCAGTTGGCCCGCGCTCCATGCCTTGTAGAAGGGATGGCAAAGCAGGTCGTATTTTGCAATGCGCTGGTCGAGTTGCTGGTGGAAGGCGCGAAGGTTCATGGGTGTCTCCGGGGATGGACGTGGGAACAGGATACCAGGAACCGGGGCGGAGCGTCGTTCTGCAAATCTTTCCGCTGCGCCGATCAGACCCTGATGAAGATTTTTCTGCGGTAGAGGATGGCGACGGGAATCCAGCAAATCAGCATGAAGCAGATGGAGTAGAGCAGCGAGGCGAGTCCGGGCGGAGGCACAATTGCGAAGACGTGTCCGTAGATCCAGGCGTCGAGGCCGATATGCGGGCTGACGTGAATGAACCCACCAAGGCCGCTGAGGACCTCAGAGAAAACGTAGGCGGTGATGGCGTTCATACCGAAGACGAGCCAGAAGCCGGTCCAGCCCTTTTTCCAGCCCTTGATATCGATCAGGAACATGCATAGCGCCCAGAGGACCAGGGAACATCCGCCGGCGAAGAGGACGTAGGAGCTGGTCCAGAGCTTTTTGTTGATAGGGAACCAGGGGTTCCACAATTCGCCGAGGAGGATGCAGAGGGCCCCACCCGCCAGCAGGCCGGCTGCTTTGCGCTGGATGGTGCGGTTGGTGCGCAGCCAGAGCGCGGTCAGCACACCGAAGATCGCGGTGGCGATGGAGGGGATGTCGCTCAGCAGGCCTTCGGGGTCGCGTGTGCCTTCATACAGGCGTCCAGGGAAGATATGGCGGTCGAGCCAGGCGACGACGTTGGCGTCCTTGTCGAGCAGGGGAATGTCGCGGCCGGGAACGCCGTAGCCGGGAACCGGTACGAAGCGCATGAGAATCCAGTAGCCGGCGAGGCAGGCCAGAAGAAGGCCGATGAGGGCCGCGACCCGGCGTTGTGAGCCGCGAATCGCGAGCCAGAGCAGACTGACGATGAGGTAACAGATGGCGATGCGTTGCAGCACGCCGTAGATGCGGAGGTGTGCGAAGGGGAATTCCGGGAAGCCGTTGACAAAGAGGCCGAGGAGAAACAGGAGCACGAAGCGGCGGAAGATGTGAGGCAGTTGCGATGCGCGCGATTCACCGCGATTCAGCCGAGATTCGAGCGAGATGACGGTGGTGACGCCGACCAGAAACAGGAAAGTTGGGAAGACGAGGTCGGTGGGGGTGCAGCCGTTCCATGCAGAGTGCTCAAACGGCGACCAGGCGTGCATGCCGTTGTTGTTGACCATGATCATGAACGCGATGGTGATGCCGCGCAGCACGTCGAGGGAGAGTATGCGGGAGGATGCGGGACGTTCGACGGAAGCAGAGGTCATAGGCGCAGGAAAATACTTCGCGAGCACCACTCTACATCGGCGCCGCTGCCGCTTGCATGGGGGAAAGAAAATCAGGACAGGATCAGGCGATGGCCCGCACGGTTGCGCCGGTGGGAACGTCCTGATCTTTCGCCGGTTCGCTGGAGACGACGTCGCCCATGGCGGGCAGAAAGACGCGGAAGCACGTGCAGGTGGCGGAACCGATGCGAAGACTCCGGAAGTCGATACGGCCTTCGTATTTCTGCACGATTCCTTTGCTGATCCAGAGCCCGAGGCCGGTGCCTTTAGCCGACTTTGTAGTGAAAAAGGGCTGGAACAGCCTCTTGGCATCTTCGGGGCGAATGCCGGAGCCGGTATCGATGACAGAGACGGCGATGCCGCGGCGCTGGGTTTCCGTGTCCATCGCATCGGCGACACGCAGGCGCAGTGTGCCTCCTCCGGGCATGGCCTGGATGGCATTGCCGATGAGATTGAGGAAGACCTGGCGGAGTTCGCCGGGAAAGCCGCGCACCACGCCGGTGGAGTTGTACTTCTTCTGCAGCGTGATGTGATTCACGGTGATGGAGCGCTGCTGCAGTTCGATGACATTGTCCAGCAAATCCTGCACAGAGACGGTAATGGGCTGCTTGGAGTCGCGGTAGAAGCTGAGCGTCTGGCGCGTGATGTGCGAGGCGCGCTGCAGTTCCTGCTCGGCCAGCGACGCATAGTATTTCGCTTCTTCGTCGAGAGACGGGTGATTTCGGAGCAGGTAGAAGGCGTTGGTGATGGCTTCAAGAGGATTGTTGATTTCGTGGGCGATGATGCCGGCGACGCGGCCCATGGCGGCCAGCTTTTCGGCCTGGCGGAGCGCCTCTTCGGCCTGGAGCTGGGAGGTGATGTCGCGCTGGATTTCGAGGACGGCATCGTGTTCCCGATTCAGGACCTTGCGCGTGGCGACGACCAGTTCCCGCCCATCTTTGGTGTGAACAGAGAGATTGCCATGCCACGATTTATCGGTTTCCAGCACATGTTCGATCTCTGCGCGGGGGATGGGGAAGCTCGTACGCAGCAGCTGATGCAGGTCGCGGCCCAGCACATCATCGCGATGCCAGCCATACAGGGTTTCCGCGCCGGCATTCCAAAAGCGGATAGCGCCCTTCAGGTCGCGCACGATGATGGCTTCGGTAGCAAGTTCCAGCAGTTCGGCGCGTTCACGATGATGCTCCTCGCTTTGGCGCAACTCCTCGGTGCGTTCCGCCACACGATGTTCCAGCTGGCTATTGAGTCTTTCCAGCATGCGCGTCTTCCGATGCAGTTCAACGAAGACGCCGATCTTGGCGCGCAGCACTTCAGGGATGACGGGCACAGAGATGTAGTCGACTGCGCCGCGCCGGTAGCCGTTAATCCTGTCGGAATCGTTGAGGTGAACGCCGGAAATAAAAATGATGGCGGTCTTGCCAAACCGCGGATGCTCCCGAATAATGTCGGCCAACTCGAAGCCGTCGAGCTCGGGCATGCTCACATCCATCAGGACCACAGCGATGTCGGTTTTGAGAAGGACGTTCAAAGCCTCTCTGGCGGAGGTGGCTTTGATGAGGTTCTCGCCAAGGTCGCCGAGGATTACCTCGTAGCTGAGAAGCTTGGCGGGCTGGTCGTCCACCATCAGGATGTTGACCTTCTCGTCTGCCGTCATCGATCTCTCCGAGCCCAGGGAACCCCTCCTCTACCGATGTAGCCACATGCGCAGAGCCGAGAGCAACTGCTCCGTGTTCACCGGCTTGGCCAGATACTCCGATGCGCCGGCTTCCAGACACTTTTCGCGATCGCCTTTCATTGCCTTGGCGGTAAGAGCGATGATGGGCAGCCGCCGCAGCGAAGCGTTCTGGCGGATGACCTGCATGGTCTCATAACCGTCCATTTCCGGCATCATGATGTCCATGAGCACGATGGCCAGATCCGAAGTGGATTCGATGGTGGCGATGGCTTCGCGTCCGGTGCCCGCGGTAAGGACGGACATGCCCCGGCGTTCGAGGACACTGGAAAGGGCGAAGATATTGCGAACGTCGTCATCGACGATGAGCACCTTACGGCCGTACAGCGCTTCATCCGACTGATGCAGACGGTCGAGCATACGCTGCTTTTCAGGCGGAAGATTGGCAACCACGCGATGCAGGAAGAGCGCGGTTTCGTCCAGCAGACGCTCGGGCGATTCCACATCCTTGACCACCACGCTGCGGGCCAGCATGTGCAGCCGGGAGTCTTCTTCGGCGCTGAGTTCGCGGCCGGTGAAGACCACCACGGGCAAATCCCGCAGCTTTTCATTATCGCGAAGCTGGTCGAGGACTTCAAACCCGGTCATGTCGGGCAGCCGCAGGTCGAGAACGACGCAGTCGTAGGTGGCCTCGCCCAGTTTCTCCAGAGCCGAGGCGCCGGAATCGACGACGTCGATGTCGATGTCGTCGTGCCCGAGCAGTTCGCGAATGCTGAGCTGCTCGGCAGGATTGTCTTCGACCACCAGCAGGCGTTTGCGGCGCGGCAGCGAGTAGTCGCGAATGCGGGTGAGCGCCGCTTCGAGGCCCTCAGTGGAAGTGGGTTTGGTGACGAAGGAGAAGGCGCCGCGCGCCAGGCCGTGACGGCGGTCGTCATCGAGGGTCAGCATCTGCACCGGAATGTGGCGCGTCCGCGAATCCTGTTTGAGATGGTTGAGGACGGTCCAGCCCAGCATGTCAGGCAGGAAAACGTCGAGGGAAATCGCAGTGGGATTGAACTCGCGCGCGAGCGCGAGGGCCTCAGCGCCGGACATGGCGACGAGGACCTTGAACCCCTTGTCGTGCGAGAGGTCGGCGATGACGCGCCCATAATGCGGATCGTCTTCAACGACCAGCAGGACGGTGTCGCCTTCCTGCAGGTTGTCACGGTCGTCATCAACGCGCGTGTCCTGCTCGGCCACCACGGGGTTGGCGAGGAAGACGGGCGCGGTGACTGAGGCATTGCCGCGACGGTCCGGCAGCGACGAAGTCGCGGGGCCGACGTAGGTCTGCGGCACAAACAAGGTGAACGTGCTGCCCTTGGTGGGAGCGCTGCGCAACTGGATTTCGCCGCCGAGCAGGCTGGCGAGCTCGCGGCTGATGGCGAGGCCGAGGCCGGTGCCTCCGTACTTGCGGCTGGTACCGGCATCCGCCTGCTGGAAGGCCTCAAAGATGATGCGTTGCTTCTCGGCCGGGATGCCGATGCCGGTATCCGAGACCTCAAAGGCGACCACCGAGCCGGCACCGGAAAGGATGGGATGATCGACGCTCCAGCCGGACTGCGCGCTGGAGACGGTGAGCCGGACGCCACCCTGCTCCGTGAACTTGAAGGCGTTGGAGAGAAGGTTCTTGAGAACCTGCTGCAGGCGGCGAGGGTCGGTGACCAGGCTGCGCCCGAGGCGGGGATCGCTCTTGACCTCGAAGAACAGCTTGCGGTTTTCCGCTTCGTGGCGGAACGGCCGGGAGACGGCTTCCAGCAGGCTGCCGAAGAAGAGCTCTTCGGGCTCGACGGAGACGGTTCCGGACTCGATTTTGGAGAGATCGAGAATGTCGGAGATGAGGTTGAGGAGGTCGGTGCCGGCACCGTGGATGGTGCGGGCAAATTCGACCTGGCGGCCGCTGAGGTTGCCGTCGGGGTTCTCGGCGAGCTGCTGGCCCAGGACGAGGATGGAGTTGAGCGGGGTGCGCAACTCGTGCGACATGTTGGCGAGGAATTCCGATTTGTACTTGGAAGTGAGCGCCAACTCGCGGGCCTTTTCTTCGAGCGCGCGGCGGGCCTGCTCAATTTCCTGATTCTTGCGTTCCACTTCGGAGTTCTGTTCGGCGAGCTGCTGGGCTTTCTGCGCCAACTGCTCGTTGGTCTGCTGCAGCTCCTTCTGCTGGGTCTGGAGTTCGCCAGCCAGCTGCTGCGACTGCTTCAGCAGCGCTTCCGTCTGCATGGTGGCTTCGATGGAGTTGAGCACGATGCCGATGGAGCTGGTGAGCTGATCGAGGAAAGCCAGGTGCGATGCGGTGAAGACGCTGAGGCTGGCCAGCTCGATGACCGCCTTCACCCGATCTTCGAAGAGCACCGGGAGCACGATGACGTTGCGCGGGATGGCTTCGAAGAGGCCGGAGCGGATGGGCACCGTGGTGCGCGGCAGCTCCGTGATCAGCATGCGGCGCTTCTCTGACGCGCACTGTCCGATGAGACCTTCGCCCACGCCGATGTCGTGTGTATAGCCGTCGCGCGTGATGCCGAAAGCGGAGAGCAGAACGAGGCTGCCAACGTCATCAGTTTCGGGCTGGGCTTCGGTTTGGTAAATAACGCCCTGCTGCGCGTTGACGAGCGGAACGAGTTCCGAGAGCAACATGCGGCCGACGGTGACCAGATCACGCTGGCCCTGGAGCATGCCGGTGAAGCGGGCGAGGTTGGTCTTGAGCCAGTCCTGCTCGGTATTGCGGTCGGTGGTGAGCCGGAGGTTATCAATCATCGTATTGATGTTGTCCTTCAGCTCGGCCACTTCGCCGCGGGCTTCCACCTGAATGGAGCGGGTGAGGTCGCCCTTGGTGACGGCGGTTGCC
>Ga0210391_10001923_pt1 | contig 18413 bp, 11 predicted proteins | sample IncBWC12OmetaG_FD_160573 | JGI IMG/M metagenome (GOLD analysis project Ga0210391, IMG submission 160573) | Forest soil microbial communities from Barre Woods Harvard Forest LTER site, Petersham, Massachusetts, United States - Inc-BW-C-12-O ... | reverse complement strand
AAGCGCAGTCCCGTCAAATCCAGATCCAAAACGAACAAATGCGCGAACAGCAGGACCGCATGGAAGCGATGGAAGCGGAGCTGAAAGTAGCCACCACTCCTCGCGATACTTCCTATGCTCCGGCTCCCGACAGTCGCGTTCCGAAAGTTGCCGATGGTTCCGCGCCGGCTCCCCCTTCCAGGATCGGCGACTTCTCCATCGGAACCGCTGACGGGCAAGCTGCAGACGTGGACAACAATCCCATCGCCATCCGCTACAAGGGAGTCACTCTGACGCCCGGTGGCTTCTTGGCGGCGGAAACAGTTTTCCGCAACAAAGCAGAGTCTGCCGACATCAATACGGGATTCAACCAGATTCCTCTCCCTGGGAATTCCGGAAGCCAAACCACCGAGTTCAATGGCACCGCTCGCCAATCTCAACTGACCCTGAAAGCGGAGGGAAAGCTGGCCTCGGTGAAGCTCACCGGCTACGTCGAGACGGACTTCCTGGGCACCGGCATTAGCTCCAACAACAACCAGAGCAACAGCTACGTGCTCCGTATGCGCCAGGGCTGGGGCCAAGCGAAGTTCGACAATGGTTTCACCATCACCGGCGGCCAGATGTGGAGCCTCGCGACGGAAGACAAAACAGGCGTGGATAACCTCAGCGAAGTTCGTCCCTTGACGATTGACCCGCAGTACACGGTCGGCTTCAGCTGGGCACGGCAGTACGGCCTTCGCGTCTCCAAGAACATCGGTATTTTAACGTTGGCCGCTTCCGTAGAGGACGCTGCGACCACACTCACCGTGCACGGTAATCCAACATCCACAATTCCCGCATCCTCGACCGTGACCGTAAATGGAGTGGCAATCCCGACTTTGAGCACGACGGTCTTCAACAACTTCCTAGTCGGCGCCCCTGGTCTCACCCAGGGTCTTCTCAACCAGACAGGAACCTACGCCTACGAAAAGACCCCGGACTTTCTGGTTAAGGCAACTCTTGACCCGAAGTTCGGGCACTTCGAAGTCTTCGGTATCGTCAGCACGTTCCGTGATCGTGTCTTCCCGTGCTTCGCAGCAAACGGAGCCATTACCATCACCCTCGCGGGCGACGGCACCACTCCGTTCCCAACCGTCGCGATTCCCGCCAATCCTTGCGCGCTCACCGGATCCACCAACGCTGCTTCGGGTGCGTTTAATAGTTCCAGCACCGGCGGCGGCATTGGCGCAAACGGTCGCGTCTATCTTGGCAAGCACCTCGACGTCGGCGTCCACTTCCTTGGTGGCGACGGCGTCGGACGCTATGGTACCGGTGGCCTTCCGGATTCCACTGCCCGCCCCGATGGCACTATGGCATTGCTACGCAACTATCAGGCGCTCGGCAGTTTGGTGTTCCACGCCACGCCGGCGCTTGATATTTACGCCTACGTCGGCGGTGAATACGCCAGCCGTTGGATGGACGGCAAGGAAGGTTACGGGAGCAATAGTCGCCGCAACGACGGTTGCGCGGTTGAAACCTTGCCGCTCGCCGCTCCTGGCGGTACCATCAACACCACTGCCGTGCTGGGATCGAATGGTTTCATTCCTGGCGCGCTATCGAATTGCGACGGCGATACTCGAAACATCCTTGAAGGCACCCTCGGGTTCTGGTATCGCTTCTACAACGGGCCGAAAGGCCGCATGCAGTTCGGTGGTCAATACTCCTACGTCCAGCGCAACACCTGGTCTGGTGTGAACGCGGCGGGCGATGGAGTTGGTCCGCACGGGTTGGACAACATGGTATTCACCTCGCTCCGTTATTACCTGCCGTAGAACACGCATGCCGGCGAGAGAGGTGGGCGACCGCCTCTCTCGCTCCGCATTTTTCCTACCACAGATGTCGCGCCCGCCTGCGCCCTCCGATTGACATCCTCGCCTCGCCGAGACTAGCATCCTGGGTCGCCCACTTCTTTTCGGCGAATCCAAATGCCCACCGCGAAACTCTTCACGCCACGCGACGCCGCACAAGTCCTCGGAATCAGTTATCCCACGCTGAAACAGTGGATCTACAAAAAGAAAATTCGCACCGTGAAAACCGCCGGCGGCCACCACCGCATCCCCGAAAAAGAAGTAGACCGTTTCCTCTATCGCGCCACCGAGCACGGAGATGTTTCCGAACGCCGCACCAATTTCCGCCGCATCAGCGGCCGCAACCAACTGGTCGGCCGCGTCACCGACATAAAGATCGACGGCCTGATCGCCCAGGTCGCCCTCTCCATCGGAGGCCAGCGGATCACTTCCATCATCACCGCCGACGCGGTTCGCGAACTGCGCTTGAAAAAAGGCCAGACCGTCGCTGCGCTGATAAAGTCCACCGAAGTCATGATCGTCCGGCTCTAACTCGTTGCTGCTTGCTGTGCTTCCTCCTCCAGTCCCGTCGCTATGTTCGCTGCCGTACCACGCTACAGCGCGTCTAATCGCATCAAATCGGTTTGACATCTCTTTACGAATCGTATAGATTCGCACCCCGTCGCCATCGTTCGCACGCGAGCCGAATCTACGCAGCCGCAAACGCAAGGAGAATCTGTGAGACCCCTCTCAATCGCTTTCGCCGCCCTAATTCTGTTTGCCGCCGCTGACTCCACGCGCGCGCAAAATTCCATTGCGCTGGGGGCGTCCCCCGCGTGGGCCCAAAGCGGAGCGAACCTTTCCGGCGTGGTGACGGACCAAACCGGCGCAGCCCTTCCCAATGTCGCGGTGACAATCAAGAGCCTCGATTCGTCTGAAACGCGCACGATCACAACCGACGGCGGCGGGCGCTATCAGACATCCGGCCTGCCTGCGGGGCGCTTCGAGATTCGCGCGGCAAAACCAGGGTTCGCCGATGAAACGCGCGCGGGAGTCAGCTTGGCGGTTGGCCAGGGCGCCACGGTTGACATTACGATGCGGCGCACGACCGCCGATCCCTGCACAAACGGCCGCGAGTTCGCCACCACCGATTGCACGCTGACCTGGCATGGCATCACGCTGTACGGTGCTTATGACGTCGGCGTTGGCTGGGTCAGCCACGGCTTACCGGTAAACGGCTATAATTACGAAGGCGAATCTCTGGTGAACCGCAACGGCTATCAATCTCGATTCCTGGTCGCGCCGAACAACCTGCAGCAGACGGGTTTCGGCATCAGGGGCAAGGAAGAGTTTGCGCCTGGCTGGGCCATCGTGTTCAACGCTTCCACTGGCATCAATCCGCAGTCCGGCCTGCTCGCCAACGCGCCAGCCACCGACGTCGTCAACAACGGCCTGCCCAGGGCCAGCTATTCGGAAGCCATCGACGGCGCGCGTGCGGGCCAACCCTTCAATGACGAATACTATGGCGGTATATCGTCCGAGAAATTCGGCACGCTCACCTTCGGTCGTCAGCGCTCTCTCGGCACCGACGCGATGCTCCAGTACGATCCTGCCGGAGGCGCTTATGCCTTTTCTTACATCGGTTATAACGGGACGATGGCCGGCGGCGGCGACACTGACGACAGCCGTTGGGACGACGCGATGAAATATCGTTTCACCTATGGCCCAGTCCATTTCGGCGCAATGTATAAATTCGCGAATGGTTCGGGCGGCTGCTACTCGCCCTTGCCAACCTGGACTGCCGCCAATTGCACGCCGGTAAGGCCGCATAACAACGCCTATGGATTCGACATCGGCGGACAGCACGGCAAGCTCTCTGCCGACTTCGTCTTCCAGCATTACAACGAGGCGATCAGCGTATTGAACCCCTTGCTGGGGCCGCAGAGTCTGGCGGCGCCATATCAGTCAACTACGGACAGCATCAATACAAACCAAATCAACGGAGGGGTCAATCTGATCGACCCGAACGGCACCGTATATGGCATCGTGACCGACAACAACGCCATGATGGTCGCTGCCAAGTATATGTGGGACCCATTCAAGTTTTTTGCCGGCTATGAATACATCTGGCAGAACAACCCAGCGCAACCGCTGGGCGTTGGCGCCACGGACCAGGGCGGCTACATCATGAGCGGGGTCGAGGACAACAATCTCGATTCCGAGAAGTTGCTGCAGATCTGGTGGACAGGCGCGAAATACACTTACCGCACGAAAACTGACATCACTGTGGCCTGGTATCAACAACGGCAGAACGACTTCCGTGTTCCGCAAACCTGCGCGCCCGGAAATTTCCGCAGTTCCTGCGCGGGCACCCTCGACGAGGTGTCGCTTTACGCGGATCATCACTTCACCAAGCGTCTCGACGGTTACGTAGGAGTTGCCTATTCCGTCGTGACCGGTGGTCTGGCCATTGCCATTCCTCACGGCCCCGGCGTCCCCTATCTCTACCCGACTAACGTTGCTCCGACAATCGGTGTTCGTTTCGCCTTCTGATCGTTTCCGCAGCGGGTTCAGTCGAGGGCTTAAGCAGGACCTGTACCGGCCTACCGCAGCAAACCAACCTGATAATTCAGCGCGGATAATTGCGCGGCGTAGTCGTATTTGGCGCTGGCCTGGGAGATTTGGGCTTGCGTGGCGTTTAACTGCGCCTGGCTCAGCTCGATGATGGAACTGAGGCCTAATTTGTAACGCTGCTGGGCGAGATCGAGGGCTTGATCGGCTTCGTCCAGCAATTGCTGCGTGAGCGCAAGGCGCTGGTAGCCGGAATTCGCATTGAGCCAGGCTTTGCGCACTTCGCGCACCACGGCGTTCTGCAGATCGCGTAGATATTGCTGGCGGGCGCCGGCTTCTGCTTGCGCTTCGGCGTGCAGCGCATTGAATTGACGGCCATTGAAAATGGGAATGTTCAGGTTGAATCCAGCCGCCGCGTAACGCGACCCAAGTTCCTCAACGCGGTAGGGCGTGAGGCCGGCCGTGCCCACCGCGCTGATGGTGGGAAGCCACAAATCACGTTCGGCGTTGGCGTAGCTTTGCGCGGAACTTACGTCCAGCTGCTGGCTGATGATTTCAGGGCGATTGCGCATAGCTTCGGCGATCAAGGTGGAAAGATCACTGGGCGGGGTGACCGGCAAAGTCTGATCGGTGAGCTGAAATGTTTTCTGATCCGCAAATCCCAGCGCGGCGGAGAGTTCCGCGTAGGATGCCTGCACATCATTTTGCGCCTGCACCAGCAGAAGCTGCGCTTGCGCCAAATCCACGTTTGCAAAGCTGACATCCAGGCCGGACTTGAGCTTGTTTTTCTCCAACTCCGTCACTTGGTCGGAAACCAGCTTGCGATCTTTGACCGTCTCCTCCGCCACTTGCAGCACCGCTTGCGCTTTCAGGACGTTGTAATAAGCGGCGTCCACTTGCAGCAGCACATCCGCTCGCGACGTGGTGACGTTTTCTTCCTGGGCCTTGGCGTGCAAATTCGAGCTTTTCACCAGTTCGTGCGTGCGTCCAAAATCCGTGACGAGCTGCTGCACGGTGACGCCTTCCGCGAAGCGACTGAAGATGATCGAATTATTCAGCGCGCCGGCGGTGACGCGGCTGTTGGTTTCCGCTTCCACTCCCGTGGCGCTGCCGTAAGCATGGGGATAGTAGGCCGAGCGAGCTTCGGTGACTTGCGCCTTCGCCGCTGCCGCCAAATAAGTTGCGGCTTGCAGCTGCGGATGATTTTGAATCGCAATTTTTTCCGCTTCTTGCAGGGTGAGGCTTTGCGATGCGGCGCTGGAGGCGGCCGGCGCTTGCGCGGGAGTCTGCACGTCGACCGCCGCGTGCAGTTGCGCCGCAGTGGGCGTCACAGTAAAGGCCGTCAGAGCGAACAGAATCAGAAGCAGCGAAAAATTTCGGCAACGCATTAGTGAGCCTCCTCGGTGACAAGCGACGCAGCAGCTTCGTCGCGGCGGCGATACATCAGCAGATAAGCCGCGGGAACAACGAAAATCGTGAGGGCGATCGAAGTGAGCAGCCCGCCGATGATCACGCGCGCGAGCGGCGCGTAGGCTTCGCTGCCCGTTTCCAGTTTGAAAGCCATGGGCAGCAGCCCGACGACGGTGGCTAGCGACGTCATCAAAATCGGTCGCAACCGGATGCGGCAGGAGTGAACCACCGCTTCGCGCAAGCCGTGCCCTTGGCCGCGCAGCACGTTGGCGAAATCCACGATCAAAATGCTGTTAGAGACCACCATGCCCTGCAGCATTACTACGCCCATGAGCGACTGAATGTTGAGCGTGGTGCCGGTGAGCGCAAGTGTGAGCACGACGCCAATCAGCCCGGTGGGCACGGCGAGGACGATTAGAAACGGGTCCACGAAGGAGGAAAACTGCGCGACCAGGATGAGATAGACCAGCAGCACCGCGAGGAAAAGCCCCAGGCCGAAACTTTTGAATGAGGATTGCATGGTTAGCACGAGGCCGCGCACGTCCACACGCGTGTTGGGAGGAAGCTGCGTGTGGCTGATGATGCGAGAAATTTCGCGCTGCGGTCCGCCGATGTCTTCGCCTGTGGGCGCGACATAGACGTCAAGGGTGCGCTGCAGCTGGTAGTGGTCCACTTCGGTGGGAGTTTGCATCGGCACAATGTCCGCCACCTGGTTCAGGTAGGTAGGCATTTTCAGATTGGGCGAGTGCAGCGGCATGGCTTTCAGGTCCTCGATAGATTTCACCTGATTTTCCGGGTACTGCACGGTGACGAAATAATTGTTGCCATTTTTGGGGTCAACCCAGTAACTGGGCGCGATCATCACGTCCGAAGTGAGCGCGGTGATCAGGTTATCGATCACTTCTTTCGGGCTGAGGCCCAGCTCGGCCGCGCGATCGCGATTCACGTTCACCTCGAGCGCGGGATAATCCATGTCCTGCGGGATGTAAACATCGGAGACGCCACGCGCGGCTCTGATCTGGCGCGCCAGATCCTGCGCGAGGCGATCGTCGGCTTTCAGATCCATGCCGCTGACTTGTACGTCAATCGGCGCGGGCATGCCTTGATTCAGAACCGCGTCCACCAGGCCTCCGGACTGAAAATATGTGCGCAGCTGCGGCAGTTGCGTGGCGATGCGGCGGCGCACTTCGTTCATGTAAACGAAACTGCTCTCGTGGTGATCTTCCTTCAGGCCCACTTGCACGAAGGCGGTGTGCATGCCGGAGTTCGGCGTGAACAATGCCGACAAATCCGCCATCACGCCGATGTTCGATACCACCGTGTTCAGATCTTCCTGCTTTACCACCTGACGGACGATTTCTTCCACCTGCTTCACGTAATCGTTGGTGACTTCGATCCGCGTGCCGGTGGGGGCTTTTACGTTGATCACAAACTGGCCGGCATCGGAGCGCGGGAAGAACGAAACACCGATGAACGGAAGCAGCACGAAGCTGAGCAGGAAGATTCCCGCGAAGAAAATCAGCGCCTCGCGCGGGCGGTCCAAAGTTTTCTGCACGTATTTTTCATAGACGTTCAGCATCTTTTCGAATTTGGCGTTGAAGCCGGCGTGGAACCTGGCGCCCCAGGATTTTTTCACTTCGGTGCCATCCGCACCTTGCGCGCTGTGTTCGTGGGCCGGCTTCAGAAAGTACGCGCAGAAGAGCGGGACCACCGTGACCGCGTCAAAGTAAGAAGCGAAGAGCGCGAGGACCACCGCCAGCGCCAGCGCCGAAAATAGATACTTGCTGACGCCAAACAGCAGCGTCACCGGGAAGAACACCACCACCGCGACGAGCATGATGGCCAGCACCGCAAGCGCGACTTCGTTCGTGCCTTTCACCGCGGCCACTTTCGGATCTTCGCCGAGTTCGATGTGCCGGTAGATGTTTTCGATCACCACCACCGAGTCATCAATCAAGCGCGAAAAAGCCAGCGCCAGGCCACTGAGCACCATGCTGTTGATGGTCTTGCCGGCGACATGCAGAATAAAAAACGTAATCATCACTGAAATCGGTATGGAGAGAAAAACCGCGGCTGTCGCGCGCGTGCTTCCCAGAAAGAGCAGAATCATCACCCCAGTGAGAAATAATCCGATGCCGCCTTCGCGCAACACCGTGGAAATTGCCTGCTTCACGAAAAGCGATTGATCGAAAACCACATGTGTGTGAAGCTGCGCGGGGATGTCGCGCAGCGTGGTGATGGCCTTCCGGATGCCGTTGACTACCGCGATGGTGTTGGTGTCGCCGCCCTGCTTGAGGATCGGCGCGTAAACGGATTTTTGGCCGTTCACGCGCACGATGTTGTACTGCTGGTAGGAGCCGTCCACGGCCCTGCCCACATCGGAAATGAAAACGGATTTCTGCCCTTCGGTTTTTAGCGGCACTTGATTTAGCGCTTCGGCGTTGGGCACCTGCGCGTTGGTGTAGATGTTGTAATCCATGGGGCCCAGGCGCACGTCGCCGGCGGGGAGAATCAAATTCGATTCGTTCATGGCGCGCACCACGTCCATCGGGCTTAGCTCGTGCGCCTGCAATTTCACCGGGTCCACGTACACCATGATTTGCCGGTATTTTCCGCCGTAAGGTGGGGGCACCGTGGCGCCGGGAACCCCGGCAATCTGATTGCGGATCTGAAACTGCAAATAGTCGTGCAGCCGCGTTTCGTCGAGCCCCTGGCCCTCCACGGTGAGCAGGCAAACGGGAAGACTGGAGGCGTCTACTTGCATCACGACCGGCGGCAGCGTGCCTTCGGGCAAGCGCCGCAGATCGGCCATGGCGAGATTGGAAATGCTGGTGACGTCAGCATTGGCGTCGGTTCCCGGCTGGAAATAAATCTTGATCAGGCTGACGCCGGCCATGGAGCGCGATTCCATGTGGTCAATTCCGCTGCCCAGCGTGAAAAAACGTTCGAACGTGTCGGTGATGTCCGCTTCAATCTGCTCGGGTGGCATGCCATTGTAGAAAGTAGCCACGAGCACGACCGGAATATTGATCGGCGGAAACATGTCGACGGGCATTTGCGCCAGACTGGTGATACCCAACACACAAATGAAAAGACAGACCACAATGATGAAATAGGGATGGCGTACGGCAAATGTCGGCATGTGCGGGTTTACTCCGTCCCTGGGACGACCACGATTTGCGGCAAGACCTGCTGGCCTTCTTTGAACTGATTCTGCTCGCCGAAAACCACGGTTTCGTTTTCACGGAGTCCGGAGAGGACCTCCGCGTCCGTTGCTGTCTGCAGTCCCAGCGTCACTTCGCGCCGCTCGAGATGATTCAAGGAGTTCACCACCAGCACTGTGCCTTGGCCCGTGCCCGACGACTGAACGGCTTGCACCGGAACCGTGAGAACGCCAGCGACGGAATGCAGTGGGATTCTCACCGACGCGTACATTCCCGGTACCAGTTCGTAATTCACGTTGGGCACGGTGACTTCGGTGTGCATGGTGCGCGTGGCCGGATCAATCTGATCGGAAAAGCGCACGATTTTTCCGGCGAAAGTTTTGTGCAGCGCCGAGACGTTTATTTCCAGCGTCTGGCCGTCGCTGATGTCCGGCACCGCCCGTTCCGGCACGGGGATCACCAGGCGCAGCAAATTATTTTGTGAAAGATGGCAGAGCGCGGAATCGCCCTTCGCCGCGGACGTTCCCGCGGGCAGCAGCGCGCCCGTGTAGGCGTAAATTTGCGTGACGACTCCATCAAACGGTGCCGTCATGCGCGCGTACGCGAACAGGGCCTTGTCTTTATCCAGCGCGGCTTTCGCCGCTAGCAGGGCTTGTTCGGCTGCGGCCAACGCGTCTTTCGACGACGAGACTCCGGCGCTGGCTTCCAGGTCCTTGCCCTGCGCCACGTCAATTTCCTGCTGGGCGACAAGCTCGGGCCGGGATTTCTGCACGTCGGCGAGGCGCGTGTAGGTGACGTGCGCGACGGAGTACGAGGATTCGGCGCGGGTTTGCTCTTCGCGCGCGCGCGAAACTTCCTGATCGGCGCGGCGAACGGATGCTTCGTCCTGCAGCAGCTGCTGTTGCAGCTCGGGAATTTCCAGCACGGCCAGCAGTTGTCCCTGCTTCACGTGCGTGCCCCAATCCACATACAGCTTCTGGATGTAACCGGAAACTTTCGCGTACACGTCAATTTCCTGGTAGGGCAGAAATTCCGACGCGATTTCTAGCGTGCTGGAAAGATCTTTGCGCTGCACTTTCACCACGGCAGCGCGCGGCACATCGCTTGCGTCGGCCTTGCGCGCGTCGCCGCAGCCTCCGGCGAACGCAGAAAGAATGACCAGCATGAACATCCAGCGATGGGTGGCGGGTCTATGCCTCACGATTCCAGCTCCTTAGCTTTCTCTACGAATTCGGCGATTGAAAAATGCTTGGACCGGCACAGGCCGATCAATTCTTCTCTGGACTTCATGATCTCGCGGGCTTTCGCGGGAACCCGCGCGGCGATCTCGCGCGGAATGGTTTGCACGCCGTGCCGATCTGCCTGGATCAAGTCCCGGGGATGCACGGTAAGCCCGGCAATCTCGACAATCCCGCCAAAATCAAAGACGTGCGCGTAGGCGTGCGACACCGAAACATTTCCGGCAAACAGCTGCAGACCGCTCTTGCGCACATCCGTAAGATCGCGGACGCCGCCGTTCGTCACAACCGCCACGCAACCCAGGGCCAGCAGAACATTTGCGTGCACTTCGCCGATGAAGGCGCCAAGTCCGGGTGTGGAATCCGCGTCCTCGATCACCACGATTCGAGGCGCCGGGATTTTGAGCAGTGAATTCCACCAATCGCCGTGATCGTAATAGCCACGCCCTTCCATGGGAGGATCGGAAGCGCGTATACGAGCCGTCGCGGCGTAGCCCACCGCGGCCGGCAACTCTGGAAACATGCAATGCAGGCGCGAATCGGAAAAACCTCTGTTGCGCAGGCGCACTCCAAATGTTTCGATGGCGCTGGCGACCACACAAGTGCTGAGCGTGCGCAACTCCTCCAAGTACGGAGGCGTCAGTGGCTCTGCGTTCATGAGTACTCCTCTCGGAGCGTGTCCGTGGACCAATCGAAAAAGGGCCGGAGCGTGAAAAAATAATTGGAGGTTTCAGTTTTTCAGAAGCGTGCGAGCAAACTACGAGAGGGAGAGCGGGGGAGAGCGATGCTGCAGAGAAACCGTGACGCCGATGGACGGCAGCGCCGGAATCTCTTCCTCCACCATCCTGGCGATCCGCATTTCAGGTTGTGGTGGTATGAATCGGGCGACGGGGCGCAGAGGAGTTCGGTCGATTACCACCGGCAAATGGCTGACCTTCATTTTGCTACAAATATTGATGTAGTGAGCCGGATTAGACCTGGACAGATACTGGCTGTTCTTTGCGAGAGTGGAAAAACCGACGATGGCCAACAGCAACATAACCACGCCGACCTGCAGATAGACGCGTCGCGCCTGCCCGTCTTGGCCGATCTGGTTCGCGGATTGTCGCGCCGTAATCACGATGGCTGGCCTGCGTCCACGTCTCTATTGTCGGCAACTGTGGCTCAGAAAGCAAGAACGCAGCCGCTTGGATGCTGTTACGACACTAGACGTCTTTTTGCAAGACGAGCGCTAGCGGATTAATGAGCGTGCCGCTTTCTGGATGGAATGACGCAAACGATTGATTGTTTTTCCCGGACGTGCACCATTGACGCGAAACTTCAGTGCGGGGGACTACGATCCCATGGCAGAAACGCAGCCTCTGCAGAATACTTGTCGGCCTATCCTTCCTGACTCGCAGGCGGTTAGAAGCGATAGTTCACTTCGGTAAATCCGAGCGCGCCATCGCTATTGACGGTGTAAATGTTCTTGATCACACCCCCGCCCACCGCGTATCCAAAGTACAGGCCCAAAGAAAGCCCGAATTTCCACTTGTAGTCCCCGCTGATGTCATAGAGCGTCGCAAGGTAACTGTTACCATTGGAAGGTCTCCCATTGAAGCCAAACGTTGTTGGTTGGAACGCGCCGCCGCCCGTGTACCACAAATCGTTCTTATTGCTCAGCCACAGACCGTGGATGTCACTCCGCACCGTGAACGATTTGGTCGGCCTCAGCATTATTTCTTCAAACAGGTCCGTGTTGTTCATCGAGTTGAAGAACGGAAAACGCGCGTAAACGCGAGGCGTGGGAAGTATCGCGAAGAACGTGCCGTGCGTGCTGTCCGTGGCGTTTCCGTCGCCGCTCGAGTAGTCAAACCCGCCACGAATCCAAGGACGCAGACGACTGGCAAACGCTGGCTGCCAGCCCCCTTCGATCGACGCCGCACCAGCCCGCTGCTTCAGCTCTCCCCAACTCCCGTTCTGCAGCGCGCCCCAGCCCAGTAGGTCAAACGTCCCCGAAGATGATGTAGGCGCGGACAGAATGAAATGTGCGCCGTACGTCCCGATGTTGATGCCGCCCAGATCAGTGCTGCGCGCCGCAGCGGAGCGGTTATCCGTCTTCACCACGCTCCGGTCATCGTTATAATAGATTCCAAAAACACGCCACTCCGCGCGGCTCTTTCCCAAATCCACCTCGCGCGTCAGCGCCACATAAGTCACCGGCGTCTTAACCCAGCCCCAGCCATCTACTTGAAACACGCCGCGGGTCGGTATCGCGCTCACCGCCGTGAAATTCCACGGTCCATTGGCATAGCCAAACTGCGCTCCGTCAAAGCTTCTCATGACGTCCGAATACCCGAAGTTTCCCAGCAGTCTCTGATTGATGCGGTTGGTTTTCAGCCACGCCAGCGTGGGGTCCTTCGGTTTCGCCTCGCCGCCGTCGAAGAATTCGAAGCGCCCGACCCGCAAACTTGCATGCGCTCCTTTGAAGCGGACAAACGCTTCCTTGGGGAAGAGCATAGCCGCATTCTTGCTGTTGTCGTTTGCCGCGTAATAGGAGCCTCCCAAACCATATTGGCCGAGCGGAGCCGGATTCACCGCGTGATTCGGCAGCCCCAGCAGAATCGGTGCTTCGAACTCAAGATTCCAATCGAAGTTTGTGTGCTCCTGCGAGAATCCGAAACGCACCACGGTTCCCGAAAAGCCATACAGATTGTTGCCCGTCGTCGGCTCGAACCAATCCCAGGCCTCGTACCTTTCGCGCACGCTGCCGGAAAACGTGACGTTTCCGATTTGGATCGGTTCCGCCGCGGGCTCTTGCGCCTCGATTGCGCCCCCGAACACCAGTAACAGCACACAAACGAAAAGTTGTTTCAAGAGATCTCCTCGTTATCTTCTCGGCGTTTTCAGTTTTGTCTGCCGCAGTCGTAATGCAGCCCGGCACGCAGGGGCAAAAAACTCCGCCCATTCTAGTGGTCAAGAAAACACGCGCAATAATAGAAAAGTACTACCCGTCAGAGACCGCAACAGGCCCTGCTAGTCTCGGAGCACACCTACAGCGTGAGTCGAATCCAGATAGTTCTTAATCGGACAGAAGCGCGTTTCGAGCGTCTTTAGGATGAAAGTCTGCGATCATCGGCAATCGATCCGAAGTGAAAACAGAGGGAGATTGGGGAAGCCCAGAAGCGTGCACATCGGATTTTCCCCCGCAGCGTGATTTGCTAGCCAGAGTCTCTCCGAGCCCGGCTACGAAGACTACCTGCAGGCGATCTCGGTATTGAAAGGCCAGCCGGTCTCTCCTCTCTCGAAGGTTGAGGTGGAAGCACTGCGAGTGAAGTACTCCCACCGCGCCATTTATCAGTAACCAAGAGCCCGGCCAGCTCCTCCCGCCGTTTCGCCCGCGGAATCAAGGGCCGGGCTCAAATGCAAGGATCGAGCGGGGACTTTCCTTATCGCAAGGACCATTACTTGGTAAGCACGAAACGGACTGGCCGCCCGCTTCGCCCTCTGCACTGTAGGACGAAGCGGGCATGTTCGCGGTTCTACGGAATGAAATAGCGCAGCCCGGCATAGACCAGCACCACATGGGCGTTTTTCGGAGCTCCACTCGGCACCGACCACGGACTGCGCTCCACGTACGAATACTGATTGATGAGCTGCAGCTTCCCGTAGTTCGGGTTGGACCACAGCGTCGGGATGAACCCAATCGTCGCCTCTTGATAGGCGCGGTTGTTTGTGTTCGCCGACCCCGGAAATCCGAAGCCCACGCACGTGAAGCCGGACACGCCATCGCACGTCGGCGTCGGCGCGGCCGTGGACGCCAGCAGGCCATAATTCCGCTGGAAGTACGCGCCGCTGTAATAACCGTCCACCATAAAGTTGGGCTTCAGCTGCCATTCAACTCCGGCCACCCCGGATCCGGCATGCACTCCCGAAAGCGTTCCGTCCGGCTTCACGATCACGTCCGGTCCCAATCCGCCGATGTAGCGCCCCACGCCGTCGCCGTAAAACGAATCGGCGATCAAATGGAATCCATTGAATAGTTCCACATTCGTATTCAGCGAAACGCCACCGCCGGTGATCGTGTCAGTGGTGCTAGGCGTGCTCAAGTTCTCGTAAACCTTGAAACTCCGCACCAGTCCCGCAGCCTCCACATGAAACGCTCGTTCGCGGATTTTCCAATCGAACGCTGTCTTCACCACGAAATCCGGATGTAGATTAGGCGTCAACGCATTCGACGTGGCGCTGGTAGCGCTGGTGCTTCCGCTACCGTTGTCGAACTGCCCCGGGAAAATGCCGGTTGTGCCGCCCGGAAAAACCACCGAGCTGGGCACGTATTGCTGCGGATCCTCGAGCGACGCGCCCACAGTCCACCAGTCCGTCGCGTGGTAGATCACGCGGAACCCAGCCTGACGCGCGAATACCAATCCCGCCACGTAATTCGTGTCCAGACGCAGCGTGCTGAAGACGTCAATCGGCGCAGCCGAAAGCCCGTAGCGGTTGGGCGTCAGCAGCGACCACGTCTGGCCGCCCACGAACTCCCACTTCCTGTGCGTCACGTCGGCATAAAACAATCGCAGCCGGAATGTGTCGCTGTTGGTGCTCTCCTGCGCGTTCGGCGGTTGATAGCCGTTAAAGTCCGATTCGATGTAGCCGGTGACCGACGTCGAATTTCCCACATTCGCGTCCACTTTCAACGAAAGACGTGATGCCTGCGACGTGACCCGAAATTCCGTCAACTGCGATTGCGGCACCGTGTTGTTGAACGGAATACTGCTAAAGTTTGTGCCCAGCCCCGTTCCGGTATTGGTGCTGCGGAAAACTCCGGTAACGTCCGCAAATCCGCCGGGCGTGAAGTCTGCCGCTCCGATCTTGAACGAAAGCGGATGTTCCACCTGAGTTATGCTCACCTGCCGTTTATCGGGCGCCTGCCCGTCTGGCGGGCGAATCACATGCGCATCCGGTGGTCCTGCCCCGGCGGGCGTCGCTGTAGCGGAGCTCGCCGCTGGATTCTCCTTCGCATTGTCAGGTGTCACGTTCAGTGCAGATTCGAGTTTCGCAATGCGGTCCAGCTCTTCGTGAAGCGCTGTTCGCTCGGACTCGAGCTCTTGCGTGTGCTCGATCAACCTTTGCGCCTGCGCCTGCACCGTGTCTTTCAGTTGTTGAAGTTCATTCACCAACGCCGCATTGCCACCTGGTGCGCCGGACGCTCCGCTCGCATCAGCCGCAGCTGTTTTCGATCCATCCTTCGTGGAATCTGCCGCGCCGGCGTGCGCTGCCGCGGTGGTCTTGTCGTTGCCATCTCCGGAAAGTGTGCCGCCTGCTGCGCGGGCCAAGGTTGGTCTTGTAAGCGTTAGAGAGTTCACGAATGCGAAGAACGCAACGGCAATGACTTTCGTTTTCATTCCTCTGGGTTTCGGCATGGAAGCCTCCTGAGATTTTGGCTTCGCGCCTCCAGTGGACTGGTCGGCCGATCGTAATTCGCTTTCCTCCGCCCCGCGTCGGGGTAGGGACTTGCAATTCTCCGGGGGATTTCTGTTTTCCTGCTACGTTCCGTTCCTGCGGATTCGCTCCGTCTTGTTCAACTCCACGATCCGCCCGTCATGCACGGTCAGAACTACCGACCCGTAGCGAATCGTCCGCAGCGCCAGCGCGACTTCGTGCAACAACTCCGCCTCGCCCGCAGTCAAATCCTTGTGCCAGTCCGTAATGCTTGTCACGCTCATCCCCTTACCTCCCCGCGCCCCGCAAGCTCTCGCCCGCCGCGCGAGCAATGAAAGGGATTTCCGCGCGTCGAAGCAAAAAAAAACCCACCTGCCAGTACAACTCTGGCGGTGGGATTCAGCTCTGCTGAATTAAGGCCGGCTATTTAGCTCTGCAGCCTCCCTGCGCCAGAAAACACACGTCCCCGTGCCATACAACATTGGGAACAACACGTGTTTTCTGGAAATGCCCGATTCATGCAAAAAACATACCGGAAATCCAATTCGATTGCAACACGCTAAAATGACTGCTGCCACGTGTTTCCAACGGCGATTCATACGAAAAAGCCGTCAAAACGGTGAGATGTTTTGCAGTTACTCCAGAGAGGGAAGAGGTATGGTCGCCGAATAGGCCCGCCACGTTCGCCGCCGTCCGCAAAATTGCGCCTTCTCTCAAAAACGTCGAACAAGACCCGCCCTACGGCACAGCCGCCCGGTTTGGACAACATGGTATTCACTCCGGCCCGTTATTACCTGCCGTGGAACACGTATGCGGGCTAGAGGGGCGCGCAACCGCCTCTCTCACCTCGCATTTTTCCCCTCGCAATTCTTTTTTCTCCGCGCCAGCTATCGCGTCTCCACGCAGCGCTGTTGAATTTGGTAGCGCCTGCGTCCCGCCAGTTCTTCGCAGAAGACAGTCGTCCCACCAGGCAGGACTGGCGCCGTTGACTTTGCCTTTGCATTTCACCTGCAGCCACGCACGCCACCACTTCCCCGCGCCCGGATGCCGATGCTACAATCTGACAGTTAAACGCAGCCGCGGTGTTGTCCGAAACCTCTCGCAGCGAGCGTCAGTAAGCATGAATGGCGGTATGGTGCAGGGGTCAGCACGTCAGGTTCTCAACCTGAAAACCCGGGTTCGATTCCCGGTACCGCTACCAAACTTCTTGTCAAATTCCTCCGCGCCGCTCCGACGAAAATCGTGCGCGCTTCGTTGGGCTATTCAACTCCATCTCTTGTCGGCTTGCAAACCGTGCGATTCGCCAGCGCCTCGCTAATCCCGAATCCTATTTCGCATTCGCGCCATCTGTTATCGTTACCCTATGCCCGAAATCAAAAGTTTAGAATGCTCGCGCTGCCATTCCACCGTCCCCGCCGCGACTCCCCAGACTCTCTGCCCGCAATGCAAGGGCTCGCTTTACGTCCGCTATGATTTGCATCCTCTGCGCGGCATCGCAGCACGCGACGCCATCGCCCGCGAAGCCGCCGGCGCTCCCTGGCCCGGCATGTGGCGCTATCACTCGGTGCTCCCCGACGCGCGCCCCGTCACTCTCGGCGAAGGCTGGACGCCCATGCTCCGCAGTCGCCGCCGTCCCAACGCTTTCCTGAAAGATGAAGGCACCAATCCCACCGGTTCATTCAAAGCGCGCGGCCTGGCACTAGCCGTCACCATGGCCCGTCATTACGGCCTCAAACAACTTGCCATTCCTTCCGCAGGCAACGCCGCCGGCGCCCTCGCCGCCTACGCCGCAGCCGCCGGCATCACCGCGCACATCTTCATGCCGCGCGACGTCCCCTTCGCCAATTACGTCGAAGCCATCGCCTACGGCGCAAACGTCACCCTGGTTGACGGCCTCATCTCCGATTGCGGCCGTATCGTCGCCGAACGCAGCAAGTCCGAAGGCTGGTTCGACATTTCCACGCTGAAAGAACCGTTCCGCGTCGAAGGTAAAAAAACCATGGGCTACGAACTGGTCGAACAACTCGGCTGGGAATATCCCGACACGGTTTTTTATCCTACCGGGGGCGGTGTTGGCCTCATCGGCATGTGGAAAGCCTTCTCCGAACTCGAAGAACTCGGCTGGGTCAAACCAGGAAAACGCCCGCGCATGATCGCCGTGCAATCTTCCGGCTGCGCCCCCGTAGCCAAAGCCTTCGACCAGGGCGCGGATGTGAGCGAAATGTGGCCCAACGCCGCCACCTTCGCCTCCGGTCTGCGCGTTCCCAAACCCTATGGGGATTCCATCATGCTGGAAATTTTGCGTGACTCGCACGGCACCGCCCTCGCCATCCCCGATGCCGAAATCCTCGCCTCCCTCCAGGATTGGGCAAAAAACGAGGGCCTCTTCCTCTCCCCAGAAGGCGCCGCAGCCACCGCCGCCTACGACCGCCTCCTCGCCTCCGGTTTTCTCAAACCCAGCGACCGCGTCGTCCTCTTCAACACCGGCGCAGGCCTGAAATACACCGACGTGATTGCAGAAGCCATGCACCTGCAACGCCCCGCGGCTCGAGCGTAACCGTCGCGTCCCAGCAGTTGCCCTTGCTAGCGCCCGGGTCCCGCCGGCTTCACTGCCGTCGCTTTTGAATTTGCCTTGGTGGCGGCGCACTTCAGTGCGCCATCGGTGGCGCGGCGCCCGCACACATACGTTTCGCCCCCATTGCGCATCCGCAACAACCGTTGCCACGCCAGTTGCGCCCCCCACTCCCCACGCGTATGCTGGTTTTGTCCTTTGAACAAAGAGCCCACCAGCCCAATGCAACGAC
>Ga0210391_10001919_pt1 | contig 18455 bp, 13 predicted proteins | sample IncBWC12OmetaG_FD_160573 | JGI IMG/M metagenome (GOLD analysis project Ga0210391, IMG submission 160573) | Forest soil microbial communities from Barre Woods Harvard Forest LTER site, Petersham, Massachusetts, United States - Inc-BW-C-12-O ... | reverse complement strand
ATCCAGACGAGCTTTTCCTGAATCAGTTGGTGCGATGCGATGGGCCTATCGTTGAATTGCTTTCGTTGCTTCGCGTAGCTGAGGGCCGTGTCGTAGCAAGCCATCGCCGCGCCAATCGCGCCCCAGCCGATCCCGTAGCGGGCCTGATCCAGGCACGAGAGCGGGCCGCGAAGACCCTGCACGCCGGGCAGCAGATTCGCGGCGGGGATGTTGCAATCGGTCATGGCCAGCCCGCTGGTAACCGACGCCCGCAGCGACTGCTTGCCGTGAATCGCCCAGGCTTTGAATCCCGGCGTTCCCTTTTCAACTAGGAAGCCACGAACTTTTTCATCCTCGCACTTCGCCCAGACCACCGCGACATCGGCAATTGACCCGTTCGTGATCCACATTTTTTCGCCGTTCAAGACGTAGCGATCGCCGGTTTTCACCGCACGCGTCAGCATCCCGCCGGGATTGGAGCCAAACTGCGGCTCGGTGAGCCCGAAGCAGCCAATCGCCTTACCCTGTTGGAGCGCCGGGAGCCATCTGTCCTTCTGCGGGTCCGATCCGAACGCATAAATCGGATACATCACCAGCGCCGATTGCACAGAGGCGAAGCTGCGCAGGCCCGAATCGCCGCGCTCGAGCTCCTGCGTCACCAGCCCGTACTCCACGTTCGACATTTCCGCGCAACCGTAGCCCTTCAGGTTCGCGCCGAACAGCCCAAGCTTCGCCATTTCCGGCACCAGGTTCATCGGGAACGTGCCTTCGCGGTCGTGTTGTACGATGATGGGCAGCACCTCGTCGTCCACGAATTGCCGCACCGATTTTCGGGCCAGTTTTTCTTCGTCGCTCAGCAGGGAATCGAAGTCCAGGAAATCGACTCCGGAAAATGAAGGCATCAGGTATCTCCCGCGGCATTCTACCGGACTTGCGCCGCCCCGCGCCACCGGCCGCCGGTGTGCCCGTTTGCACGCCTGCGCGAACGGCAACCGCGGCGATCGGTCCAGAAGTATTTACAGTATATTGACTCATCGTGACATGGGCGTGCCGCCGCGGGGCAATCCCTTCGCAATGGGTTAAGATGGTGTTTCAGCCCACGATGGCTTCAGGGATAGCCCTCTGTTATCGTTTTTTCGCGGACTTTCGGCCGGAGGACGTGGATGTCGTCTGCAATCGCCGGGACAACAAAACGCGCCGATACCCCTGAACCGCGCTCACGGGATGGTTGGCTTCTACTGTTGCTGCTTCTCCTCTTCGTCCCGCCACTGATGGGCAGCGCCTACTGGATGTATCTGCAGGCTGCCAAAGAAATCGAAAAAAGGGAACTCGCCGGCGACCTGGTCCGCGCCCGCACGCTCGCCGCGATCGTCGATAAGGACCTTTCGTCCGCGGAGAAGATCCTCACGTCGATTGCGGGCCGCCAGACGCTTCGCCACGATTGGCAGCATCGCAACCTGCCCTCTATCGAGCGCGACCTCCAGGAGGCTCGCACGTTTGAGCCGGCTTTCCTTTTCGCCAGCGTGTATGAGCCTGACGGCACCCTGCGGGTGATCGTCCCCTCCGACCCGATCGTCGGCCGCAACTTCGCCTACCGCGACTGGTTCAAGGGCGTGACCGCGCGCCGGCAGCCCTATGTCTCCAACGTCTATCGCACCGATGCAGCCTCGAGGCCTCTCGTCGTTGCGGTGGCCGTACCGATCCTCGACGACCAGGGAAAAGCGGCCGGAGTATTGATGGCCACATATAGCCTGGACAACCTCGCCGCGAAGTTCAGCTCCATTGAGAAGGGCGGCTGGCCGGGCTTCGTCATCGTCGACGGGAACGGTGTGATCGCCGCCTCCCCGAAAGTCGGTGCGCAAAGCGCGCCCGTGAATATTTCGCTTTCGGGCTTGGTCGGGCGCGCGCTCGAGGGATCGGAAGGCGCCGGCAAGGTCAGCGTCGACGGCGAAAGCAACTTCGTGGGCTTCGCTCCGATTCCGGGGCTCGGCTGGGCTGCCTTGTACGAGCAGCCTGAAAGCCAAGCGCTGGCGACGGCGATGCGCCTGAAACGCCAGTTCCGCTCCATGAGCCTGTACCTGTCTTGATTTATCTGGTGACCGCAGCGTTTACGGCCTTCCTGATGCGCAGGGAAATGCGTCTCGCCGCCGCCAATCAGGCGCTGAATCGCGAGCTCGGGAAACAGATCGCTGAGACGCACCGCTCCCGGCAGGAAGTTGACAATTATTTCATGCTCTCACTCGACCCGCTTTGCATCGCAGGCTTCGACGGCTATTTCAAGCGCGTGAATCCGGCCTGGGAAAAAGTGCTTGGCTGGACTACCCAGGACATGGTCTCGCGCCCGTTCACCACATTCGTCCACCCCGACGATCGCGCCCGCACCGCGGAAGTGGCCGCTCGGCTGGCGAAGGGGGAGGACGTCGTCCAATTCGAGAACCGTTATCGCTGCAAGGATGGTTCGTTCCGCTGGTTCATGTGGAATGCCACGACGTCGCTCGAAGACAAAGTGATCTTCGCCACCGCGCGCGACGTGACCGAACTGAAGCAGGTGCAGGAGCAGCTCGTCGCCGCTAAAATCGCCGCCGAGCGCTCGAACAAATTCAAGGACCAGTTCCTCTCAACGATGAGCCACGAGCTGCGCACGCCGTTGAATGCCGTACTCGGTTTTTCCGATCTGCTCGGCGAGCCCCGCTACGGCGCGCTCACCGAAAAGCAGCAGCGCTACCTCAGCCACATTTCCAACGGGGGCCGCCACCTCCTGCGACTGATTAACGACATTCTCGATCTTTCGCGCATCGAAGCCGGGCGACTCCAGCTTCACATCGAAACCGTCTCGCTGGAAACATCCTTCCGGGAAGCCTGCGACACCCTGCAGCCGTTGGTTGGCAGGAAGAACCAGACCCTCCTACGGCACCCTGCGCCCGGTCTCAGTGTAAAAGCCGATCCCACGCGCTTGAAGCAGATCCTGATGAATTTGATCGCCAACGCCGTCAAGTTCACCCCCGAAGGCGGAAAAATCGATCTCTCCGCCAAGCGCATTGAAGACACGGTGCGAATCGACGTTCGCGACACCGGTCCGGGCATCCCTCCCGATGAGCAGCAACGGATTTTCGAAGCCTTCTACCGCCTCAGCCACAGCGCCCAAGCGCCCGAGGGCACCGGTCTCGGCCTCGCGATCACCCAGCGCCTGGTCGAATTGCACGGCGGCTCGCTCGGCTTGGAAAGCGAGGTCGGCAAGGGCAGCTGCTTCTACTTCTCACTGCCATGCGCGCCCGAAATTTCGCCGGCCCTAGAGCTTGGAACGGAGAACGAGACACACATTGCACCTGCGTCGCAGATTCTGGTGGTCGAGGACGACAAAACGGCGGCCGCCCTGCTCGAAGCTCAACTGGTTTCAGCCGGCTATCGCGTTACCTTGTGCACCGACCCGGCGAAGGCGGTCGAGCTCGCCGTCGAGATTCAGCCAGCAGCGGTCACCATGGATATTGTGATGAAGCCGATCGACGGGTGGCAGATTCTGACGAAGCTCAAGAGCGACCGCCGCACCGCGCACATTCCTGTGATCGTAGTGACCATCGTCGATCAGCCATCGACTGGCGCTCTGCTCGGCGCGGACGAATACATCGTAAAGCCTGTCGAGAAGCTTGTTCTGCTGGCTTCGGTCGACCGCGCCTTGAGCCGCTCAGCTCGCTCCGGACCTCGCTCGATCTTGATTGTCGAGGACCATCCACCCACCCGCGAGTTCATTGCCGAATCGCTGATACACCGCGGCTATCTGGTAGATCTCGCCGGGGACGGCGCTGCGGCTCGAACGCGCGTCCAGATAGCACCCCCCGAGCTCGTGATCCTCGATTTGATCCTGCCCGACGTGAGCGGCCTCGATCTACTGGCAGAGTGGCGCGGAAATCCCGCGACCGCCGACCTCCCCGTTTTCGTGCTGACGAGCAAGGACCTCACGCGGTCGGAAAAGGAATTTCTCGAAGCCAACAGCGCGGCGCTGCTTCGCAAGTCGGAGCGCTGGCAGGATGCGCTGTTCCGGCAGTTGAAGCTGGTGGTTCCGCCGGACGTGATAACCCGGTCATAAGCCACCCGGCGGATCCCGAGGCGTTCGGTCGAACTGAACCCGGGTCCCCAAACCGTTCGACCCTCTCAGAATCCCCGGCCCCGGCCTGTTACTTGTTTGTGTCACAACGGAACACAAAACCGATCGTTTGCTAGCGGTTCCCCTAGAATTGAAGTTCGCCAACGCGCTCGGGGAATATTCAGAGTCGGCTAGCAGTCTGAAGCTGGCGCCGTTCGAAATGAGCCTTTCCTCATATTCGAATCAGCCGGACGTCGCATCCAATCGCGTCCCGCTTCTTCGGGTTCCATTTTGGCTCACCCGAACTGCATTCGGTCTGGTTCTTCTTGCAGTTTTAGCCGGTACGGTCCGCCGGGCCGGGGCTGATGATGATCCGAATAGCCAGAACCCTTCCGACGATCTCAAGCAGCTGACTTTGGAACAACTGGGAGCGGTCGAGGTCACTTCGGTTTCGAAGGATCCCCAGCAAGTTCAGAAAATACCCGCGGCAATTTTCGTCATTACACAGGAGGACATCCGCCGTTCGGGAGCGACGAGCATTCCCGAGGCACTGCGCTTGGCGCCGGGCGTGGAGGTTGCGCAAATTGACGGGAACCACTGGTCGGTCGCCATTCGGGGCTTTGCAGGCCAGTTCTCAAAGTCCCTGCTTGTCTTGGTTGACGGCCGGAGCATTTACACACCGCTCTTCGAAGGGGTGTATTGGGATCTACCGTACGTGATGCTGGAAGACGTTGACCGTATCGAGGTGATTCGCGGACCCGGCGGCACGATCTGGGGAGCAAACGCTGTCAACGGCGTGATCAATATCATCACCAAAAGCTCCGATGACACCCACGGCGTCCTGGCAACCAGCGGCAGCGGCACTGTGGACCAAGGAACCGGTGCCTTCCGGTACGGCGGCATGGTCGGGAAGGATTTCGATTATCGTGTTTACGGAATGGGCGAAATTCGCGGTCAGCAGTTTCATCCCGATGATGACGGATTCGACCACTGGCGAATGGGCCAGATGGGCTTCCGTACGGACTGGAAGAGCGGGGAGCGAGACACCTTCACCGTTCAGGGCGACCTGTATCGCGGGGAAAGCGGAGAAAGCATTGAGATCGGCTCATTTTTGCCTCCCGCAGAAACACCGGAGCAAGGGTGGGACTACGTCTCGGGCGGCAATCTCCTGGCCCGCTGGCAGCACACTACGGGAGAAGGCTCCGATATCCAAATTCAAACCTACTTCGACCGGACCAATCGCCAAGACTTTGAACTGGGCGAGACGCGGGACACATTTGACGTCGACTTTGTGCAGCACGCCCGCGTTCACGAGGACCAGGAGTTGACCTGGGGCTTGGGCGCGCGTGTGAGCCCAAGCAACTTCATTCAGACCTCCCAGGGCGTGAATTTTCTGCCTGCCAAGCAGGTTGACAGCATCTACAGCGGCTTCGTGCAGTATGAACTTCCGATCGTTCGCGACAAACTGACCCTGACGGCCGGAACCAAGCTCGAGCACAACAACTTCAGCGGTTTCGACTGGCAGCCCAGTGTGAGGTTGCTCTGGACGCCGACGCCGCACCAGACGTTCTGGGCCGCCGTCACTCGTGCTGTGCGAACGCCCTCGCGCCTGGACCAGGACGTGCAGTTCAATATTTTTGACGAATTTTATACGCCGCCTCCGACCGGGACGGGACCGCCGCAGGCTCCGATACCACTCTATTTCCAAATCGACGGAGACCCCACGCTGAAGGCAGAGCAGCTAATCGGTTCCGAGGTGGGCTATCGCACGCAGGCTAGCGCCAGGCTGTATATCGATTTCACCGCGTTTTACAACAGCTACGGCAACCTGCAAGGCTACGGGCCCATCGGGCTCAGCGAATCAATCATGGGGAATCCGCCGGAGCCCTATCTCTTCTTCGTCCTGCCGTACGCAAACGTGATCGTAGGCCACACGGTAGGTACGGAAATCGCCCCCGATTGGAAAATCACACCTTGGTGGCAGGTGCGCGGCTCCTATTCCTTTCTGCATATGTCGCTAAGGGACAAGGAAGGGTTCACCGATACTGGAAATATTCTCAGCTCTTATTTGGGGTCGAGCCCCAGCAGCCAGGTGGCGTTCCAGTCGCTCTTCAACTTGCCGAAGCGGTTCGAGCTCGATGAAACCTATCGATTCACCAGCGCCCTTCCCGCGCAGGCAGTGGGGTCCTACAGCACCGCCGACGTCCGTCTGGGATGGCACGTAAGCGTACGGGATGCCGGAATGCTCGATTTTTCCGTCCTTGGGCAGAATCTTCTAGAGCCTTCTCACGTTGAATTTGGGGGGGATCCGGGTCCGCTGGTGGGGATCAAGAGAAGCGTCTACGGGAAGATCACATGGAAAATGTGACGCCACTCTGGCTTGGCGCCTCCGCACCAAACCGCAGCACGGTTTCATGGTCCCGGCGCAGGCACCCATTTTTGCGGCGCCTTCGTCGCTTCGCCGTTTTTGTCACGATTGCGTTGGGCGCGTTCAGCCCGGAACCGATCCTGCGCGCCCAACAGCCGAAGGCCAGCGAGTTTCAGGTCAAAGCGGCGTATCTCTATAACTTTGGCAGATTCGTCCAGTGGCCCGACGAAAGCGGAACGGATCGCAACGAATCCTTTGAGATCTGTGTGTTGGGTACGGATCCGTTCGGCCAAGCACTAGACGCCACGTTGGCTGGCGGGACGATCGGCGGAAAGAACGTGGCGGCAAAGCGAATCACCAAACCGCAGGACGTCAACAGCTGCCGCATCCTTTTCATTAGCTCATCGGAAGAAAGCCACCTGAAAGAGGACTTGGCCGCGCTCGACAAGACCCGCGTCCTCACGGTCAGCGACATCCCGAGGTTCTCCGAGCGCGGCGGCATGATCGGCTTCATCTTGGACGGAAACCGCGTGCGCTTCGACGTGAACCTCGACAGCGCGCAAGGAGCCGGGCTGACGTTGAGTTCCGAATTGCTCAAGGTCGCGACCAGCGTCCGAAAAGTCTCCCGCTCGGGAGGCTTTTAGCCGATGCGCCGTTTTGGAGATGCGTCAATCGCCCGAAGGCTGACCTGGATGAATATGCTGGTCAGCGCCGCGGCTCTGGTGTTGGCGTGCGCGGCGTTCATCGGTTATGACCTGGTCACTTTTCGGCTGACCATTGTCCGCAATCTTTCCACGCAAGCGCAGATCATCGGCTCCAACAGCGCTTCGGCCCTTCTCTTCAACGACCCGCAGGCCGCGGAAACCACCCTTTCCGCGTTGAAGGCCGCGCCCAATATTTTGTCCGCGGTAATTTACATGCCGGACGGCCAGCCTCTCGCGACGTATTCGCGCGACCGCAGCGACGCCATCTCCCGGCCTCCCTCGATTGGCGCCGGGCAGATCGAAACGCATGTGTTGGGCAGCCACGAAATCGAGCTGGTTCGTTCGATCGTGTTCCAGGGAAAGCCGATTGGAACCGTTTACATTCGATCCGACCTGCAGGAACTCGGTGAGCGTATGGATCGCTATCTGGGGATCGCTCTTATCGTCCTCTTCGTTTCGCTGATGGCGGCGCTGCTCGTTTCGTCCGTGTTTCGCAGAGCGATTGCGACACCCATCATCGACCTCGCACGGATCGCCAGGGCGGTGTCTCACGACAAGAACTATTCCGTGCGGGCGGCCCCCGTTCGCGGCGAGGGAGAGCTGACGATCCTGATCGACGCATTCAACGAAATGCTCACGCAGATCGGCGAGAACGAAACCGATCTGCTAAAAGCTCACGACAGCCTGGAACAGCGTGTACGGGAGCGCACCGCCGAGCTCGAGACGGCCAAGCGGGAGGTGGAGGTTTTTTCCCAATCCGTCGTCAAGGCCAAAGAAGAGCTGGAACGCTCCAGCAAGTTCAAGGACCAGTTTCTTTCGACGATGAGCCACGAATTGCGCACGCCGCTGAACGCCGTGCTGGGCTTTTCCGATCTTCTGGGCGAAGACCGCTACGGATCTCTCAACGACAAGCAGCGCCGCTATGTGAATCATATTTCCACGGGAGGGAAGCACCTCCTCCGGCTGATCAACGACATTCTGGATTTGTCGCGCATCGAGGCAGGGCGACTGCAGCTGACGATTGAAACCGTCCGTGTCGATACCAGCTTGTCGGAAGCGTGCGACACCCTGCAGCCGCTGGCCAGCAAGAAAAATCATCACCTGATCAAGCATCCTGCGCCGGGACTGAGCGTTCGCGCCGACGCCACGCGGTTGAAACAAATTCTGATGAACCTGATCGGCAACGCGGTCAAGTTCACACCCGACGGGGGAACGATTGAATTGGCGGCCAAGAGAATTGACGACCATGTCCGCCTGGAGGTTCGCGATTCTGGCCCCGGCATTCCTCCCCACGAGCAGAAGCGCATCTTCGAAGCGTTTTATCGGCTCACTCAGAATACCAAGGCGGCCGAAGGCTCGGGCCTGGGACTCGCCATCACCCAGCGATTGGTCGAACTGCATGGCGGCAAGCTCGGTCTGGAAAGCGAGCCGGGCACGGGCAGCTGCTTCTTCTTCACGCTGCCGCTGGTTCCGTCGGTCGAGCCGCGCCGGGAAATCGAAACCGCGGATGAGCATGTCCGTCGCTCGGTCGCAAAAGTTCTGGTGGTCGAAGACGATCGGACAGCTGCCACGCTTCTGGAAACCCAGCTCGCTTCCGCAGGCTACGAGGTCATTTTGTGCACGGAGCCCGCGCGGGCCGTCGAAATGGCCGCCGAGCTTCAGCCTTCCGCCGTGACCACCGACATCGTGATGAAGCCAATCAACGGCTGGCAGATATTGACCGCCCTGAAGAGCGATCGCCGCACCGCCCAGATTCCCGTGATCGTGGTGACCATCGTGGATCAGCCGTCCACCGGCGCGCTGTTGGGAGCCGACGAATACGTCGTGAAGCCGGTCGAGAAGCTGGTGCTGCTGTCCGCCGTTGATCGTTGCTTAAGGCGCTCCTCTCGTTCCGGGCAGTCCTCGATACTGGTCGTGGAGGATCATCCCGCCACGCGCGAATTCATCGCTGAATCGCTGATGCACCGCGGCTATCTGGTGGAAATCGCCGCCGATGGGGCTGCGGCCCGCAGTCGAATCGCGCGGGGACTGCCTGGGCTGGTGATCCTGGATCTGATTCTGCCGGATGTCAGCGGCTTCGACCTGCTGGCGGAGTGGCGGGCGAATCCGTCCACAGCCGAACTCGCCGTCTTCGTCCTGACGAGCAAAGACCTCACGCAAGCCGAGAGAGAATATCTCGAATCCAACAGCGCTGCACTGCTTCGCAAATCCGGCCGCTGGCAGGATGTTCTCTTCCAGCAACTGAAGCACGTGGTGCCGCCGGAGTTGGTGACGAAATCATGAAACGTCGAATTCTCGTCGTCGAAGATAATGCCGCGAACCTGGAGCTCCTGGTCGACTGGCTCGAGTCTGAAGATTTTCAAGTGCAGACCGCAACCACGCTGGACGAAGCATTCGCGGCCTTCAAAGGCGAGCCGCCCGAAACCGTGCTGCTCGACGTCCAACTGGGCCCGCAAGACGGGCTGGCGCTGGCTACCTGGATTCGCGGCGAGCCGAATCTTCGCGCGCTCCCGGTGATTGCCGTCACCGCGCACGCCATGCTCACCGATTACGAGCGTGTGATGCGCGCCGGCTGCAGCGCCTGCGTTTCGAAACCCATCGATTTTCGGCAACTTCGCGAACAGCTCGGTCGCTGGCTTGGTGAGCCCGCGAAATCGCAGCCGGGCGGATGAGTCGCGTGGCGCGGAGGACTCCGCCTGCGTTTTCTGGGAGGTAAGCAATGACCACCCGAGCACTGATCGTTGACGACGATCCGGCAAACTGCGAGCTGATCAAGGAAGTTCTGGGCTCCGTGGACATCGATTCCCTGGCTCTTACGCACAGCGGCCAAGCGGTCACCTGCCTCGCCCGTGAAAAGTTCGACGCCATCTTCCTCGACGTCAATATGCCCGCTCCCAATGGCATCGAGCTCACCAAGAAAATCCGTTCCGGCGGCCTTAACGTCACCACTCCCATCATGGTCATCACGGGTGAGGATGAGCGGACGCTTCTATCACGCGCCTTCGAGGCGGGCGCCAACTTTTTTCTCTACAAACCGATCGATCGCCACGACATTCTCCGCCTCGTTCGCGCCACCGCCGACTCGATCGAGCATGAAAAACGCCGTTTTCGCCGGGTGAAGGTTTCCTGCAACGTGCTGATCCAGTCGGGAGACTCCCAGCTCAAGGGTGCCACGCTCGACATGAGCTTCGGCGGGATGTTCGTGCAGGCCTCCGGTGTACTTCCGGTCGGCACTCTGGCGCAGGCGACGCTTCAGATTCCCTCCGGGCCGCCGCTGGCCCTGCTCATCCGCGTTCTGCGCATCGCGGGACCCGACTCCATGGGCATGCAATTTGAAAATCTCAGCCCGCCGCAGAGCAAAAGCCTTCAGGAGTTCCTGCTGCCGCTGATTACCGCAAGGACGATCTAGACCTGGTACTTCAGGCGTCGGGCGGCCGATTTTTGCAGCGCGCCTCACAGTGCCGGCCCCTGTACCCGCGCCGACGCGCTGTGGTATCCTTGGTCGCTTCACAACGCATTGAAGCGCGACGACGCTCACGCCAAAGGCCGTAACTTTCTCAGGCCAAGCTGTTGGGAAACACGGTTGCGGGCCACGTGTCTGGGTCTCGCAGCGGCGCGCCGAGCGCACTGAGAGCCCAGGATGGTTACAAACATGTCGACACCAGCCACGGCCCACGAAACTGTGTCTCTCCAACTTGCCCATTCACCCGACAGCGATGACGCCTTCATGTTCTATGCGCTCGCCACGGGCAAAGTTCGTCTGCCGGGCGTGAAGTTCAACCACGTTCTTAGTGATATCGAGACGCTGAACCATGCAGCGCACAAGGAAATCTACGACGTGACGGCCGTCAGCTTCTACGGCTATACATTCGTCGCCGACAAGTATGTGCTGCTCGATTGTGGCGCCAGTTTCGGCGAAGGCTATGGCCCGATCGTGGTCGCCTCGCACCCCATAAAGAAGAACGAACTGGCGGGAAAGAAAATCGCCGTCGCCGGGACGCGCACAACGTCGTATCTGGCCCTGAAGATTTTTGAGCCCAAGGTGGAAACCGTCACGATGCCATTCGACAAGATCATGGCTGCCGTGCAGGCGCGCGAAGTGGAAGCCGGGCTGCTGATCCACGAAGGCCAGCTGCTTTTTTCGCAGATCGGCCTGCACAAGGTCGTCGATCTCGGCCAGTGGTGGCAGGATCAGACCAGCCTTCCGCTGCCGCTCGGCGCTAACGCCGTGCGCCGCAGCCTTGGCACGGACATGGGCCGCCAAGTGGGACGCATCATTCGCGAAAGCGTGGCCTACGCGCTCGAGCACCGCGAGCCGGCTGTCGAGTACGCTCTGCAATTCGCCCGCGACATGGATCCGATGCTCGCGGACAAATTCATCGGAATGTACGTAAACAATTGGACGCTCGACTATGGCGAGGAAGGCCGCCGCGCCGTCCGCGAGCTTTACAAGCGGGGAATTGCCGCGGGTCTGGTGGCCCCATCCTTCGAAGTAGATTTTCTATCCGAAGCCGCTTAGCTGGCCGGTTCGCCGGAGCTGATGTCGATACCCGTGTTCACGCAGCCGCCTCGGCGCGCCGCTCGCGCCACGACGTAAACGCACAATCATCACCATCGCCCCCGCCATCACCAGCGTTGAGGTAATCCGCCCAAATTGCAATCCGCCTTCTTCACGCGACTTGGTCAGGGTATCTCCCAGAGTCGCTCCCAAAGGGCGAGTCAGCACATACGCCGCCCAAAAAAGGATTGACTTCGGCACGCGCGTGAAAAAATTCAACGCCGCAACCACCGCGATCAACACCGCAAACACCATGGCCCCGCGCTCGAACCCAAGGCCCGTATCGGAGGCAGTGAAATCTCCCAGCGCTGTTCCCAGCGTGTTGGCCACCAGAATCGTCAACCAGTAGAAAGACTCATCCGTTCGCGAAACCACATTCTGAAACTCGATCCGGCCGGAAACAAAATGCCACGCCACCAGCACCGCGATCACGCCCGCAAACAGCGTGATCGACGATTTGATATAGCCCAGCCCAAGCGTGCGATCCATGTAATCGGAGGTCGTCGTCCCCAGGGTCGTGGTCGCCACCACCACCAGCCAGTAAAACAGCGGGTGATAGCGCCCGGAAGCAACCTGCGCCGTCAGCGTCACCACGAAAAATCCGAGAAAAATCAGAGTGCTCACCAGGTAGCCCAGGTCGAGCGTCATCGAAAGAGCATCCCCGCCCGTCTCGCCGACGGTCGTCGCCAGTATCTTGACGATCCAGAACGTCAGCGTAATCAGCGGGACTTTGCTCCAGACGTTTGCCGCATCCGTATTGGCGGGATCGCTCTGCAAGCGTCCACCTCGCCCGGCAATTATGTCGCCGAACCGCACGAGTGGCAATCCCGGAAGATTTAGATGGAGCGCTGCGGCCTTTCGCAGGGCATCGGTGTTGTTCGAGCGAGACTAGGAAACTCCGCGGGATAAGGCCAAGAGAAATCGCACCCTACGATGGATTCGCATGGCTCGATTTCCACTGTCCCGGCGAAGTGCCCTCCCATTTGTGGAAGGCGCGGAAAAAAGAGTTGGCGTCCTCGTAGCCCAGTAGGTACGCGGTTTCGTTCAACTCGAGTGCTGAATGCAACAGATAGTGGTGCGCCAACTCGCGGCGAGCCTCCTCCGTCAACAACTGAAACGTCGCACCGTCTGCGGCAAGGCGCCGCTGCAACGTGCGCGCACTCATCCGCAGCTCTCGCGCGACATCGTGAATCCCGGGCCGCTGCCCGGCGATCAGCCCTTTGAGGATGCCTTTCACCTGTTCTCGAAGATCTTTCGCCGCCATTTGCTGCGTCAATTCCGCCTCCAGTTGAGGCGCGATAGCGGCCAACAGATCGGGATTGTAGGTCAGAAAGGGCACGTCCGCGTCCGCCCGGCTGAACACGAGGGCGTTCCGAGACGCATTGAATTTGACCGGACATTCGAAATGTTTTTCGTAGATCGACCGAAATGCCTCGGGTCGCTGGAGTTCGACGCGCCTCGGACGGACCTGGCGGTCCGCGCCGCGCTCGGCAATACTCGCGATCCACGAAAAACACACATCGACGAGCATGTCGGGCTCGTCCTGCTCCGCCAGCAGCCAGCTGAACCGCACGGCGCATTCGTTCCCGCGCTCCACCAAGTCGATTTTTTCCGGGCACGTGAGCTGCTTGTAACGGCTCAGCCGCTCGATCGCGCTTCGCAGTGATCGGGTGGAAAGCGCCGCGATCTTGATCGGATCGTACAGCTCGACGCGGTTTTCCGTCCCAAGTTTTAGGCCCACCGCCGGGTCACCGCTGGCATCGGCGATTCCTCGATACAAAGCGAAAAACTCCTCCGTGGTCAGAAGGATTTTTCCCCCATTGAAAAGCCCCAGCGGGAGTCCCGCCTGCGCCAACACCGCGCCAGGCGAGAGACCCACGTCCCGCAGCCTGCGTTCGAGCGAGCCGGAGACTCGGAATCGGTTGTTCATCATGGGAGCCTATAGAATACCCCGAAGCATCGTTCCCATCGCCGACGTCGGCTCAGCGGCCGGTCATCTGCTCGAGCTTCTCCGGATACCGTGCACCCTCGACCGTGATCTTCGATGCGGCGGCATCGATTTCGCGGAGATCGTCGGGCGTCAGCTGGATGGCAGTCGCTCCGATGTTTTCCTCCAGCCGGGGGAGCTTCGTGGTTCCCGGGATCGGAACGACCCAGGGCTTCTGGGCCAGCAGCCATGCGAGCGCGATCTGGGCGGGAGTCGCTTTCTTGCGGGCCGCGACCTCGCCGAGCAAATCGACAATCGCCTGGTTCGCTTTCCGCGCTGCCGGCGCAAAGCGAGGCACCGTGTTGCGGAAATCAGTGCTGTCGAACGTGGTGCTCTCATCGATCTGGCCCGTCAGGAAGCCCTTGCCCAGAGGGCTGTAGGCCACCAGGCCAATTCCAAGTTCCTCGAGCGTCGGCAGCACTTCCTGTTCCGGCTTCCGCCACCACAGCGAGTATTCGTTTTGCAGCGCCGTCACAGGCTGCACGGCGTGCGCGCGGCGGATCGTTTGAACTCCCGCTTCCGAGAGCCCGAAGTGCTTTACCTTTCCCTGCTGGATCAGGACTTTCACCGCACCCGCCACGTCTTCAATCGGCACGTTCGGGTCCACCCGGTGCTGGTAGAGCAGGTCGATCGTCTCCATCTTGAGGCGTTTGAGAGAGCCTTCCACGGCTTCGCGGATGTGCTCCAGCCTGCTATTGAGGGCGGCCGCACCCGGCCGATGATCGCTGCCGCTTAAATCGAACCCGAACTTCGTCGCGATCAAAACCTTGTCGCGCACCGGAGCAAGTGCTTCTCCCACAAGCTCTTCATTGGTGAAGGGACCGTACACCTCCGCCGTATCGAAAAATGTCACGCCGCGCTCCACCGCCGTGCGGATCAGAGAGATCATCTCCCGCTTGTCTTTTGGCGGGCCGTAGGAAAAGCTCATGCCCATGCAGCCAAGTCCGATAGCCGATACTTCCAGATTGCTTTTTCCAAGTCCGCGCTTTTGCATTGCTTCTCCTTAGGACTGCCGGAAATGCATCGGCCATGGCGTAACTATTCGACCTGCTTCAGCGACGCCATGTCGATCACGAAGCGATACCTCACGTCGCTCCTTAGCAGGCGTTCGTAGGCTTCGTTGACCTGCTGAATTTTGATGAGTTCGATGTCGGAGGTGATTCCTTTCTCGCCGCAGAAATCCAGCATCTCCTGCGTCTCGCGGATCCCGCCGATGGCCGACCCCGCCAGGCGGCGGCGCCCCATGATCAGGTTGAACGAAGCCACCGGGCTTGGCTTCTCCGGAGCGCCCACGAGGGTCATCGTGCCGTCGAGCTTCAGCAGCTGCAGGTAGGCATCGAGATCGTGCTCGGCCGAAACCGTGTCCAGAAGGAAATCGAAGGTTCCCGCGTGCTTTTCGATCGCGGCGGCGTCTGTGGACACGATTACTTCGTCCGCGCCCAGCCGCACGGCATCGGCTGCCTTTCGCGGCGACGTGGTGAACAGCGCCACGCGAGCGCCGAAGGCCTTGGCGAATTTCAGGCCCATGTGGCCCAATCCGCCCAATCCGACGATTCCCACCTTCTGTCTCTCGCCCACGTTCCAGTGTCGCAGAGGCGAATACGTCGTAATGCCCGCGCAGAGCAGCGGCGCGGCGCCCGCCGGATCGAGCCCGTTGGGGACGCGCAGCACGTAGGCTTCGTCCACCACGATGCTCTGCGAATAGCCGCCGTAGGTGACACCTCCCAGGATCTTGTCCTCGCCGTTGTAGGTCAGCGTCAGGTGGTTCTGGCAATACTGCTCCTCGCCCGCCAGGCAATTCGCGCACGTGCGGCAAGAATCGACCAGGCAGCCTACCGCGGCGATCTGGCCTTCCTTGAATTTCGTGACGCCGCTTCCCGTCGCGGTCACTCGGCCGACGATCTCGTGGCCGGGCACGCAGGGGTAGGTCGTCGGCATCACCGTGTGCCACTCGTCGCGCACCTGATGGAGATCGGAGTGGCATACCCCGCAATAGAGAATTTCGATTTGCACGTCTTGAGCACGCGGCGCGCGGCGTGAAACGGAGATGGGCGCCAGCCCTGATTTCACGCTACTCGCGGCAAACGCCTTCGTGGTGTAGGTCTGTCCGGCCGCCGTCTGTCGTTTTTCTATCGTCTGCATATGAGTAACTCTCCTTTCGCGAAATCCACTGTAGCGAACACGGGGCCTCGAGGCACTAGCGCAGCGCGCCAATGTACTAGCAAAACGCGCCAACTGGCGGGATCAGGCCAGGCCCCGCCTTAGCCCCACGCCTGGTCGGGATCAACTTCGCAGCGCGAGTTCGCGATCGGCCCACGTCCCCGGACGGGCCTTCGAGTCAACATCTCGCGTTCAAAACACTCTCGACATCGGCCCTCTATTGACGCCGGCACAGTTTCCATCGACCATAGATGCTCTTGTTCGACCGCCACCGGGGGTGGGATGCAGCGCATTTTTTCCACAAACATGTATCGCGGCCAGGCCCTGACGCCGCTGCTGCTTTCGGAAGTTTCCCGCGCCGGAATCGACGCCGTGGAGATTTTCTGCGACTCCTACCATTTTGCTTATGGCTCCGCGCCGGCCGTTCGCGAGTTGGCTTCCGCGCTCAACGAAAACGGCTTGCTGTTGCATTCTCTTCATGCGCCTACGGAGCGCGACAAAGCCTCGGTCCGGGGCAGCGGCGTCACGATTTCGATTGCCGATCCCGAGCGCATCCGGAGGCAGGATGCTGTCGACGAGATGAAGCGCGCGCTCGAGGTCGCCGAAACTCTCCCATTTCGCTTTTTCGTGCAGGACCTGGCCACCGGGCATCAGGCCGCCGACCCGCGCAAGCTCGACGCGGCCTTCAATTCGCTTGAAATCTTGGCGATTTTCGCGAAGCACCGCGGCGTGACGATCGCGCTGCAAAACACACCCAACGAAATCGGCTCGCCGGCCTCGCTCGTGCAGTTCGTCAAGGACACGCATCTGCACAATCTTCGATTCTGCTTCGATATCGGCCACGCCCACATCGAGGGCGGTGCCGTCGCCGGCTACCATGCGATGCGCGATCTCGTCGTGGCGGCGCACCTCCACGACAATCACGGAGACAAGGATGAGCACCTGCTTCCGTGGGAGGGCACCGTCGACTGGGAGGCAGCTCTGGCTGAATTTTCCGCCGCGCCCGAGCCGCTGCCGCTTGTTCTAGAGCTGAAGGAAATCGCTGCGGGCGCGCCCTCGCTCGATCAGATTCGCGAGGTGTTCGACAAAATCGAAAAGCAACTTGAAGAGAAAGGCTCCCGTTCCGCGCACGGCGCCTGATGCCCGCGACCGAAGATTCCATGAACCAACCAGAGCCATCGTCTGTTCCCGTTGTTGCCATTGAGCACGCTGCGCGGCACGCCGGAGGCGTCGTCACCATTCGCGGCTGGCTTTACAACATGCGCGAATCCGGCAAACTCCTTTTTCCGATCTTTCGCGACGGCACCGGAGTGATCCAGGGCGTCGTCTCGCTGAAGGAAACGCCTGACGCGTTCGCCGCGCTCAAGGGGCTCACGCAGGAATCGAGCGTCATCGCCACCGGAAAAATCCAGGCCGAGCCGCGCGCGCCCGGCGGCTGCGAAATGCACGTCAGCGCTATCGAAGTCGTCCAGCGCGTGCCCGACTCGCAGCCCTATCCGATTCAACTAAAAGAGCATGGCGTCGATTTTCTGCTCGACCAGCGGCATCTCTGGATTCGCACGCCGCGCCAGGCTTCGATCCTGCGCATCCGAGCCGAAGCGATCCGCGCCGCGCGCAATTTCATGGACGCGCAGGGTTACACACTCACCGACGCGCCGATTTTCACGCCCGCGGCCTGCGAAGGTACCACCACGCTCTTCGAGGTCAACTACATCGACGACCAGAAAGCGTATCTGACGCAATCGGGCCAGCTCTATGTGGAGGCTACCGCGGCTGCGCTCGGCAAGGTCTACACATTCGGTCCCACATTTCGGGCCGAAAAATCCAAGACGCGCCGGCACCTCACCGAATTCTGGATGTTGGAGCCCGAAGCGGCCTACGCGGATCTGAACGACATGATCGAGCTCGGCGAAGGCCTCGTCAGCGCGATGGTTCAGGGCGTCGTCGAGAATCGTGCGCGCGAACTGGCCACCCTCGGCCGCGATGTGGAAATGCTCTCGAAGATCGTGCCGCCGTTTCCTCATATCAGCTACGACGAAGCCATCGATGTCTTGCAAAAAGCCGGCAATCCGGCGAAATGGGGCGACGATTTCGGGGGGGACGAAGAAACGCTCATCTCGAAAGCCTTCGACAAGCCCGTCGTCATACATCGCTATCCGGCGGCGATGAAGGCGTTTTACATGGACACGGACCCGGCCCGGCCTGATTTGGCGCTCAGCTTCGACATGATCGCGCCGGAAGGCGGCGGCGAAATCATCGGCGGCGGGCAGCGCCAATCGAGCTACGAAACGCTGCTGAAACGCATTCACGAGGCGGGCCTTCCCGAAGAGGCGTTCCAGTGGTACTTGGACCTGCGGCGTTACGGCAGCGTGCCCCACGCGGGGTTCGGGCTGGGCCTGGAACGCACCGTCGCGTGGATTTGCGGAACCGAGCACATCCGCGAAGTCATCCCCTTCCCACGCATGCTCTATCGCGTCTATCCTTAGAACCGCCTCGGGCAGCTCCCTCGCCGTCTTGGGTCGGCGACAAAAGCGTCAAATATGGCTGAAAAAATACGCATCATCGGTGTGCCGATGGACCTGGGCGCGAGCCGCCGCGGCGTCGCCATGGGGCCGTCG
>Ga0210391_10001917_pt1 | contig 18460 bp, 17 predicted proteins | sample IncBWC12OmetaG_FD_160573 | JGI IMG/M metagenome (GOLD analysis project Ga0210391, IMG submission 160573) | Forest soil microbial communities from Barre Woods Harvard Forest LTER site, Petersham, Massachusetts, United States - Inc-BW-C-12-O ... | reverse complement strand
CTTGCGCACGTCGTGTATCGACGCTCCGCGGTCGCTGTCAGACTAAGTAGAAGCGCGTGCCGCAGATCGTCAGTTGGTCGCCGCTGATGGTAAGTCCGCGCTTCTCCGCGACGGAGTTCAGACGCGCACGATCCGCAACCACCAGGTCGATGCCCGAGAGGCCTTCGCCGCGGCCGTCAGTCGCCTCGACGAACCTGACGCTTGCATTGTCGAGCGGCATCTCGAGGCGGCCGCGTGCGTCCTTGCGGACCGTCGAGCCCGCTATCTTGCTCCATCGCTCGGCCAGGCCCGCCGGATCGGGAGACTGCAGCTCGACCGCCGAGTATGCGCGGACAACTTCAGTGCGTTTGGCTTTGGGCCAGTCACTGCCGCCGGCGGGCTCCCAGCTGCCCTCAGGCTCGCCCTTCGCGTCCCAATCGATCTCGAAGAATGAGCCGCCCGTGTCGGCGGGATGCAGTTGCATCACGTGATAGCTGCCGCTCTCGTGCTCCCACGCAATTCGAATTTTCATGGTCGCGGCGCGATCGCGGCATTCGAGTTGTGCCGCGTGGCTGTCGGCCTGGCAGATCACCATGTAGCCGCCGTCGCCGCCGCGTCGCTTGAGATAGCGTCCGCCCGCGGTGCCTTCCTTGATAGGAGCGACCACTTCGATGAAGTTGTTGCCGACCGGCAGCAGCGAATTCTCCAGGCCGAACGTGCCGACTCCGGGATCGATAAAGCAGACTTCGAGTCCGAACACGGCCTTGAAGTCATCGATTACCGGCGCGAGCTTGTTGGCGACCAGCGCAATCTGGCGAAGTCGAATCGACATGGCTTCCTCCCTCTCAACTGGCTAATGAACTAAATGCTCCGAGTGAAGTGATCGGCGATCACTTTCGCGACACAGCAAGTGAGTTTTTTCGCGGTCGGGATGTGCAGGAACTCGTTGGGGCCGTGGGCGTTGGCGTGAGGCCCGAGCACGCCGGTGATCAGGAACTGCGATTGCGGAAAGCGCTCGCCCAGCATCCCCATGAATGGAATTGTGCCGCCTTCGCCCATATAGGCAGTAGGTTTGCCAAAGTAGTCATTCGAAGCAGCGTCGAGACTGCGCTCGAGCCACGGCGACAGCGCGGGCGCGTCCCATCCGGTGGCGCCCCAGTTGGCCTGGAACGTGACCTTGCATCCGTACGGCGGATCTTTTTCCAGAATGCTTTTCAGTTTCTGCGACGCGACGTGCGCATCTACTGTCGGCGGAAGTCTCAGCGACAAACTCACCGACGTGCCCGGACGCAGCACGTTGCCGGCGTTGCCGGTGGGCGGCAGGCCGTCGGCGCCAATGATCGACAGGGCAGGGCGCCACGCGCGGTTGAGGATCAGCTCGGTCGTATCGTTGCTGACGGGCAGGGTGTGTTCGATGAACGGAAACTTCGTGCCGAATTCGTCGCCGATCACGACGGCGGTGGCCGCCGCTTGCTTGAGTCGCGCTTCGGGAATTTTGGCGTGGAATTCCGACGCGAGTACCTTGCCGGTCGCTTCGTCTTCGACCCGGCTCAGCAGCTGGCGCACGATGCGGAAGCTGTCGGGCACGACGCCGCCCGCGTCGCCGGAGTGGACGCCCTCGGTCAGCACTTCGACCTGGAGTTTGCCGCCGACCAGGCCGCGCAGCGAAGTCGTCAGCCATAGCTGGTCGTAGTTGCCGCATCCGGAATCGAGCGCGATACACAGACTCGGCTGCCCGATGCGAGCGGCGAGGTGCTGTATATAATGAGGGAGATCGAAGCTGCCGCTCTCTTCGCACGCCTCGATGACGACGACGCATCGCGCGTGCGGGACCGAGTTCGCCTGCAGCGCACTGATCGCGCCGAGACAGGCGAAGGTCGCGTAGCCGTCGTCGGCGCTGCCGCGGCCGTAAAGACGATCGCCTTCGATCACCGGACTCCACGGCCCCAGCCCTTCGCGCCACCCCGACATCTCGGGCTGCTTGTCCATGTGGCCGTAGAGCAGCACGCAATCTTTCGAGTCGCCGGGAATTTCGATGAACAGCAGCGGGGTGCGGCCTTCGAGGCGCACGACTTCCAGCTTCATGCCGCGAATCGGCTGGCGGCGCGCCCAATCCTCGAAGCGCGCAACGACGCGGTCCATGTGGCCGTGCGCTTTCCAGTCGCGGTCGAAAGCGACCGACTTGTTGGGGATACGAATGTACTCGACCAGTTCGCCGACGACGGAGTCATCCCAGAGCCGGTCGACGTGAGTCCGAATCGCTGACTTGTCCATGGGGAGAGCCTACGCGAGATGAGTGGCGATTGGCAAAATGTTCGATTCCGCTCCGCGCTTCCAATACAAACGAAGGGCGATGGATTCCTCGCCTGTGACCGCAACGCCGAACGCACTCGCGCATCGCGACTTTCGCCGCTTTCTGAGTGCGAGCTTCCTCGCCATTCTCGCCGCTGAGATTCAGTCGGTCGCAGTGAGCTGGCAAATCTACAGCATCGCGCGGACGCCGCTGGCGCTCGGCTACGTCGGGCTTGCTCAGTTTCTCCCGATGATGGCGTGCACGATCCCTGCCGGGCACCTGGCGGATCGTTTCGATCGCAGGCGGATCCTCGTGGTCAGCAATTTATTCACCGCGGTTGCGTCCGGCGGATTTCTGATGCTGGCGCTGACGGGGACCCATGTTCTCTGGCCGTTCTACGTGGTGCTGATGCTGTTCGGAGCGGCGCGCGCTTTTGCGGGGCCGGCGTCGCAGTCGTTCGTGCCGCTGCTGGTGCCGCAAGATCAATTTCCGCAAGCCGTCGCGTGGAACTCCTCGACGTCGCAAGTCGCAGTGATAGCAGGGCCGGCGCTCGGCGGTGCCATTTATATTCTCGGGCCGGCGGTAGATTACGCCATCTGCACGATCCTGTTCGTGACAATCGCGATCGTATTTATCGGAATCCAAAGCCGCGGCGTGCGCTACGAGGCTGAGGCCAATACGACGGTGTTCGAGCGGATTACCGCCGGAATCGCGTACGTCTGGCGCAAGCCGCTCGTCCTCGGCGCGTTCTCGCTGGATTTATTCGCAGTGCTGCTCGGCGGCGCGACCGCGCTGCTCCCGATCTACGCGCGCGACATTCTGCATGTCGGTCCGTTGGGACTTGGAGTGCTGCGCAGTGCGCCCGCGCTCGGCGCCGCGATGCTCGGGTTGATGCTCGGCAGGATGGTGCGGCAGCGGCATGCGGGGCTAGCGATGTTCGCGTGCGTCGCTATTTTCGGAATCGCGACGATCGTGTTCGGCTTGTCGACGAATTTCACCCTGTCGATCGCGGCGTTGTTTGTGCTCGGCGCGTCGGACATGGTGAGCGTTTACGTGCGGACTACGTTGACGCAGCTGGCGACGCCCGACGCGATGCGCGGGCGGGTCAGCGCGGTGAACAGGCTGTTCGTCGGCGCGTCGAATGAGCTGGGCGAGTTCGAATCAGGCGTCACGGCGACGTGGTTCGGCACGGTGCCGGCGGTGGTGATTGGCGGCGTCGGCACGCTGGTGATCGTCGCCGTGTGGTATCGGATGTTTCCGAGCCTGCGCGAGGTGGATAGATTGTCTGACGTGGTGCCGTGAAATCGCGAAGAACAGGGTCGGGTAAATCACTTTGAAAAAAGGGCCGGCCCGAGTTCGTATTCGTAGCGCGCGAATCGGCGATGAAAGCCAGATTGAGGAGCTCTATCGCCAACTCCACGAAGACGACTACATCAGTCCCGGCGCTGCCGCGATGCGCCGCGCATTGCGCGCACTATTGAAAAGACCGGACGAGATCCTTCTGGTTGCGCTCGAGAACGGGCGCATCGTGGGCACCAATCACATTCTCATCTTCAGGCACTTGGCCCGCGCGCTGAAGCCGGCCGCGATAATCGAAAACATGGTTGTGGACGCGCGCGCTCGCGGCGCCGGAGTTGGCCAGAAGCTGATGGACGCGGCGCTAAAAATCGCGCGACGTCGCGGATGCTACAGGTTGTCCCTGACCTCGAACCGCAAACGGCCAAGAGCCCACCGATTTTACGAAAAATTTGGCATGCGTCGCACGCACTACGGTTTCACGATGTACCTTGACTGAGCGTGCGAGGCTCCCGCATTACTCACGTTCAATCCACAGCCGCACCTCATCCTCATCCGCCGCGAATGACTTCCCGGCAAGATACTCGACAAAATCATCGGCCAGCGGCGCAACAAACTCACGCCGCTCCTCCGACCGCGGATGCGTAATCGAAAGGGCCAGCGCATGCAGCGCCTGCCGCTTGAAAAATCCACCGTCGACCGCTTTGCCACCGTACAAAGGATCGCCGAGACATGGATGCCCGATCGACGCCAAGTGCACGCGAATCTGATGCATCCTGCCAGTGTCGGGCTTCACCCGCACCAGCGACGTACCAGCATCGACCTTGTCGACGCCGTCGAATCGCGCCAGCATCGTCAGATGGCTGACCGCGTCGCGCGGCGCATTAGATCGCACCGACATCCGCTTGCGCTCGACCGGATGCCGTCCGACCGGCCGCTCAATCGTCACCCGATCGCGTGCGACCTGGCCCTTGACGATCGCGAGATACGTTTTTTGGACGGTGCGATCCTTGAACTGCCGCGAAAGCTCCATGCGCGAGAACGGCGTTCGCGCCACCACCATCACGCCCGATGTGTCCTTGTCGAGGCGATGCACAATCCCCGGCCGCAACACGCCGTCCGGCTCGGCCATTGCGCTCAGTTCGGGAAATCGAGCGAGCAACGCATCGACGAGAGTGCCCGCCGGATGCCCCGGCGCGGGATGCACGGTCATCCCGGCAGGCTTATTCACCACGATTATTTCGTCGTCGGCGAAAATCACCGGAATCTCCGGCGCGTCGCCTTCCTTGTAAGTCGACGGATCGAACATCGCACCGGCCGGCGCTGCCGCCACGTCGATGCGATCGCCTGCGCGAACCCCGCTCGACGCGCGCGCCGCCGCGCCATTCACAATCACCAGGCCCGCCTTGATCATCCGCGCCACTTGCGAGCGCGAGTACTCGGGCGCGAGCCGCGTCGAGACGAACACGTCCATCCGCATTCGATCGTCTTCGGTGCCCGCAATAATTGTCGTAGGAAGAATCACCAGCGCTGCTTTTACATCGTCGCCGGCAGAGACACCGGCGGCTTCATCGGCAGGATCGTCGGCGACGGCGTAGCGCTCGCTTCTGGAGCGGGCACGCAGTCCTCGGTGCTGGTCAGCGCGACCACGAGTCCGTAGCTGGTCTTCTGACAACCGGCGAGGGTCGGGTCAGGCCGCGAATAAAACCAGCATCCAGCCATCGCCATCGAGACAATCGCGACGACCGACATCGAGACGATCGCTCTCATACGAGCCTCTACTAACGAACCCTACTCAAATCGATGCGGCAGCGGATGGCCTTTCTCGTACGCCACGATTCGATCCTCATGCGCGAGCGTCAGCGCGATATCGTCGAGACCTTCGAGCAGGCATTTCTTGTCGAACGGCTCGATCTCGAAATGCGCCGTCCAGCCGAAGTCGTCGGACACCGTCTGTTTCTCGAGATCGATAGCGAGCCGATACGCTTCGTAGTCGCCGGTCGCGCGAAAAATATACTCGACCTGATCGGCCGTCAACGTCACCGGCAGAAAACCGTTCTTCAGGCAGTTGTTGTGAAAGATGTCGGCAAATTCGGTGGAGATTACCGCGCGGAAGCCCGCGTCCTCCAGCGCCCACACCGCATGCTCGCGCGAACTGCCGCAGCCGAAGTTTTTGCGCGCCACCAGGATCGACGCGCCCTGAAAGCGCGGCTTGTTCAGCGCGAAATCCTTGTTCTCGCTGCCGTCCGGATTGCGCTTCCAGTCGATGAACAAACCCTTGCCCATCCCGGCCCGCACCACAGCCTTCAAAAACTGCTTCGGAATAATCTGATCGGTATCAACGTTGGCCCGATCCATCGGCGCCACCATCCCGGTGAAACTCTTAAACGGCTGCATAACTTTCTCCTGCCAACGGACTTCTCCAGGAAAGTGAATTTATCTTTGCCACTCGCGGACATCGACGAAGTGCCCCGCAATCGCCGCCGCCGCCGCCATCGCGGGACTCACGAGATGAGTCCTGCCGCCCTTGCCCTGCCGCCCTTCGAAGTTGCGATTCGAGGTGCTAGCGCATCGCTCGCCCGGCTGCAGCACGTCGGGATTCATCGCGAGGCACATGCTGCATCCCGACTCGCGCCACTCGAAGCCGGCTTCCCTGAAAATTTTGTCGAGCCCGAGACTTTCAGCGTCGGCTTTGACTTCCTGCGATCCCGGCACCACCATCGCATGCACCGTCGGCGCGACCTTGCGCCCCTTGACGATCCCGGCGGCATCCTTGAGATCGCTGAGCCGCGAGTTGGTGCATGAGCCGATGAAGACGCGATCGATCTTGATATCCTCGATTTTCGTTCCCGGCCGCAACGCCATGTAAGTGAGCGCGCGCTCTACCGTCTCGCGCTGCTGCTTGTCGCCAATCTCCGCGGGATTCGGCACACTGCCGAGCACGTCGGTAACCATCCCCGGATTCGTGCCCCAGGTCACTTGCGGCGCGAACGTCGCCGCCTCGAACGTGAGACTGCGATCGAACTTCGCGCCGTCGTCGCTGCGGCATTCGAGCCATCGCGCCGCGAGCGCGTCGAACTCTTTGCCGGTCGCGACATACCTGCGCCCGCGCAGGTATTCGACGGTGGTCTGGTCGGCCGCGATCATGCCGGCGCGCGCGCCGCCTTCGATCGACATGTTGCACACGGTCATCCGCTCTTCCATCGAGAGCGCCTCGATCGCCGCGCCGCGATATTCGATCACGTGACCCGTCGCGCCGTCGGTTTTAATGCGTCCGATTATCCCGAGGATTAAATCCTTGGCGCCGACTCCGATACCGAGTTTGCCGTCGACCCGAATCTCAAACGTCTGCGGCCGCTCTTCCCACAGGCACTGCGTCGCCAGCACGTGCTCGACTTCGCTGGTGCCGATCCCGAACGCGAGCGCGCCGAGCGCGCCATGCGTAGCAGTATGGCTGTCGCCGCAAACGATCGTCATGCCCGGCTGCGTGAGGCCGAGCTCCGGCCCGATCACGTGCACGATTCCCTGCTCGCGCGATCCGATGTCGAACAGCTTGAGGCCAAACTCCGCGCAATTGCGCCGCAGCGTTTCGATCTGCAGCTTTGAATCGAGATCCGTGATCGGCTTGCTCCGATCCGTCGTCGGCACATTGTGATCCTGCGTGGCGAAGGTCCGATGGGGCGCGCGAACCTTGCGCCCCGAATGCCGCAGTCCCTCGAACGCCTGCGGCGACGTCACCTCGTGCACCAGGTGCAGGTCGATATACAGCAGCGAAGGCTCGTGATCTTTTTCGCGGACGACGTGCTCTTCCCAGATTTTCTCGAACAGGGTTTTTGCGGCCATTGGATTCTCAACTCCCGCCGCGTTGGCGGCACAAAAAGTCTAATGCGAAATCTCGATTCATCAAACCGCCGCCGCCCGCCGCCCATTCTTCCCGCGCGAATAGCGTTCGATTCGATCCGACAGCTTGACCGCGAAGGTGCTGAACGCCGCCAGCTCGTCGCGCGAAAATCCCGTCCAGATTGCCTCGATCGCCGCCTGCCGCGACGCGCGCAGCTCGCCCAGCGTCCGCATCCCCTTTGCCGTCAGCTTGTAGCTCCGGTTGCGCCGGTCGTCGCGGCCAATCGCGGCCGTAACGAGACCGCCGTCGAGCAGTTGGCGCAATATTTTGGATACCGCCGCCGCCGAACTGTCGCGGCTGCGCGCGAACATCGACGGAATAAAATGCTCGGTCGAGATTTCCTCGAGCACCCGCCACTGCTCGATCGTGATTCCCGCGTCGCGCGCCAGCACCTCGCGCCGCCGGCCGAAAATTTCCGCCAGCGCAGTCATCGCCTCGATAGCGCGGAAGATCGGATCCGGTCGACGGTGTCCAACTGTTTGCATCAAGCAAGATATTAACCGTAGTTAACCAATCTTTGCAACCTAGGGAGTCACTTGATTCGACGCGTCGGCGCGGCGCGCTCCGCGCGGGCCAGTCCGCGTGTCACCGCCTCATCGCCGAACTTTTTCGCGACCGAATCGAGCGCGCGGTTCAACCGATCACGCTTGCGATCCTCCACCGGCGCCGACTCGAACAGCCCGAGCTGCGTATCGTCCGCGCGCTCCAGCTGATGCACCTGCACGCCCGCCAGCCTGATCTTCTCCTTGCCACCGACCTTAAACAGCAATTGCGTGGCGACGCGCGAAATCGCCGGCCCGTCGTTGGTCGTGCCGTCCAGTGAGAAGCTGCGCGTGATCAGCGGATAGCGGCCGCCGCCAAGCGGACGCGCAAGTTTCAGCTTAAGTGTAATCGTTCGCGCGCGGACGCCGTCCGCCCGCAGCCGCCGCGCGATCGCGTCGCCATGCGCGATCAGCACGCGCCGCAGCTCGATCGAGTCGAGCGTCAGGTCGTGCGCGAAAGTATTCTCCTCGCCGTACGACTTGCGCTGCCAGTCGGCGATCACCGGCCGCGTGTCGTTGCCCGACGCCAGTTCATGCAGATGCGCTCCCATCGACCCGAACATGCTCTTCAACTCGACCGGGTCGCGCCGCGCGAGATCGCCGACCGTCTTGATTCCGCATTCATGTATCCGCGCGAGCGTCACGCGGCCCACGCCCCACAGCCGCTCGACCGGCAGCGGCGTCAGAAATTCCTGCAACTTCTCCGGCGCGACCGAAAGCAAGCCATCGGGCTTCGACATGTCGCTCAGAATTTTCGCCGCCATCTTGGTTGGCGCAACACCGACCGACACGACCAGCCCGGTTTTCTCGAGCACCCGCAGTTTGAGATCGCGCGCCGCATCGAGCGGCGGGCCGAGCAGCCGCTCAGTGCCTGTGAGATCGATAAACGCCTCGTCCAGCGACAGCGGTTCGACCACTGGACTGAAGCTCTCGAACACGCGGCGCACCACGCGCGAGATTTCCACATACCGATTCATCCGGCCCGGCACGAAGATCCCCTGCGGGCAAAGCTTGCGCGCCTGCCCGGTCGGCATCGCGGAGCGCACGCCGAATTTGCGCGCCTCGTACGATGCCGACGTGACGACGCCGCGCGCGCTGCGCCCGCCGACGATCACGGGCAGCCCGCGCAGAGCAGGATTGTCGAGCACCTCGACCGACGCGTAGAACGCGTCCATGTCCGCGTGTGCGATCACGCGTGGCCAATGCGCCGTGCTGCCGCCGCCGGAGACCTCGATGCTCATTTCAACGCCGAGAGTTTCGCGACGGTCGCATCGGCCGCATCTTCGCCGCTGCGCACGCAATCGGGAATACCGACGCCGCGATACGCCGCGCCTGCAATCGCGAATGCCGGAATCTCCGCGACGGCGCGCTCTATCTCCGTGACTCTCGCCAGGTGCCCGACTTCATACTGCGGCATCGACTCGGGCCATCGCCTCACTTCCGCGAAACCCGGCGCCGCGCTCACTCCGAGCAGATCGCGGAACTCGTCGCGCACCGCGGCGACCATCTCGTCGTCGCCCAGTCGCATCATCTCGCGGCTCATCTCGCCGCCTACAAACGCGCGCGCGAGGAATGCACCGGCCGGTGCCCGTCCTTGGAACTTCAAGCTCGAAAAGCTGCCCGCGATTATTCGCCGATGCTCGTCGGATGGCACGACGAAGCCGAATGCGCGCGGCGGACCGTCGAAGTCGCTCTCGCGAAACGTCAGATTGACGGTCGCCGCCGACGCGTAGCTGATCGTGCCGAGAATCTTCGCCGCCGCCGGCGCGATAGTCTCGACAATTCGCGATGCTGCGTAGGCCGGCGCGGCGCAGATCACGGCGTCGGCATCTATCGAGTCACCGCTCGCGAGCGCGAGCCGCCACGCATCGCCGTTTCGCGCCATCGCGACGACATCCGCGCCCTTGCGAATCGACCCGCCGAGGCGAGCGGTGAGCGTCTCGGGCAGCGTCGCCATTCCATTTCTGAAACTCTGGAAGAGGCTCCAGCGCGCGCCGCTGGTCGCAGAACTCTTCGCCGCGCGCGCATCTTCCGCCGCGCGCAATCCCTTGACTACGCTGCCGTGGCGCCGTTCCATCTCGACGAAGCGCGGCATCGTCGCCGCCATGCTGAGGCGTTTCGGGTCGGCGGTATAGATTCCGCCGGCGAGAGCCTGCGCGACGCGATCGAGCACCTCGCGTCCAAGGCGTCGCGTCACGAATGAGTCCAGGCTTTCGTCGTCGTCGCTGGTTCGCGCTGGGATGTACGGCTCCATCGCGATCCGCAATTTTCCCAGCGGAGAAAAAAGCGCGCTTCGAAAAACCGGTCCGAGATGCGCCGGCGCCAGCAGCGAAAATCCCGCTGGAATCTCGACCAATCGCCCGGCGAGTACCACGAACGTCTTGCGGTAAATCTCGCGCGTCGGAATCAGTTCCGCGCCGAGTCCGATTCGCTTGGCCAGTTCGGCGGCTGCGGGTTTTTCCGTGAGGAATGAATCCGCGCCAGTCTCGATTACAAATCCGTCGCGCCGAATTGTCTCGAGCGCGCCGCCGCATCGCTCCCCGCGCTCGAGCAGTTTCACCTCGAGCGGGAATTCGCGCGCGGCAGCCAGCTCACGCAATCGATATGCGGCAGCCAGCCCGGTGATTCCGCCGCCGATGACCGCAACCCGTTTGATTTGTGGGTCGGTGCCCGTTTGAGCTTCTCCCGTCGTGTAGTCAGCGCACGTGCGCGGCGACGATCGACGCCATCATCGCGATGAACAGCGGATGGTCGCCGACGGTCGGCGCGCGTTCCATCCGGGTTCCCGCCGCGCGCGCGATTTGAGCCGCTTCGATATCGAGATCGTACAGCACCTCGACGTGATCGCACAAAAAGCCAATCGGCACGACCACCGCCGCCTCCGCGTCCAGGTTCCGCAGCGTCTCTTTTATATCGGGCTCGAGCCACGCGTCGCGCGGACTGCCGCTGCGGCTTTGATACGCGAATTGCCACGTGTCGATCGCAAGCTCCGCCGCGACCATCCGCGCCGACTGTGCAAGCTGTTCGACATACGGTCCCGCCTTCGCCATCGCAATCGGAATACTGTGCGCAGTGAATATCAGCCGCGCACGCGATTGCTCCGGCGGATCAAATCGCGCGTATGCCTCGCGTGCGCGCGACGCCACCGCTGCAATGAACAGCGGATGATCATGCCACGTCTCGGGATAGACCACTTCGGGCGCCCCCTCGCCGATCGCCGCGCGCGCGTCGTTGACGGTAGCCTGGTAGCGCTCGAAGCTGGCTTCGCTGCGATGCGCCGCCATGATGAAACCGAGCACGCGCCGCGCTCCGGCGTCGGCGAGCGTGCGCATCGAATCGGCGATGTACGGTTTCCAGTTGCGCATCCCCACTGCGACCGGCACGCTCGCGTTTCTTTTCGCCAGCTCCTCGCGAAGGGCAGAGGCCTGTCGCAGCGTGAGATCGTTGTACGGCGAGCGACCGCCGAGGAGATCATAATGATGCACGACTTCCTCGTAGCGCTCGCGCGGAATCGGCCGGCCGCGCAGAACGTCGTCGAGAAACGGCCGCACCTCGTCGGCGCGCGTCGGTCCGCCGAATCCGATCATCAGCGCAGCGTCGCACTTTGCCTTCGCGGCCATCGGCTCAGCGCGCGCTCATTTCGTGGACGGCGTCGACCAGCGCGATCGCGTGATCGACCGGCGTCTCCGGCAGTATGCCGTGGCCGAGATTGAAGATGTGCCCGGGGCGTCCGCCGGCCTGATCGAGAATCGCGCGAGCGCGTCTGCGAATTTCGTCGACGTCGGCGAACAGCGCGATTGGATCGAGATTGCCCTGCACCGCGACGCTGTAATTCAGCCGCGCCCATGCATCGGCGAGATCGACGCGCCAATCGAGGCCGAGCACGTCGCTGCCCGCCTCGCGCATCAGCTCGAGCAGGTTCCCCGTGACGGTACCGAAATGGATGACAGGCACGTCCGCGGGAATCGCCGCAATCACCGACGCCGTGTGCGGCAGCACGAAGCGACGATAGTCGTCGGGCCCAAGGCTGCCGACCCAACTGTCGAAAATCTGGATGATGTCGGCGCCCGCCGCGATTTGCATCTTCAGATATTCGATCGTGACGCGCGCGATCAGCTCCATCAGGCGATGCCAGGTCTCCGGCTGCGTGTACATGAAAGTTTTGGTTGCCTGGTATTGGCGTGAGGAGCCGCCTTCGATCAAGTACGACGCGAGCGTGAACGGCGCGCCGGCAAATCCGATCAGCGGAGTAGTCGGCAGCGCGCGATGCGCCAGCTTGATTGCATCGGCGACGAAGCCGAGCGCGGACACGTCGACTTCGGGAATCCGCTCGAGGTCGGCCTCGGTGCGAATCGGGCGATCGATTATCGGTCCGTCGCCTTTTTCGAAATGCAGCCCAACTTCCATCGGGATGAGCGGCAGCAGAATGTCGGCGAAAATGATCGCCGCATCGACCTTGAGCCGCTCGACGGCGGTGACGGTGACCTCAGCCGACAGATCCGGGCGTCTGCACAACTCGAGGAAATCGTGCTGTTCGCGGAGGCGGCGATACTCCGGCATGTAACGTCCCGCCTGGCGCATCAGCCAAATCGGGGTGTAGGGAGTCGCCTCGCGGCGGCACGCCTTCATCATCGGATGATCGGCGAGCGGGGACCGCGGCGCCTTTGAAATCGCAGCGCGCGTAAAAATTGGCGAGGCGATCGGTTTGAACCCTTCGGCGTTGGTGCGCTTCTCGATTAAAATTAACATCGCTTGCGCGGCAGCTTCCTTAACCAGGTGGCCGAGCTTGGAATGCTCCGGCTCGAAATCGACGTTCAGCCCGTAAGCGCGAATCTGCTCCGAGCAGACCGGGCCGATCGAGCCGATCGCCATCTGCGCGAATCTGCGCTTGACCTTGTCGCCGATTCCCTCGGCGTCGGCGAGCTGGATGACATTGGTGACCTGGTTCGAGCTCGTGAAAATCGCGACGTCCGCCGCGCCCGCCGCAATCGCGTTCAACGCTGCGCGCAGCGGCGCGCGATCGACAGGCAGCGTCCATCGATAGACCGGGACAATCGTCACGCTCGCGCCGCGCGCCTCGAGGCCCGCGGTCAACTCGTGATTGGAGACTCCGTATTCCTGGACTGCGACGCGCTTGCCCTGGAGCTCAACCCGCGCCGCGAGAGCGTTCAGCACTTCGCGCCAGGTATTGGGCTCGGGCACGACGATCGACGGCTCGAATCCGAGATCGCGCATCGCACGAATCGGCTTCGGCCCGCGCGCCACGGTCGTTATAGCCGCGAGCGCCAGCACGAGTGCCGAAGGCTGATGCCGAGTCTCCATCGCGGCGAACAGCGCGCGCGTGCCGACGCCGGTCATGAAGATGACGGCGTCGAATTCGCCGGCGAGCAAGCGATCGGCAAAATCCAGCGCGGCGTGATTGTCCTCGAGCGGAACCTCGCGCATGGCAGGCGCGATGATCGCGACACCGCCGCGGCGCTCGATCATGGTGGCAACCTCGGCCGCCATCCGGCTCTCGAACGCGACCACGCGCAGCCCGTCGAAGCCGGGCGTGAGGTCGTGGGTGTCGAATTGCGTCTCTGGGCTCATCGGTTTAACTGCATCGTCAATCTTGCCGCAATGCGGCCTGAGTAGGGAAGGGCGGCTCAAAGAAGCGCAGCCTCGTCCCTGTGAAACCGGTTTCGTTGACTGGATGCTTAAATTACAGTAATTTCACTACATTGTGAAAGTTATGAATCGCAATGAATCTCGACAGGCGTTTGTCGAGCGCTTTGCTTCGGTGCTGACTGAATCGGGGTTTCCGCGGATGCCGGCACGGGTCTTTGCCGCGCTGCTTGCCACCGATGCGGGAAGGCTCACTGCGGCTCAGTTGGCCGAGATGCTGCACGTCAGTGCGGCCGCGATTTCCGGAGCGGTGCGCTATCTCGTTCAGGTGAATCTGGCCAGCCGCGAGGCGGCGCCGGGCTCGCGGCGCGAGCACTACCGCGTGCACAGCGAGACCTGGTACGAGGCGATCGCGCGCAAGGATCAGATACTCGATCGATGTGAGCGCAGCCTGCGCGACGGCATCGACGTCGTGGGACGCGACACGCCCGCTGGCGCGCGCATCGCGGAGACGCTCGCGTTCTTCGAGTTCATGCAGACGGAATTGCCCGCGATGCTGGAGCGATGGCGCGCGCGCAAAGCCGAGCTGTCCCTCGCGAATGCGAAGAGACCGAGAAGAACCCACGCGGCGTGAGCTATGAACCACCTCGTCATCAGAGCGTTCGCCGGACTGCTTTTTTTGCTCATCGTGATGGCGATCATCATCTTCGTTCCGGCGTGGACGCTCGATTACTGGCAGGCGTGGATTTTTCTGGTGGTATTCTTTGTGCCGCCGTTGCTGATCACCATGTACCTGATGAAGCACGATCCGAAGCTGCTGGAGCGGCGCACAACTGCGGGTCCGGGGGCCGAACAGGAGAGAATCCAGAACATCATACAGGCGCTCGCCGGGTTGGCATTCATCGCGATCTTTATTGCCTCCGCCCTCGATCATCGTTTTGGATGGTCGACGGTACCCGCCTATGTGACCGCGCTTGGCGACGTCCTCGTCATCTTCGGTTTCTACCTGGTATTTCTGGTGTTCAAGGAAAACACCTTCGCCTCCGGGACCATCGAAGTCGTCGCCGAGCAGCGCGTAATCTCGACCGGGCCGTATGCGCTCGTGCGTCATCCGATGTACATCGGCGCGCTCGTTATGCTGGTGGGAGTGCCGCTCGCGCTCGGTTCGTGGTGGGGATTGCTCGCAATCATCCCGATGACGCTCGTGCTCATTCTTCGACTGCTCGACGAAGAAAAATTCCTCGCAAAGAATCTCGCCGGCTATTCCGACTACCAAAGCAAAGTCCGGTATCACTTGTTCCCGCTGATTTGGTAACTCTCACACATGAACCGTCGTATGCTTTTCGCAGCCGCCACTGCGCTGCTGTTGCTCGCGCCCGTCGGCCCAAGCGAAGCTGACACAAGTGACTTGCAGGCATCGATCGATTCGGTGCACGAGCCGATTTTCGACGGTCTCGGCAATCTGCATCATCCGGTGTCGACGAAAACGAATCCGGCGCTGGCGCAACAATTCTTCGACCAGGGGCTGACTTTCATTTACGCGTTCAATCTCGACGAGGCCGCTGACTCGTTCCGACAGGCCGCGCAATACGATCCCGATATGGCGATGGCGTACTGGGGAATCGCGCTGGCGCTCGGGCCGAATATCAATGAGCCCGAGGATACAGATCGCGGCAAAATGGCGTACGCGGCGATCGCCAAGGCGAAGTCGCTCGAAGCGAACGCGAGCGAGCCCGAACGCGAATATATCGACGCGCTGGCGATGCGTTACGCGGCTGACGGCAGGATGACCGACGCCCAGCAGCTTGCTTACGCGAACGCGATGCGCGAGGTCGCGCGCAAAAATCCTGACGACCCCGACGCCGGCACGCTGTTCGCCGAATCGATGATGGATTTGCATCCGTGGCAACTCTGGACGCTCGACGGCAAGCCGGTTGACGGTACGCCCGAAATTGTCGCGACGCTCGAGGGCGTCATCGCGAAGCATCCGGATCACATCGGCGCCAATCACTATTACATTCATGCCGTCGAAGCGTCGCCCGACCCCGGCCGCGGACTCCCGAGCGCTCAGCGGCTCCCAAAGCTTGCGCCCGCCGCCGGCCATATCGTGCACATGCCGTCACACATTTATTTTCGTATCGGAGACTACGACGCATCGGTCAACGCCAACCTCGCGGCAATCAAAGCCGACAAGGTCTACCTGCGCGAGCGCAACCCCAAGGGCATGTTCACGATGAACTATGTTGCGCACAACGACGCGTTCCTGTGGGCGTCGTACATGATGGAGGGCAACAGCCGCGGCGCATTCAAGGCGTCGCGCGCACTCGACGACGCGCTGCCGCTCGACCTCGTCCGCCAGATGCCGATGGCGGAAGGCGTGTCGCCCTCGCGATATTTCACTGAGGCTCGCTTCGGCAAGTGGGACGAGATTCTCAAGGAGCCTGCGCCGCCGGCGGACCTGACCTACACGACCTCAGTCTGGCACTATGTGCGCGGTCTCGCGTTCGCGGCGAAGAATCGTCCCGGCGATGCACAGAAGGAACAGGATAAACTCGACGAGATCATCGCGGCGACTCCGCTTGGGCGCACGGCAGGATTCAATCCGGCTAATCGATTACTTGCGCTGGCCGCGGCCACGCTCGCCGGCGAGATCGCTTCGGCAAACGGCAATCATGATGAAGCGATCAAGCAGCTGCAGGCGGCCGTCGCTATCCAGGACGCACTCAACTACGACGAGCCGCCGGATTGGTACTATCCCGTGCGCGAGACGTTGGGAATGGAACTGCTGGCGGACGGCAAGACTGCGGATGCGGAGCAGGTCTTTCGCGAAGACCTGAAGCGGAATCCCGAAAATGGATGGTCGCTCAACGGACTCGCGATTTGTCTGCGCGCGCGAAACGCGTCGGACGAGGCGGCCAGTGTCGAGGCTCGATTGAAGAAGGCGTGGGCGCATGCCGACGTGACGCTGCCGGCCTCCGCCGCGCCTGAAAAAACTACCGCCGCGCGCTGAACCCTCGCTCTGGCGTGCGAAAAACCGCGTTGCCCTGTTTGCGATCTGTGTGTTAGCTGTCGATCAGGTGCCGCCAATCGGCATCGCGCGGAGAATCGAAATGACTACTCGAATGCGTACTGGAAACGCCTCGCTACTCTTCTCAATCACCTTAGCGTTCGCAGCGTTCGCCTGGATTTCGCCCGCGCGCGCGCAGATTCAGCCCGCAGCGACGAGCACAACTGAGGCCGCCCCGCTGCCTGAGGCGCAGGTGCCCGCGGACATCACCGCGGCAATCAACTCGCCTGAGCGACCCGCGGCCGACAAGGCGCTCGACGCCGGACGCAGGCCCGATCAGATCCTGGCGTTCTACGGAATCAAGCCGGGCATGAAAGTCGCCGACATATTCGCCGGGGGCGGTTATATGACCGAGTTGCTCGCCCGAGTCGTCGGACCGAGCGGCACCGTTTACTCGCAGAACATGCCGTTCCCCGAGAAATTCAAGCAAATCGGAGATGAATGGAACCAACGTCTCAAAGAGCCGGCACTCAAGAACGTCGTTCAGGTCAGCAAGCCGTTCGACGCGCCCGACCTGCTGCCGGTGCCGCCCGAATCGCTCGACGCGGTCATCATCCATCTCAACTACCACGACATGGTCGGCTTCAAACTCCCGCGCGAGAACGTCAACGCGGCAGTGTTCAAGGCGCTCAAGCCCGGCGGGATTTACGGGATCGTCGATCACAGCGCGCAGGCGGGCACCGGCGACACGCAGACCACGACGCTCCATCGAATCGACGAAGATTTTCTGATCAAGGATGTCGAGAAGGCCGGCTTCAAACTGGCCGGCGCGTCGAGCGCGCTGCGTCATCCCGAGGACGATCGCACCTGGCTCGTGTTCAAGCATCGCGGTCAGACCGATCGCTTCATGCTCAAGTTCACAAAGGCGCCTGCGATGGCGTCGGCGGCGATTGGTTCCGAGGCAGGCGAGTGAGAGTCGGGCTGTTCGCGCTGGGGATCGGCACGGGCGCGCGTCCCGGCACGATTCTGAAAACGGCTGAGCAGGCAGAGCGCCGCGGAATTTCAACGCTGTGGGTCGGCGAGCATGTCGTGCTGTTCGATCGGCAGGACTCGAAGTATCCGTACGCCGAGAGCGGCGAGTTCCCGCTGCCCGGCGGCGCGGACTGGCTCGATCCATTCATCACGCTGACGTTTGCTGCGGCCGTCACCAAAACGATTCGGCTCGCGACAGGAATCTGTTTAGTGCCGGAGCACAACCCCGTCGTGCTGGCCAAGGAAGTCGCGAGCCTCGATACACTATCGGGCGGGCGGTTCGCACTGGGCGTGGGAATCGGATGGTCGGCCGAGGAATTTGCGGCGCTCGGAATTCCGTTCGAGCGGCGCGCGCAGCGGACCCGCGAGTACATCGAGGTGATGCGCCGGCTGTGGTCCGACGACACAGCGACATTTCACGGCGAGTTCGTAAATTTCGATGCGGCGAAATGTTTTCCGAAGCCCGCGCGCGGCGGCAAGCTGCCGATCATCTTCGGCGGCGAGAGTGTCCCCGCGCTGCGGCGCACGGCGGACATCGGCAACGGCTGGTTCGGCTTCAACGTCGGGCCGGATGACGCCGCGCCGCTGGCGGACAAGCTGCGCGCGGTGCTGAAAGCCAACGGCCGCGACGCTAGTGAAGTCGAAATCATCGCGTGTCCGTATACCAAGAAGATCAACGTCGACGATTTGAAGAAGTACGCGGCGGCCGGCGTCGACGAACTGGTGATACTCACGACTCCGCCGGAAGACGAGTCGCAGATTGGCGGATGGATCGAGCGGCTGGCGCGCGACTGGGTCGAGCCGGC
>Ga0210391_10001916_pt1 | contig 18461 bp, 11 predicted proteins | sample IncBWC12OmetaG_FD_160573 | JGI IMG/M metagenome (GOLD analysis project Ga0210391, IMG submission 160573) | Forest soil microbial communities from Barre Woods Harvard Forest LTER site, Petersham, Massachusetts, United States - Inc-BW-C-12-O ... | reverse complement strand
GAATGGTCATCCACAAAGATCACTTCCCAGTTGATCCCCTGAAGGCTGGTTTGGAGCGCCGCGAGGAGGGGAGCGATATTCTGCCGCTCTTTATAGGTCGGTATTACTACGCTTAGTTCGAGGAGAGGACTTTTCGTGGCGCCTGCATCGTGCGCAGACAAGTGTTCAAGTAGAAGAACCATGGCAAAGTCTCCAGTCAAACCCGTCGGAACGCTGGGGGACTAAAGGCATGGTCCGTATCATGTCAATAGCAACTTTGTGTCACGCAGCCTCTAAGTGGCAAGAGCAGACTGAGCTTCGAAGAAAGCGGTTGTAACCTGCGACTGGTTACTGCAGTGTTGTGGATTAAATCCTTCATGACAGCTTAATTCAGGGACGGGAGCTCGTAGCTTTACTTCCGACAGTCTGCCCCATCACCAAACCAGTTCGGTTCGCCAACTAATAAGTTTGTGCTGTATCCGCTTTACAGCGCCCTTGCGGGATGACGGTCCTACCAGCTTCGTGTACTCCTCGCGAGGGAAGCGGGAAAGGGCACGGTCGAGTTCACCCGGCGGCAGGGAACCGCGGTTTAACAACATCGAAGCGATGTAGCGTCCCCGATCGAGCACTGGGTGGAGGAAGGTGTCCCCCTCCGCTGCCGCCAAGTCCTCATCCAGGGTCGGAGGAAACCAATCATAGTGAGAGACGTCTCCAAAGTGGGCGAGCGACAGCCACGTCATGCCCGCGCGCACCACCTCGCTCGGCACAAAAAGTTCGCTGCTGGGCCAATGGCGCACTCCTGGGTCAGAGTCCATGGCGAGCCTACGCCGATACAACAGCTTCAACGCTCGAGAGGAATGAAAGCAGATGTTGAGCAGAGCGAGCCTGGCTTCGCCAAGAGGATAGACATCTCGCTGATACGGCATCCAGTGCCATCGGTCGAAGGTTTTTGAAATCGGCAAGGCGATAAGGTCGGCGCCTTGTGCCACTCCACGGGCAACGAACCTCTCCAAAGAACACTGCACGAGGCAGTCATACTCCACAAACAGGTAGTAGTCGTAGTCTGGGCAATGGGTCAGAAACTGATAGTGGGCGTAATCCGGATTCCACCACAGCACCCCGCCAGCCCCAAAGCGCATCGCCAGCCCTGCGGCTTCAAGGTCGGCGCAGGTGAAGCGAATGACACGCTCGAAGGGTATCGGCCCAACCGGGCCGCCAGATTCATCTATCAGGACGTAAAAGTCCATAGAGCCGGTAGCCTCCGCCAGGCGTCGCGCCTGGCGTTCCACGAACCTATCCCAGTTGTAAGCTTTGAAAACGACAGCGCAGTTTGGAGCACCCGTGGACATACCGTCCTCTCCTCAACAACCCAATCCCGGCGTGGGGTCCGCCGACCTTACTCGACTGTAACTTCTGCAACCGCATGCTTAACGTCTGCATACACCAGAGGCACGTGCTGCTCGCCACGCGACGGCTTATGCCACCTGCTCCTGTGCTTCTTAGTCCCGATCACGGTATTAAGGCATTCGGCGACCTGGTCAACCTCTTGATCAGTCATGGTATCGAAAAGAGGCAGGCTGATTATCCTCGCGGAAACATCGTCGCAGACCGGCATCGGACCCGTTACACACATTTTCTGGAAGTACGGCTGCTCCAGTAAGTGAGGACTGAAATACGTTCCGGTCGCGATCCCTCGATTGGCTAACTCCTCGCGGATAGCCGCCCTCTGTCCCTTCAGCGCAGAAGGCAATAAGGCGGGCACAAACTGATGCGCCTGGGTGCCTGGCGCTCGCAGTTGAAAATTTAGTTCCGGCAGTGCGCTGCGATAGCGATTGAACAGTGCTTCCCGGCGTGCCGTGATGCAGTTGTAGTCAGCGAGGCGTAACCGCCCAAGCAACGCATTCACTTCGCTGAGCTTGCCATTCAGGCCGACCATGGTAGCCGTACGCGGTTCGCCAAAGCCGAAACTGCTCATGGTTCGAAGCCGGGCAATGCGACCCGTATCCGCGCTATAGATCAATCCGGCCTCGCCCACCGCGAACGATTTGGTGGCATGCATCGAGAACACAACGGCAGCGTTAAAGCCAGTGCCGAATCCCCGGCCAAACAGGTCGCAAGTGCCCAGCGAGGCTGCTGCATCTATGACCACAGGCACGCCGAGTTGTGACTGAATCCGCTGGTAGCGTTCCAGATCGATCGGGTATCCGAAGGTTGCGTAGGGCATCACGACTGCAATCTTGCCGGCATAACGCGACAGCATCGCCGACTCGGCTGCCGGATCGGCCGCCCAGGTCTGGGGATCGATGTCACAAAAGAGCGGCGTAAGGCCGCACCAGATCGCCGCGTGCGCCGCGGCTGCGAACGTGAAGCTCGGCATCAGGGCAAACTGTGCATTCTCGGCCCTGGGAGCGGTCTCCCCCACCGCTTCCTTGATCGCCAACATGAGCCCGATGGTTGCATTGCAAACAGTCGTGCAAGCGCCGCGGCCACCGAAAAAGCGCTCCAGCATTTCCTGTTCAAAGCGAGTATTGACGGGACCGAAATTGCTGAAGATCCCACTCTGCTCGAGCGACCGCAGCTCGTCGACTGCAAGAGAGAGCTGAGGAGGGGTGGGACGAACCAGCGGAATCTTCATACCTCGAGCTCCTGGACCAAAGCGACAGGTTCCGCGCCGACCGGCTCCCAGCGGTCAAGGTCGAAGGGCTCCACTACGTAGTCCTGGTCAACGGACGGCGACAAAATGGCATCGACAATCAAGCCGCCTACGTCACTTTGCCACAGCCAGAGGCCATTTGCCTGACCCCTGAAGCTGGGTTCACCACCAAGTTTTCCGTGAGGGACAAAGCCGGCGGCCAGGCCAATCGCAAACAAGTGCGAGAGCGGGTTGCCGCCCGCATCCAACACCCGGCAGTCATTGTCCACAAGCCGCGCCTGCGGGCTCGTTTCGGCAAGGAGGGGCACAGGTCTGCCGGCTTGATCGATGACCGGCAACGCACGAGGCCGGTAACCGAGCGCGGCAATAACAAGATCTGCATTGTCGAGGACGGCGAGTGAAGCGGCGTCGTCCTCACCCAGACGATGGAGCTGCAGGCGAGGCTCAGGCGGGCGTCCTGCGATGCCGCGGGCGCGCATGATCAACTCTCGCGAGTCCAACCTGAATCCGCCCAGGCGAAACACACGTCCGCTGACGGGGCAAATATCATCGGGGCCAAATTCCGTGTATCCGTCTTTGAGTGCGGCCTCCACGCTGGGATAAAAAATCCGCAATGGGCGCCGGTGCAGGAGGGTGACTCCGCCGGGCCCAAAGGCGACCTGGGGCATGCGATTAAGCAAAGCGTGTGCAACAGCCGCTGCGCTGGTTGAGCCACCGATGATGGCGACGCGTGGCGACCGGCCAAGGCTGCCGAGACGAGCAGAGACAGCGGCGAAACCTACGGTGCTGAGAACGTCGCCCGACTGCAATAGTTTGGGCCCGTATCGCTCGACAAGCTTGACTCCGGCCACGCCCTCACGCCGCAGGCGTTCTGCCGGTTGGGAGGCGCCGGTGGCGAGTACTATGTTGCGGGAATCGATGGTTCGCTCGCGTCCCGTCTCAGTGTCCCGGATCAGCGTGCGCCAGCCCGTTCCGATGCTCTCTATCGAAATGGCCCGGTGCCGCTTCAGAACACGCCCATTGGGCGCGGCCGCAATGACTTCGTTCATCTCCTGCCCGACCAGACCCAGAAACTCGCCTGCGCGGCGCAAGGGAACCGTACCGTCGCCTGCCGCGAGGAACTCTTTGGTGATGGGATGATTTCGTAGTTTGGCCAGCTCGCTTCCGGGTGGTCCGGTAAGGCAGTCTGCAAAGGTGAAGCCAGTGCTGTCGGAGTTGATGCACCAGCGGCCGATGCTCCCCTCGCCAACGGAGTCCGACTCCTCTACCACGGTGACACCTTCTCTTAGGAGGTCAGAGAGACGCCCGCCCCTATGCGCCGCGAGCAGAGGCGCTAGTCCCGCTGGGCCTCCACCGACAATAACTACACCTGTCCGACCAAAGCTCAAGGTCACCTGCTTCGGCGCGGCCTGCACAAGCAGACGACGCCCTAAACATCTGGGGGGATACTCTCAGGAGGAACACCTTCAGGGAATGGCTCCGCGAGATCCGCTTTAGCTCGGTAGCCCCGAGTATGCCGGGGTAACGTGCAAACAAATGCTGGAAATCAGGACAACTTACTTAGGACCAAGGAGAGTTCTCGCTTCAAATAGTTCAATCAATGCCCTGCAGAATAATAGTTTTCATCCGCGCCCGAAGACTGCGTTTGCAGAAGAATACGTAACGATGAAACTTTTGCATCCTAAACTTTAGTAACCATAGGTAAGGCGCCGCGGTCAGTCGGCCGATATTTATGACCCCGAACTGCAGCGGGTGCCTGAGCGAGTTGGGCGATGTGCCGTCCCCTCCGGGACTCGCCTCATGACCTTAATCGTACCCGGCTTTGCCGTGCCCGGCTATAGGCTGTTCCGTCCCTGCCGGACTGCGTCGTTGCGGCATCTCCCGACAAGCTCTTCGACCTCTAAAGACGTACCCGTCCTATGACCCCAGGTCCCAAAGCGTCCTAGAAAACTTCAGGCTAATCGGGCAGTGCCACCGCAAAAGGCCCGAACTTGGGCGTTGTGGTTTTTAGGCGGAATCGTTCCAAGCCAACCGTTGTGCGAACTGATGTTTAATAGTCACCTTTGAGGGAGTCTGACGTAACCCGGATCCGGGCAAGTGCTATATTGCTTCACCAGGTCTGAACATATGTAATGGCGACTGTCTCAAGTAACAGGCGCCAAGGGGGAGGGTTAAAACCGCTTGTCCTCAGTTACCTGAGCTTGCTAAGGTTCACCGATACAGAATCCCCTCAAGCGGGATGCCGAAACCGTGAAATTAGGTATCACGGAATACAGATTGGGATTGGCAATGAAAATGAATGTTTTCGCCTCGGAGCTCTCGAATCGCCGCGCCTTTCTTCGCAGGGCAGCCGCGAGTGGCCTGTTTGCGCTGTCACCCCGCTGGCTAAAATCCCAGCCGGTGGCCCATAGGTCTGCAACTCTCTATGTTACCGATGCGAAGGAGAAGTACGCCGAGCGTCCTGAGCTGTGCTGGACCCCGGCGGCAGCTCGGGTAGGCGGGGCCACGATCGAGATCGACAGCACACGCCAATTTCAGCCCATCCTCGGTTTTGGGGCTGCGCTTACGGATGCCTCCTGCTACCTGTTGCACGGGATGCCCGCCGCCTCCCGTCAGGCGTTTTTGCGCGAAGCTTATTCTCCCGAGGGGTTGAATCTGAACCTGGGCCGCTGTTGCATCGGCTCCAGCGACTACTCGCGTAGCGTCTATAGCTATGACGACGTTCCCGACGACATGAACCTCGATCACTTCAGCCTGAAGCATGATGAAGCCTATATCGTGCCTACTTTGCGGGAGATCCAGGAGATCAATCCCAGCCTCTTTCTTCTTGCCAGCCCCTGGAGTCCTCCGGGCTGGATGAAAACCTACGGGACCACGGCTGGCGGCAGAACCAAGGATAACTACATCGGGCCCTACACCCATTGGCTTTGGGATCTCTCAAACGAATCTATGTTGGGCGGATGGATGTCGGAAAGCTATCTGGAGGTCTATTCCCGCTACCTCAGTAAGTTTCTCAAAGGCTATGCGCAGCTTGGCGTGCCCGTGCATGCAATCACCTGCCAGAACGAGATTGAGACCACCCAGAACGGAACCATGCCTGCCTGCCGGTGGTCGGCGACCTTAGAGGCGACGTTTGTACGCGATCATTTGGGTCCGTTGTTCCGCGCACAACACCAGCAAACGCAGATTTGGTTGCTCGACCACAACTACCAGCTATTCCAGCGGGTGGAGTCGCAACTCGAAGATAAGCAATTGGCCAAGTATGTGGATGGTGTGGCGTGGCACGGATACACGGGCACACCCGATCAAATGAGCCTCGTCCACCAGAAGGATCCGGGCGTTCCTTTCTATTGGACCGAGGGTGGCCCGTTCATCGACGCTGCCGACTATGCCACGGATTGGGCCAAGTGGGGCGGCATCTTCACCGATACCCTGGAGAACTGGTGCCGCAGTGCGATTACCTGGAACTTGATGCTCGATCCCCGTGGGAAGCCTAACCTGGGACCTTACAATTGCGCCGGCCTGGTGACGCTGAAAGACGACGGATCCATCGTAAAGAGCGGACAATGCCACGCCCTCCGGCATTTCTCCAGGCATCTGCAGAGGGATGGGATACGCATTGCCACGGGCAGTAGTGATTCGGGGGTCCGCCATGTTGCCGTACGGAACCCCGACGGGGGCTTCGCCCTGGTGCTGACGAATCCGGGGGAAGCAAAGAATCTGCGGGTCATTCAGGCAGGCCAACAGGTCTCTTTTGCTATACCACGCAACGCGGTCGCCACTCTCGTTTGGTGATTCGTGGACTTGAGAGGAGACGATTCAGCCTGAGCGACGTTCTCACATGTCGAGCCGGCGGATGGTGGAACGAAACAGCAGGGCTGTTCGCCCGTTAAGTGACAGCGACGGCTTATTGGCCAAAAGAGAACCGTCAGTTATCTATGAGCTAATATCAACACTTTGGGCACCTCAAAAAGATGACCCTCGTCTTAGTGATTTCCATTTCCTTATTTTCGAGTGAATAGGAAGCACTTACCCTAGCTTTGTTATAACTGTGTCTGGACTAATCGCGAAAACGCAAATATTATTGCCTCACATTTACCGAGGTAGCTGAGCAACGAAAGGCAAACGGAGACAGAGAGACGGAACTCACGATTAGAACTGGTCCTGCTACTGCCCCATCACCGAAAAGGAGAAACAAATGGAATTGTTTGAAGAACGTCCCAAAGTCAACCTGGAGATCGATAAAGACGGCAAGGTTCTGAGCCTAAAGCGCACTTACAAGTCGAAGCCGATCGACACAGGTACCCGCACCGTCACCAAATTGCCCCAGGTTGTTGAATAAATGGTAGGGATGTCATTCTGTGCACTTACAGTGCTTTACGTGGCTGGCGCTGTGCGTCTGCTTCATGTGATGAGGCTCGATGACCAGCTTGACCACGTCGAACAAACCTCCCCCGGAGGGAACCACAACGAAGCACACGGCATAGCTTAGGAACCATTGTCACTGTTTTATTTTTTTTACTGCCCGGCAAGACGGCCACGGTTCTTCGTCCCCACGGTTCCAGCAGCAACGCACCAGCGGCGCCAAAGCGTCGCCGGCACGCAGTTTTTGCGCTTTAGAACGAGTGCATTTGTTCGAGCCCGGCAACCATGCCGGGCTCGGTCGCGTGCCATCCCAGGCGTTGCTGCGCCTGAACGCCGCGACCAAGGTCAACTGTCACATCCCGCACAAAAAGAGCGAGATGCCTCGAATTTCCTATGCGCAGCTTCGGACACTATCGCTTCGCTGTTCTTCATGGAAAGAGGCATCAAGTTCAGGGAAGCAACGAAACGCCCCAGGCAATAGGGAATGAGGGCGCCAACAGCTGCGCCCTCCGGGTATTGGCGCTCGCCACGTGCTTCACCAGCGCCAGCGGGTACAAGGGTTGCTGAAGCTTTTCTACCCTGGATAGAATATTGTTCAATTCCAGGGGTGCTCATGGAGCGTGCGGCCGCCCGGGTTCTTATCACGCCTAAGAATTTCTTAATCTCCTCCCTGCTGGTAGTTGCTGCCTTTCTCACTTCCGCGACATTCGGTTTCGCTCAGGCGGTTGCCCAGGTAACTACACTCCCAACCGGGGATGAGTCTCCGTTTCACCTGAAAGTGACAACTAACCTGGTGGTTGTGCGCGTCGTCGTGCGTGACGCGCAGAATAGGCCGGTGGAAAACCTCAAACAGGAAGATTTCAAGCTCTTCGATCGGGGCAAACAGCAGGCGATCACCCAATTTGCGGTGGAGACCACCGCTGCGCAACCCACGACGGGGCCGGAGACGGTCACCTCCGTCAACCCATCGGCTCCGGGTGTGTCACTTTCGACGGTGCCGCGACGCTTCGTGGCCTTGTATTTTGACGATCTAAATATGTCCGACGCGGACGTGATGCATGCGCGGGATGCGGCTGATCGTTACCTTGCGAGCAACCTTCAGCCAACCGACCGGGTTGGCCTATTTACCTCCGGGAACAGCCTGTCGGATTTTACCGGCGACCCGAAGCAGATCCACGACGCCCTGCTCAAGCTGCATGCCTCTCCTGTGGCTCAGAAGACCCCGGAGTGCCCGGAACTATCCGATTACCAGGCCGAGCAGATCATCGAGTTTGACGACGAAAACACCGACGCCTGGCAAGTTGCGAAGGATCAAGCCCTGAATGATCAAAGATGCAGCCAGGTGCCTACCGGGCCCGGCGAACCGCAAAGGTATATTGCCGTGCTGGCGCGAAAAGTCATGGAGCAATCGGAGCTGCAGGCGCGGGCCAACCTGGAGGAACTGGATAAGGTCGTGAAATATGTTTCGCGGATGCCTGGCCAGCGTGCCGTCGTCTTGGTTTCTCCTGGATATTTCTCGCGCAGCGAAGAATCTCAATTGGAGCAAACCATCGACCGCGCGTTGCGCGCGCAGGTGGTGATCAGCTCGCTTGATCCCCGGGGTCTCGCAGACCCCTCACATGAGAGTGACGTGTCCCATACGTACATGCCAGTTTTCCTTGCCTCGAACTTACATCGTCTGCGATCCGACAGAGAGTCTGCGGCACGAGACGTGTTGCAAGAGGTTGCGCAAGGGACCGGCGGCGAGTTCCTGCACAACATCAACGATCTGCAAGCTGGATTCCGACTGCTGAGAAGCCCTTCCGGGTACTACCTGGGTTTCGATCCTAAAGATCTCAAGCCAGACGGTAAGTTCCACGATCTGAAGGTGGAGCTGGCAGAGAAGCATAAGGATTGGAGTGTTCAGGCGCGGCGCGGCTATTTTGCCCCCCGGAGTGAAGCGGAGGCCGAGACCCTTGCCAAGGCCGGCGCTGCAGGCGATCCGGAGAGTCAGGCAAAAGAGCAGTTACGGGAGGCTGTTTTTGCCAAAACCGAATTACAGCAATTGCCAGTCACGATGGACGTGAAAGTCTATTCCACCAAAACAGACGACCGTGAGCTTGCGCTGTCGGCGCATCTCGATACCAGGTCGCTGCACTTTCGCAAGGATGGGCAGCGCAACCTGAATAGCGTCACGTTTGTATTCGCTGTTTTTGATCAAAAGGACAATCTTCTCCAGGTGCAAAAAGGGCAGGCTCCATTGAATCCTGTAGACGCGCAGCTCGAACAGGTTCGGAGCGCCGGCTTGAAAATGGATTCGAAGTTCGAGCTGAAACCAGGCGTCTACCGCATCCGCGAAGTAGTGACGGATGTAGAAGAACATCGGGTGACCGCTCTGTCCCGCAATGTAGATGTTTCCGCTGCGTGCTGCGCGCTGCGTGACGATGCAAGCGATCGGCCCATCTCGGCCGGCCTGCCAGGCACGGCACCCAACTTGCCCAGCAATCCACCGGCCCGTGCCAATGCTCCAACCTATGTCGACTATCCTTTGCCCAAGCTGAGAACCGCCGTTCCTGCATTGAATGGGATAAAGCCCGGCACCAGTCAGGATCAGCTCGCATCGATTCTTGCCAAAGCCGGCGAGGCGACGCTCAACTCCTTATCCAGAGTGCCCAACTTGAGTTCGCTGGAAGACGTTTACTCGGCGGTGATGTCTCGCGCCGCAGGACCTGCGAACAGCGTTTTGGGAATGGAGCAAAGCCCCGCGTTGTTAGACCTGGAAGCACAGCTCCGTGAGATGCGAAGCGTCGAATTCAATTACCTGTTGCTGTTTGATCACCACCCGGACGGGGCAACCGCAATCACTGAGTTGCGGACAGATTTCAAGAACCGTCAGGTCAGCTCATCTGTCGACGGAGTGGCGCCGCGTGGGTTCGGATTCGCCTATCAATGGTTACTCTTATCACCAGCGAACCAATCGGAATTACGCTTCCGCTATCTCGGGGAGCAGAACATGGACGATCATAAGACCTTCGTTTTGGGGTTTGTGCAGATTCCAACCCAAGTCAAGCTGCCCGGGAAATTCAAGTGGGCCGGCAAGGAGGAACCATTTTTCTTCCAGGGAATCGTGTGGATCGATCAATCCGGTTTCAATGTGGTTCGCTTACAGACCGATCTTCTGGCGCCGGTGCCAAGCGTGAACCTGCTACAAATGACCACGGATCTGCGATTCCGTTCCGTGCGCATTAAGGGTTACGACGCCGACTTCTGGCTGCCCTCTCAAGTGCTCATTCGTACAGAACAAGGGGAAAGCGTCTTGAACGAGCTTCACCAATATTCGAGATATAAATTCTTCCACGCTGAGAGCAGACTTCTGCCCTGACTTATCGGCATATTCGGTCCTCATCCTGGATCACGCGCGATGGTAACCACTCACAAAGGGTACGCACGGGGCACAGCGAACTACCCGTTCTGGGTAATGGCGCTGCCTACCGTGCCTTCCCGCGTCATCTTTGCCATTCGTTGACGCGCTGCCGGCCGCTTTTAGTACCGGAAAGGGTGATGGTGCGGGCTGTCAGTCACTGGTCAAATACAACCAGCCTCAGAGCTCTTGTTATGTGTGGAACCTGACACGGGAGCACAGGTGCGAGAAGGCACGAGCACCGTGTCGATGACGAATTGCTGCGAAGAGCTATCAGAGAAAGAAGTTTCGGTTTATGCAAAACGGAGAAGTAAGGTGAGCACACTGTTTACAGCGTCGCCCGAAGCCAGGAGACTGTGGACCCGGGTACTCAAGCGAGTTCATCCTGGCCTGGCGATTGATGAGCAGGATGGGCGGCGGCGTGAACGGCTCGCCCAGGAGACGAATGTTGCCTACGCCAAGCATGACGAAGCTCTACTAAGCGCGGTACCAGCCCCGAAGGGCCCGCCGGCTGATCCTTGGGAAACATGGGCTCAGGCGCAACAGGCCGCGCCACTGCAGTCAACCGATCAAACACCGTTGGTGCCACGACAGCCACCTACCCTGGCTGGGCCTGAGGTGTTCGCGATTCTTTGGGCGGCCTGCGCCGTCCTGTGTCTTCTCCTTTATGGAATTCTCGCTGCGCTTAAGGAAATTGTGGGACGGATCACGTGCATATCTTTGCTGGTGGTGCTAACCGCCGCGGCACTGTGGTTCATCGCCAAAAACTCGAAGCTGGCGTACAAACACAAAGGAAGATGGGCGGCGGCGGTCGCAAGTGCAATGACCCTGATGGGGATATGCCTTTTAAGTACCAGCAGAACAACTCCGATGTTTTTATCGGCTCGTGCGGCAACTGCTCAGTCGCTGGCGGGCCCTGTCAATGCGAAAGGCAACGATCATCTTGATTTGGTGAACGCTCATCCGACGCAAACTAAGATCCCATCAACGGAGGCGACCCTAACGCCACCAAGATCCGCTCGCGGAGAGAGTCCTGCTTCGCAACTTACCGGGTATATAGAAGCAGCGAAAAGCAGCGTCGCACAGAAATGGAACCCTTCAGAAGTCGCCGCCGGTACCCCGGCAGGCGCAACTGTCTACATTCAATTCGCTGTGGGGCGGCGTGGCAATCATGAAGTCCCGACGGTGGAAACATCAAGCGGGTCGTCCTCCCTCGATGCTTCATGCTTGCGGGCTGTTAACCGGGCGCAGAATTTCGGCCATTTTCCCAGGAGCTATACCGGAGACAGGTTGACCGTGCTTTATCACTGCACCTATCCAGGTTCGTCCGCGATAAGAGTCGCACAGGATTCTATCCAGCCGCCGGTGCAACAACTGACGTCACATGTCCCTGTGGATGGTGGCCCTGACGGGGAGCAGCCCACCCAATGACTGCGCGCTGTCACGCACGACGGAAGAAATGTGTGTTCAACAGAGATGTGGCGTCTCTGGCATCGACTGGCTGAATAGCGCGAGGGGCCGAGAATTCGTAGTAAATGCCGGTGACGGATCCGCGCACCCGGATCGCAGAGTTCTCCTGATAAGTCGAGTCAGAACCCGCTTCCTCCGGGCTCGAAAACCTCAACAAGCCCTGAAGGATGGTGGGAGAGGGCTGCGGTTTGTTTCATGTCCTCTGGACCTAATGATTCATCTTGGGGCTTCCTTCTCAAGTCTCGCAACCACGTAAGCCTGGTCTATCAATCCTTTAGTCACACCCTCCAGGTTTTATCCCGTGTCATCCGAAGGGCCTCCTCGGCTTATTCCCGTCTGCATCTACGCGGCGACAATCCAGCAATTTTCGACAAAACGCGGATATTTTTACAAATATAGGATCGAGTCAGTTTCCCTATAGTCAGGTTTCCCCGATACGCTCTCCTGCGCTGAATGACATGCGGACGCGAAGCCTAATGCTGGGCCTTTAAAACATGCTCTGGCGTTGATTCGGATTTTGGAAGATGATGCCGGATACACCTAGCGGGGAGGTTTTCAAGCAAGATGGCCGGTCTTTCGAAGCGCAACCTTATCGTCGCCGGTGTCGTAGTCCTTTGCCTGCTTGTGGTCATCCTGGTGGTTGGGGCGATGCGGCCAAAGGGCGCCGCAGGAGCGCTGCCGGGCGCCCCTGCGGATGTCGAGGTGGTGCAGGTTGAACAGAAGGATGTTCCGATTTTCGGTGAATGGATCGGCACCCTCGACGGGCTGGTCAATGCCGATGTCCGGGCGCAGGTGACCGGGTACCTGCAGAGGCAGGGCTATCAGGAGGGCGCGTTCGTCAAAAAGGGTCAGCTTCTGTTCGAAATCGACCCGCGGCCTTTTCAGGCAGCTCTAGACCAGGCCGAGGGGCAACTGGCACAGGCCAAAGCCGCGCTCGCTAATGCCGTAGCGGTGCAAGGCCGCACGGATCTGGATGTCAAGCGCTACCGGCCCCTGGCCCAGGAGCAGGCCGCCAGCCAGCAGGATCTCGACAATGCCGTGCAGAACAACCTCGCCGCCCTGGCCTCTGTGGAAACAGCCAAGGCCCTCATAAAGACCTCCGAGGCGGCGGTGGAAACGGCGAAAATTAATCTCGAGTTTACCCGGCTCGTGGCCCCCATCGACGGCATTGCGGGACAAGCCCAGCTTCAGGTAGGCGCGCTGGTCAATCCCAGCAGCGGGCCGGTCACCTCGGTTTCCACGGTTGAGCCCATCAAGGTTTACTTTACGGTTGGCGAACCCCAGTATCTCGCCTGGCGGAAGCGCTTCCCGACGGAAACCAGCCGCCTGGCGGCCGACAGAGCTCTTCGCCTGCAACTGATCCTGGCCGATGGTTCGACCTATGCGCACGAGGGTACGTTCTACTTTGCCGACCGCCAAGTCAACGAGAGCACCGGGGCCATTCGGATTGCCGGCCTGTTTCCTAATCCGGGGAACATTTTGCGTCCTGGCGGCTACGCCAAAGTGCGCGCCGTCGTAAACCTGCAACATGACGCGCTAGTGGTTCCTCAACGCGCGGTGTCCGAGCTGCAAGGCGCCTACCAGGTCGCCGTGGTGGATGGAGACAACAAGGTGAGCATTCGGACGGTCACGGTCGGTGACCGTGTCGGTTCCGAGTGGGTGATCGCCAGTGGGCTGAGTCGAGGAGAAAAAGTCGTGGTGGAAGGAGTTCAGAAGGTGCGCCCAGGTGCGAAAGTGAACCCCCGGCCGTTTGCCCCCGCAACTCCCCTGGCAAGTCAAGGATAGATGCCCGATGTCAAAGTTCTTCATCAACCGCCCCATCGTCGCCATCGTCATCTCCATCGTCATGGTTCTGGTGGGCTCGCTCACCATCCTGAGCTTGCCGGTCGCGCAGTTTCCCAACATTACTCCGCCCGAGATTCAAGTCCTGGCCACCTATGTTGGGGCGGACGCGCAAACCCTGGAACAAGCCGTCGCCACACCCATCGAGCAGCAGATGAATGGCGTGGACAACATGAACTACATGTATTCGCTGAATGCCACCGCCAATTCCGCCACCAGCCTGATAGTGGACTTCGATGTAAAGACCGATCCAAATACTGACTTCATCCTCACCCAATCCCGTGAAACCCAGGCTGCTTCGCAGCTTCCTATCGACGTCACCAACTATGGAATCACGGTTCGCAAGTCCGTGACCGCTCCCCTCATGTGGGTTGCCCTTTACTCGCCGCATGGAACCTACGATGCCAAGTTTCTGGCCAACTACGCGTACATCAACATCGTGGATCCCATCCTCCGTTCGCCAGGCATTGGGAACACGCAGGTATTCGGCGCCGGCCAATACGCGATGCGGCTTTGGGTAAGACCAGACCAGTTGGCAAAGCTTGGCATCACCGTTCCGGACATCATAAGCGCGGTGCAAGCGCAAAATACGGTGAACCCTGCGGGTAAGGCCGGAGGCGAGCCTGCACCCAAGGGCCAGGAATTCACCTACACGGTTCTGGCCCAGGGCCGCCTCGTCTCGCCGGAAGAATTCGGCAACATCGTGGTTCGCGAAACTCCCGACGGCGGCGTCGTCCGGGTGCGCGATGTTGCCCGAATCGAGCTAGGGGCCCAGGACTATAGCGTTGCCGGGCGTTTCAACGGAAGGCCCGGCGCCATTATTGCCTGCTATCAATTGCCCGGCTCGAACGCCGTTGACGCAGCCGCCGGGGTGAAGAAACTGATGGCGCAAATGAAACAACGATTTCCCGGGGACATGGACTTTGCCATATCTCTGGACACGACGCGTTCGGTCACGGAAGGCATCAAGGAAATCGTCAAGACACTGGTGATCGCCCTCATCCTGGTCATCCTTGTCGTCTATCTTTTCCTTCAGAGCTGGCGTTCCACTTTGATCCCGCTTCTGGCCGTGCCGGTTTCTCTGGTAGGTACGTTCATACTCTTCCCCCTGTTCGGTTTTTCCATCAACACGCTGTCTCTCTTTGGCTTGGTGCTGGCGATTGGTCTGGTGGTGGACGATGCCATTGTGGTGGTCGAGGGGGTGGAGCGGCACATCGAGGAGGGACTGACGCCAAAGAACGCAGCGTTCAAAGCAATGGAAGAGCTCTCCGGCCCGGTGGTCGGAATTGCGCTGGTGCTCTCCGCGGTCTTCGTGCCCACGGCGTTCATTCCCGGAATTACGGGCAGGCTCTATCAGCAGTTCGCGGTCACGATTGCCATCTCCGTCATTCTCTCCGCGTTCAACGCGCTTACCCTCAGTCCCGCGCTTGCCGCGCTGCTTCTGCGCCCGCGGCAACCGAGCCGCGGCCTGCTGAGAAGATTCTTTGATTGGTTTAACCGCCGTTTCGAGCAGGCGACGGAAGGCTATGTCCGTTGGAGCGGGGTACTGCTCCAAAAGACTGCCGTATTAGTTGGACTGCTGGTGGCCTTTGGGATTGCGGCGGGGTTCTTCGCCGATCGCCTGCCAACGAGCTTTCTCCCCGACGAAGATCAAGGGTACGCCTACGTCAATTTGCAACTGCCCAACGCGGCTTCGTTGGAGCGGACGACTGCGATGGCGGCGCAGGTTGAAAAAGTCATTATGAATACCCCCGGTGTTCAATACACGACCACCGTCGTGGGCTTCAGTTTGCTTAGTTTTGTTCGCACCAGCTACAACGCGTTCTTTTCTGTGGCCCTCAAGCCCTGGGATGACCGCACGGCGAGAGAGCAGCAATTTCAATCGATCAAGGCTCACCTCAACCGGGAGTTGAGCAAGTTGCCTGCGGGGGTGGCCTTCAGTTTTTCCCCGCCCGCGATTCCTGGCGTCGGCACTGCCGGCGGATTCACCTTCATCCTCGAAGACCGTTCGGGCGGCGATATCCAGTTCCTCGCCCGGAACCTGGGCATATTTCTGGAAGCTGCGCGAAAGCGTCCGGAAATCGCCAGCCTCACTACGACTTTCCTGCCCAGCGTGCCGCAGAAATTTGTCGACGTCGACCGCGACAAGGTGCTGAAGCAGGGGGTGAACCTAAACGATGTCTACCGTACCATCCAGGCGTTCATGGGCGGTTATTTCATCAACTACTTCAATCGCTTCGGCCGCCAGTGGCAGGTGTATGTCGAAGCTGAGGGTGAGTACCGCGGCAGAGCGGAGAATGTCGGCGAATTTTATGTCCGCAACAACAAGGGAGAGAACGTTCCCCTGTCCACGCTGACCACGGTCAAGCCGCGTCTCGGCCCGGAATTTACCATGCGCTTCGATGAGTACCGCTGCGCGCAAATCAACGGCAGCGCCGCGCCTGGCTATAGCTCAGACCAGGCAACGGCCGCGCTGGAAGCAGTGTTCAAGCAAACCATGCCGCGAGAAATGGGTTTCGACTACTCCGGTATGTCGTTTCAGGAAGAGAAAGCCCGGGAAGGTGTTCCGCCGACGCTGATCTTCGGGCTTTCGCTCCTGTTTGTTTTTTTAATTCTTGCCGCACTCTACGAAAGCTGGTCGTTGCCTTTCAGCGTATTGCTCAGCACACCGGTTGCGGTCTTTGGCGCCTTTTTCGTGCTTTGGCTCCGCCGCGTGGTTCTGGCCGCGTTCCTGCCTGCTTACCTGGTTCAGATCGAGGCCGACGTCTACTCCCAGATTGGGCTGGTGATGTTGATTGGGTTGGCAGCGAAGAACGCGATTCTGATCGTCGAGTTCGCCAAGGAACAGTACGAGAATGGAAAACCTCTCGCCGACGCGGCGCTGGAAGGCGCAAGGCTTCGGCTGCGGCCGATCCTGATGACATCCTTCGCCTTTATTCTCGGCTGTGTGCCGCTATGGACCGCAACGGGCGCCGGCTCGGTCGCGCGCCAGATCATGGGAACCACGGTGATCGGCGGCATGATGGCCGCCAGCGCAATCGGCATCTTCTTCGTCCCGGGAATTTTCTATCTGGTAGAAAAATGGTCGGGCGCGGGCCAGGAGCAGCTTGCCGCGACGTTGCCGAAACCTTCTCCTGAAACAGGGGATTGACGTGGGGGATCGACCCGCAACAGTGGGATAAAGCACAAACGGAGTTGCACTTCATGAAGCTGGCAAGATTGCTGATGGCGACGTTGGTTTCCGGCTCGCTCGCCGGTTGCATGGTCGGTCCCAATTACCACCGGCCGAACATTCAAACTCCAACTGTTTATCGCGATCTGTCTGAAAATCCCCAGCTTCAGGCTCAGGCTGCGTCCTATGCCGATCTTCCCTGGTGGCAGGTCTTTCAGGACCCGAAGCTACAAGAGCTCATTCGCATTGCGCTCAAACAAAACTACGATTTACAGTTGGCCACAGAGCGTATCGTTGCCGCGCGCGCGCAGCTTGCCATCACGCGCTCGAACCTGTTTCCTCAAGTGCAAGGGAACGGCAATTTTACTGGTGGCAAAGACCCCAGTTTTCAAAACACCTACAACTTTTTCACCCTTACTGCCGACGCGGCGTTCCAGCTGGACTTCTTCGGTCGTCTGCGCCGCGCAACCGAGGCGTCACGCGCCCAGCTCCTGGCTACGGAAGATGCACGCCAGACGGTCATACTGACTCTGGTCAGTGATGTTGCCTCCGATTACTTCGCGTTGCTCGAACTCGACCTGGAACTGCAAATCACGCGGGATACGGTCCAGGCACAGATAGCCTCGGTCAAACTCACCCGGCTGCGCCTCGATCACGGTGTGGCGACAAAACTGGATGTGCTGCAGGCACAGCAGGTTCTCGACACCGCCAATGCCGCCGTTCCTGACCTGGAAAGGCAAATTGGTCAGGAGGAGGACGCGATCAGCATCCTGCTGGGCAATTATCCGCAGGATGTGTCGCGCGGGCTTCCGTTGGTGAAGCAAGCGCTGCCTCCCGAAGTGCCGCCCGGCCTTCCTTCCTCCATCCTCGAGCGCCGGCCTGATATTCGCGAGGCGGAACAGGACCTGGTTGCGGCGAACGCGGAAATCGGGGTCGCCAAGGCGGCATTTTTCCCGCAAATTTCGCTGACTGGCTCGGGCGGCGGTTCTTTCGGCAGAAGCAGTACCTTCACCAACCTCATGAGCTCGCAGCTCGGCTTCTGGTCTTACGGCGCCCAGGTAAGCCAGCCGATCTTCACTGGTGGCGCGTTGCGGGGGAATCTCCGCCTCGCTGAGTCGGAGCACCAGCAGGCTTTGATCGCGTACCGGCAAACTATTCAGCGGGCGTTCGGGGACGTCTCTGATGCGCTCATCGGCTATCAGAAGCAGCACCAGGTACGACTCCGCCTGGAGGATAGCGTTGCGGACCTGCAGGAGTCTGTCCGTTTGTCGAACATGCGTTACAAGGGCGGTACCACGACCTACCTTGAAGTGCTGGATGGGCAGCGATCGCTGTATAACGAAGAACTGACGCTCGCGCAAGCGCGAGGGAGCGAGTATCAAAGCCTGGTGCAGCTTTACAGGGCACTCGGGGGAGGCTGGCAGTGAGCGGTTCAGTTACGTTTCGTTGATTTATGTAGGAAAGTATCTCCCGATGAAAGCCAAGTGCTGAAGATGTAGATATAGATTCGTCCAATCGCTCAACGAGTGCCTTGGCCTGTTCACGTCAACTGACGTCTTGCCCGGACGAATCGGCGGACA
>Ga0210391_10001915_pt1 | contig 18465 bp, 17 predicted proteins | sample IncBWC12OmetaG_FD_160573 | JGI IMG/M metagenome (GOLD analysis project Ga0210391, IMG submission 160573) | Forest soil microbial communities from Barre Woods Harvard Forest LTER site, Petersham, Massachusetts, United States - Inc-BW-C-12-O ... | reverse complement strand
GGCCCGATCAGTCCGCCGTCGATCGTCGCTCGGATGGACGCGGCCGATTTCGTGCTCAACCTCGGATGCCTGAAGACCGACATGAACTTCGGCAATCGGCCGCCGCATGTGATTCGCGGCAAGACGGTGTGGGCGGTCGATCGCAAGGTCGAGGTGAAGTATCACACCTACACCGATGTCGGCGTGCGCGATTTCGCGCGCGCGTTGTTGCGCGAGAAGCTGCAGCGTCATCGTGAAACGGTGACCTACGCAGATAACCTTCGCGAGATTGCCGCGCGCGACGGCAAGCCGGTCAAGGTCAATCAGATCCTCGCGGTAGTCAACGAATTCCTGGCAGACAAGCGCGACTACCTGGTCGTGGCCGAGTCGGGCGACATGCTGTTCGGCGGGCTCGACATTCGGGTGCCGCACAACAATGCGTATTTCGCCCAGGGCTTTTACGCGTCGATGGGATTTGCGGTGCCGGCCTCGCTCGGCGCGCAAATCGGCAGCGGGATGCGTCCGCTGGTGATGTGCGGCGACGGCGGCTTTCAGATGACGGGGCCGGAGATTTCACAGGCGCCGGCCAAGGGCGTGAATCCGATTGTGGTGCTGATCAACAACGGCGGATGGGGCATCTTCCGGCCAATTGCCGAGCGGCGCGAGCTGCTCGAGATTCCGCCGTGGCCGTATGCGCAGCTCGCGCGCGATTGGGGCGGCGAAGGTCTCGAGGCCACGACGGTCGAGCAGTTGCGCGATGCGTTGCGGGCGGCGCACGACTGCAAGTCGTTCGTGATAATCGACGTCAAGGTCGAGCGCGACGACCTGTCTCCGGTGACGGTGAAGTACATCAAGGCGGCGGCCAAGCGCTCGCAGGCGCCGGCCGAGCACGCGGCGCGAGGGAATTCGCGCGCATGACTGAACCAATCAACCCCGGCTCGATCGAGAACTATCGGCGCCTGTGTCGCGACTTCCGCTGGGAGACGCCCGGGTTTTTCAACTTCGCCGAGGTCATCGACAAGTTCGCCGAAGATCCGCGCCGCGTTGCGATCCTGTGGGAAGACAGCGAGGGGCGGCGCGCGCGGCTGACCTTCGCGGACATCGCGCAGCAATCGAAGCGGATTGCCAACGTGCTCGCCGGGCACGGAATCCGGCGCGGCGACGCGGTCATGCTCGTGCTGCCGCGAATCACGCTGTGGCAGGCGGCGTACATCGGCGCGCTCAGGCTCGGCGCGATCGTCATTCCATGCACGGCGATGCTGCGCGAGAAGGATTTAATCTATCGCGCCAATCATTCGGGCGCGCGCGCAATAATTGCCTCGGTCGACAACGCCTCGATGATCGCGGAGCTGCGCAAGGAATGTCCCAGCGTCGAGCACTACCTGATTGCGGGCGCCGCGCGCAGCGGATGGATCAGCTTGCAGGAGTACATGGGTCATGCGTCGGCGGCGTTCAAGCCGGCGGCTACCAGGTCGTCGGAGCCGGCGATTTGCTACTACACTTCCGGCACCACGCGCGAACCGAAAGCAGTTCTGCATAGTCACGGCTATACCTACAGTCATCGCTTCACGGGCACTAACTGGCTGGATGTGCGGCCGGGCGACATTCACTGGACAACGTCGGACACCGGATGGGCCAAGGCGGCGTACGGCGTGCTCTTCGGGCCGTGGATGAACGGCGTGACGACCTTCATGTACAACGGGCGCTTCGAGGCGGCGAAAGAACTGGAGCTGCTCGCGCGCTACAAAGTTAGTACTTTCTGCGCGCCGCCGACTGAGTATCGAATACTCATTAAGGAAAACCTCGGCGCCAACTTGTTCCCCAACTTGCGGCATTGCACGGGCGCCGGCGAGCCGTTGAATCCCGAAGTGATCGATGTGTGGCGCGACAAGCTCGGACTTACTATTCACGACGGCTATGGGCAAACCGAAACGACCATCCTCGCGGCGAACATGCCCGCGATGCCGGTGAAGCCGGGCTCGATGGGCCTGCCGTTTCCGGGGCATGACGTGCGAGTGCTCAACAATGAGTTGGCCGAGGCGAAGATCGACGAAGTCGGCGAGATCGCGGTGCGCGTGAATCCCGAGCGGCCGCCGTCGCTGTTTTTGGAGTATTGGAAAAACGCCGAAGAGACGGCAGGCGTGTTTCGCGGCGATTGGTACCTGACCGGCGACCAGGCGACGCGCGACGCCGACGGCTACCTGTGGTTCGTCGGTCGCGCCGACGACGTGATCATTTCGGCGGGCTACAGAATCGGGCCGTTCGAAGTCGAAAGCGCCCTGCTCGAGCATCCCGCGGTGCTGGAATCCGCAGTCGTCGCGACGCCCGACGCGGACCGCGGCTCGATCGTCAAAGCATTCGTGAAGCTGCGGCCCGGAGCCGAGCCCGGCGAACGGCTGGTCACGGAACTGCAGGAGCATTGCAAGCGCATCACGGCGCCCTACAAATATCCGCGCGAAATAGAATTCATCGACGAGCTGCCTAAGACCGTCAGCGGAAAGATTCGCCGCGTCGAGCTGCGCCGCCAGGAAGAATCACGCAAGGGCAAACCTGTCTAACACTTTGTAACATTAAGTGATCCGTTCCTCCTCGGTCGCACGACACCTTCCTTGCCTCGGTGAGTCGGTGCGATAGCATTTGATCAGGTACTCGGACAGAAACTTGAGGAGAAGGTTTATGACCCGATTGAAAATTCTTGCGGTAGCTGCGCTAGCTGGAGCCTGTTTCACGATGGCAGCTCCAAAAGCACAAGCTCAGGTAAGCATCAACATTGGAGTGGCTCCGGAATGCCCATACGGTTACTACGACTACGCGCCGTATGCGTGCGCTCCCTACGGCTACTACGGCCCCGAATGGTTTACCGGTGGCACGTTCATCGGCGCTGGCCCGTGGTATCACGGCGATGAGCACTTTGCTGGCAACGTAGATAACCACTACGACGTTCATCAGGGCTACAAAGGCCCAGTCCCGAAGGTTGGCGAGAAACCTGCTCCGGACAAGCATCCCGAGAAGGTTGCTAACTTCAAGGGAAATGAAACGCGCGATGGGCGTGGTCACGTAACCGGCGGCGAACAGAAGCACTCATAATCGTCAGTCTCGCGCGCTCCAGCGATCGAGCAAGTAACTGTGCTCGATCGCTGGGGCGCCAGATGTCTGAAGTCTGGACGCGCGTCAGCTAAGGCGCGGGAACAGCGCGAGCGCGTTGGTGCGGGCGATCGCCTGGAAGTCCTGGGGCGACAACAGCTCACTGCTCAGCAATTCCGCCAGATGCATCGAGACCACCGCTTCTGGCGTGTGCACGTAGTCGCTGCCGTACAGGATGTGCGAGCGTTCGGTCATCTCGAGCAGCGGCGCGAGCGCATTGGAGCCGGGCGAGCCCGCGAGATCGTAGTAGAGCCGGCGCAATTGTTCATCAGAGTTTATCGGAGCGGCAGCGCTGCCGGGGGCCAGGCCTCGGGCGAACATGCCGATTCGCCGCGCCAGGAACGGCAGCGTGCCGCCGGCGTGAGGCACGATGATGCGGAGTTTCGGACATCGCGCGGTCGTGCCGCTGAATATCAAATTGACGACAGCGCGCGTGCTGTCGAAGGTGAACTCGATCATCGGACGCGGATATCCAAGCGCGCTCTGCTGCCAGCAGACTGGCGAGGTCGGATGAATGAAGAGCACCGCGCCGCGACGGTTGAGTTCGTCGAATACCGGATCGAGCCGCTTATCGCCCAGGTACACGCCGTTGAAATTGGTCAGCATGACGACGCCGTCGAGCTTGAGCGTGTCGAGGGCGTAGGCGATCTCTTCCAGCGCACCGTCGACATCGGGAAGTGGCAGGCTGGCGAAGCCGCCAAAACGGCCGCGATGCTCCCCGATGGTGCGCGCGGCGAACTCGTTGACCGATCGTGCGAGGATGCGCGCGTTCGCGTCGTTGCCGAAGTGCACGCCGGGCGACGACACCGACAGCATCCCGGTCGCGATTCCCGATTTGTCCATCATCGCGAGCGCGCCCTCCGCGCTCCAATGCGGCGCGGGAAAACCATCCGGCCACGCGCCGCCTGCGTCGATCATTTTCTCGCGATACTCGGGACTCAGATAATGGAAGTGGACGTCGATGCGATCGCTGAACTGAACTGTCATGGGGCCGCCCTCCGTTACTGTGGTTAGTCCGGCCCTGCCGCACAGTCAACGAATCCCGCTTCAGTTCCTCTGGTAGCGCGGGCGCAGGACTTCCATCACGGGCGCGGGCGCGCGTTTCGCGTTTCCGTCGAAGGGCGGCTGTGGATCGTACTCGATGCCGACCTGGATCGCCTGGGCGACCGTGTCGCCGGCGACGAGGCGGACCAGGTGCAGCGCCATGTCGATTCCGGCGGAGACGCCCGCGGCTGTCACTATCTTGCCGTCCTCGACGACGCGTTGGGAGCGCGGCTCGGCGCCGAACTCGCGCAGTTTCTCGAGCCTTGCCCAATGCGTGGTTGCGGGTCGTCCGTTGAGCAGGCCGGCCGCACCGAGGATCAACGCGCCGGTGCAGACCGACGTGGTCCATTGCGTGGTCGCGTCGATTCGCCGGACCCATTCGAGCACGTGCGGTTTCTCGCGGACCTGCGCCTCGCCCCTGCCGCCCGGCACGAGCAGAATGTCGGCGCTCGTCACGTCGGCGCTTGAGTAGTCGGCGACCAGGCCGAGCGATTTCGGGTCGGCGCGCTTGATGCCGGCGGTCTCGCCGACGAACATCACCTCGGCGCCGGGGATTCGGCACAGCACTTCGAACGGTCCGATCGCGTCGAGCGCGGTGATGTCGTCGAAGATCAGGAATGCGATTCGCATGGCGTTCTCCTTTTAGTCAGGCGCTCAGATTTTGATTAAAGCGGCTGCGGTATGCGCTGGGCGGCACGTGCAGCGTGCGGATGAAGGCGCGGCGCATCGACTCGCGCGTGCCGAAGCCGCACGCGGACGCAATCGAGTCGACACCTTCGGCGGATTCCTCCAGGCGGCGGCGCGCCGCTTCGACGCGCGAGTTCTCGACGAATTCTCCCGGCGTCATGCCGACTTCGCGCATGAACACGCGGGCAAAGTTGCGCGGGCTCATGGCGGCGCGCCGCGCGAGCGCTTCGACCGACAAGTCGGTGCTGAGATGATCCGCGATCCATCGCTGCAAGTCGCGGAGCGGCTCGCGATCGGCCTGCTGCGCGCTGAGCTGTACCGAAAACTGCGACTGCCCGCCGGGTCGGCGCAGGAACATAACCAGCTCGCGAGCGACTGCCAGGGCAATGTCGCGGCCGTGGTCGTCCTCGAGCAGGGCCAGCGCCAAGTCGATTCCCGCGGTCACGCCTGCCGAGGTGAATATCTTGCCGGCGCGCACGAAGATCGGATCGGTCTCGACCGAGACTGCGGGATATCGGGCGGCGAGCCGATCGCATTGCCGCCAATGCGTGGTCGCGGACAGTCCGTCGAGGATGCCGGCTTCGGCGAGCAGAAACGCGCCGGTGCATACCGAGCAAAGGCGGCGCGTGCGATTGACGCTCGCGCGGAGCCAGTCGATTAATTTGCGATTGCGCAGAGCAGCGGTAGTGCCCTGTCCGCCCGCGACCAGCAGCGTGTCGATAGACCCGCGCACGCGCGCTATCGAGCGATCTGCAATCAGGAGGATGCCCGACGACGTCACGAACGGGCCGGCTTTGGAAGCCGCAATCTCAACGGTGTAGGCGGGCACGCGCCAGCCGCGCTCGTCGATGAGCAATCGCGCGGCGCGTCCGAAGACTTCGAGCGGGCCGGTGATATCGAGGACCTGTGCGTCGGGGAAGGCGAGCATGACGATTCGGCGCGTGCGCCGCTGGGATTCGGTGCGCGCGAGATCGACGATGTTGTTCCTTTTTTCCCGCTTCATGCGAGCGATTGTGGCGCGCAGCGGTGTTGGCAGCAATAGGCAAGCTGCCACAGTTACTGCCAATCGCGGCTACGAGCCGGACATTTCAATCGGTTGAAGCCTGCGGCGTCGGCGTCGGGACGAGGGGTGTTGGTATCGGCCAAGGCGGTCGCAGCGGTAGTGACGAGCGGAATTGCTGATCGAGCATCAGCAGGCCGACGGCGCGCGACAGGGCGACTGATAGGGACTCGGCGGGTTCGGTCTCGAGCGGCAGGAAGACTTCGGCGCCGACAGGATTGGGCGGCTCGTTCTCGATGCCGAGTATCTCATTCGAGTAGAGCACATCGCCCTCGCGGCCTTTGAGCTGATATTTCACACGGACTACCGCGTGCATCGTGAAGTACTGGCCGTGAATCGTCTGCTGCGCGCCGAATCGCTTGTTCACTTTCACTTCTTCGAGCTCGGAGGTGAGGATGTAATCTGTGCCTTCGGGCGGTTTGCCGTCGGCCGGATTCGAATCGAGCGGCACGGGCGTCAGGCCGGCATCGGCGAGTCCCGAGATTAAGGCCAGGTTAAAGACGTGGGCCACATCGGCGGCGACGAGCGGCGTCTGGACGTTGCCCTCGGCAGTGTAAATCGCGCCGACTTCGGAATCGCCGGTCGCGAAACCTCCGGCAGGTGGAGGCACCGCGACTCTGACTGGACGAAAAATGTTCTCCGAGCCGGGTACGAAACCGGGAAGATAGTGGAGGTCGATGCGCGTGCGCGGATTGCATCCGATGAGCATCGTCACAAGCGCCAGCGCGACTATCGCGATACAGCCGCGGCTACGATTGAGGACGCGACACGGCAGGATGGCGATCCCTCCACCAAAAGACGAACACGACCAGCAGCAGCACGAAGGCAGCGAGACCGATCCATCGCGAGAACTGATGCATCATCGTGAGCGCGGGATACAGCTCGCCGCCGACCAGGTAGCCGACGGTGACGACCAGCGAACACCAGACGATCGCGCCCAGCACGTTCCATCCGAGAAATTGGAAGAAGGGCATTCCGCACGCACCCGCCATCGGGCCCGCCATGAAACGCACGCCCGTGATAAATCGGGCCATGAAGACGGCCTTGCTGCCGTGGGTTCGAAAGAAAAGCTGGAGGCGTTCGTAGCGCGTGCGCATGAAAGGGAACATGACTGCGAGGCGCTCCAGCACGCGCTGTCCGCCGGTGCGCCCGATGACGTAGCCGCAGCAGTCGCCGACGACGGCGCTGAAGATTACGACGACGTAGACGAGGCGGAGATCGAGCAGCAGCTGGCCGGCGAGGAAGCCGGCGGCGAGCATCACGGTTTCCTCGGGCACGGGAACGCCGAGGTTGCCGACGAAGACGGCGACGAAGATGCCGAGATAGCCCCACGTCGTGAGCAGGTCAGCGATGTGGTTTGGATCGGTTAAGCCGTGCATTGGTGGTCCATGCGTCGCGAGGCCGTTGCCATAGCTTGCCGGATTGAGGGCGCCAGCGTAAGAGGCTGTTGGCTAGTCAAGTGTTAAAGTTGCGCGTCGGGAAGCAAGAGGGGAGAACGAGAAATCAGTTTATTTGGTGCGAAACCACCGTGGGTTCTGCAATCCTTGGGCAGGGGTGACTCAGGACGAGATCTTTGTGGGCGCCGGTTTTTTGAACACGAAGAATTTGTAGCCGAAGAAGTTGGTGAACAGGGTGAGTCCCGCGCCGGAAATCGCGCCGACGTTGGCCCAGACCTTGGTGCTGACTCCGTGCGGGGCGCCGATTACGTTCACGATCACATCGGCGCCGGCCACGTTGACTGCGACTGCGGCAATCGTCACGGCCATGAAGGCGAGCAGCTCGCGGCGAGCGGCGCCGGACTCGGAGACGTCGACCTGGAAGGTCCAATATTTGTTCCACAGATAGCTGTTGATCACGCCGAGCGTGACCGAGATCGATTTGAAGCCGAGAAAGGCGGCGCCGGAGGCCATGCCGGTCAGCAGGATCAGCGTGTTCAGGATGCCGAAGTCGACGCCCGAATTCAGAACCCCAACTATCGCGAACTTCGAAAATTCGAATAAGGAGGGAGCGCGACCAGCGACCAGGCTCGCGGCCAGCAGTCCGAGGGCGAAGAGCACGGCGACGATAATCGGCAATAGCGCGAGCGGGATTTTGATCGGGATGCCGAGATTGATGACGACCGGGATTGCCAGAGCGCCGGTCAGAAAGCCTACGACCAGCGCGAGTCCGAGGTCACGCGCCAATTTGACGCCAGCGTTCGAGCCGCTGATTTCCAATGATGCCATCAGGTCAAGCGTGGGACGGCTCAGCTACTTGAGGAAGAGCGGCAGGACGACGCGTGGAGAACCAGCGGACAATGCTTTCGACCAGACCACCCACGCATAGCGCGAGTCCCGCATGGCCCAGGTAGCCATATCGCATGAACAACCGGTCCGCAAAAATCGTAAAAGGCAGCGTCGTGATCAAAAACCAAGCGAACCCGAATACCACCACTCGCAAACCCTGAGACTTAAGGAATCCGGGGAACAACAGAATCGCGATCTCCGAAAGAGTAAGAACGCAGAAGAGAAGACGGATATACAATTGTCCCGCGAGCCAGGCCACGTTTATGGGCATTACGTAGCTCTCGAGCGGGATGAGCAGCAGGTTAGAAAAGGCGAGAAAGTAAGCATCGTAGTTACGCAATACGTTCGCTACTGAGAAATCGTAGCCAAAGCCGGTCGGTTGATTGTTGGAAAGCGGACGCAGGACCGCCACAAAGAGTATCACCCATAGAAGGGCGATCACGGGATGGACGAGGTATCGCAAAGTAACAATGTGGTCTTCGAACAACCAGCCATAGACGATAAGGATGGCCGGTACCACTACTGCCGACTCCTTGCTGAACAGAGCGAGGACGAAAGCGCACGCAGATAGAGTCAACGGCCATGAGCTAGCAGACCTATAAGATCGAACGAATAGGTCTACTGAAATTATCGCGAAGAAAGTGTAGGACAAGCCCTGAAACTCGCAGGTGTTCAATACGACCTCGACCATCGCGATCCTGGAGGCGAACAGGACTGCAGGAATCATCGCGCACCATGTTCCCAGAAATAGCTCTGCCAGCCGAAACAAGAGCACCGCGTTCAGTACTACGAGTACGAGGTTAATGAGGTGGTAGCTCTCGATTCGATTGTCCAGCAGCCGACTACCAAGGTAGTAGTAGAGATTTGTGCTAAGCGGCCTATATAGTCCGGTCCACACTCCTCTCTTTACGAAACAATCGGACAGGCTGTGAATATTTGCGTCGTTATATTCGAAGAAGAGGGTATCTTCCCCTTGCGTGGCGTGCCAATTCTCAATTATTCGCGATCGATGGGCCGTAACGAGCCCGAGAGTACAAAGCACTGCAATCACAGCATAGATGAGCGGGCGCGGCAGCCGGGAGATATTAGCCATCGGCCTGATCGGAAGCGACGAGAGATCGCTCCTTCCACCACAGGAGGATAAACGCAATAGAACCGACCAGGAACATCAGCACCGCCAGCAACATATGCTGTGGGCGGTAGAATATAGTCACTTGTTGGTGGCCGGCCGGCAGCGCGACGGCGAGGCGGCCGTTGTCTGAAGTCAGTATGCCGCTCCCGGATGCTAGCCGCCAGTCTATGTCGTAATTCTGATTGATCACTAGCGTCGTCGGCGCGGTCGCGGACACATCATAGGACAAACGGTTCGGCGTCCACTTGGTCTGATAGACGGTACCTGCCCCCATCAAGTAGTACTCGCCGCGGTATCCCGGTTGGTTGTAAGCCCCTATGCCGTCATTCGGTACGAAATATCCGAAAGCTTTGCAATTTACCGAGCCCATATTGGCCTGAGCTATGTAGGTCATGAAGATAGGTGTGTCGACCCAGAACTGACGGAAGGTTGAAGAGTACGCCGGACGATCGAAGTGATAGTGAAATAGATAGCGGTAGTTGGGCGATCCGACTACCCAGGCATCGATCAGCCCTACCGCCATCAGGGCGGTAGCAATGCGAGGTCCCCATACGCCCCAGTGATCGCATACGAATTGCGCACCTAGCGCGGCCAGTACCGTGACGCAGAAGACCAGCGGAATCACCCAGCGGCCGCATATCCCTATGTTACTTCCCAACGGTAACAAACGAAGGTAGGTGACGAGCGCGTGCGGACCAGTGTCACCCATGAACAGCAGAAAGAAAACCACGACTCCGAAGATCCAGGGCAACGCGCGCCTGGGCCTTGTGACCATGCCAGCGAACGCGAGAGCGACGAAAGGCGCGCCCAGATAGCCGCCGTACTCGACCATGTACCAGACGCTGGGACTAGGACGATAAGCATCCTGGTCTCTGGAAAAGAGCGAGATCATAGCGCCATTAAACGAAATCCACGACGCGCCGAAATCCCTGGGATGAAGCCTCAACATCTCCGAGACAGGTATTAACTTGAAGGCGGAAAGAGTGATCGCAAATGAGCCTAATATCGCCGCCATGATAAGTGGCCGAAGGCTAAGCGTAGTCAGCGTGAGCGTAATCGAAAGGATCGCGACCAAAATCACCGCGTATGGGAAAGCATAGTTGCCCTCGGTCAAGGTCAGCGCGCAGAACGCCCCGCCGATCGCAGCTGGAAACACTTCGCCCAATCGGATTGCGGCCAGGAGCATCGCCATGATCCATGGCAGGTATAGCGAGGAAAGAAAGTTATAGTGGCCAAAGGCGATGTGAAGCGGGAGCCATGAACTCGAGGGAAACATGCCAGCCAGCACGACGCAGGCTATCGTCTTCAGACCTAACTCCCGTCCAAGCACGTAGCCGCCTATGAAGCCGATAGCTATGTGCAAGTAGATCTCGAGGAAAATGCCGGCCAGGAGTCCTCCTGCCAGATATATCGCGAAAAACGGGGTGACGATGCCCGATTCCGGATTGCCAATCATTGACATGCCGCCGCACTTGTAGGGATTCCAGTAGGGCAGCTGATGGTAGTGGGTAAGAGTGTAGTAGGGCACCCATCGCAGTTGGTCGAAGAGGTCGGAGTCGTTATTGATAGGAAGCTGAGTCAGGTTGCTGAAACGCGGCCCGGTGGAAAGCCAACCATGCAAGCCCGGGCCCAGGTAAACGACGTCGCACAGGATTGGATAGAAGCAGAACGCAGCGAATGCGAGCGAAGCGACAGCCACCCACGCGAATTCGCTCGCGTCGAGAAGGAAGATGCGTCGAGCGTCATCGTTCGCCCGGCTAGTCACAAAGGCGGCTCGCGCTTCTCCGCTCGGCGGCGGAGTGGATTTCCTCCGGCCGACACGAGCTAGGGTGTCGGCGACGTGGTCGCGCCCCGCTTCACGGCCACTTGCGCCGCGGCCCAGCTGAAAACCTGCGGAGCAGAGCTGGTTAGCACCTCGGTGTCGCCCACCTGATTCTGATAGTTGGACAGAATCCAATATTCGCGCGCCGTGGCTTCGTGGTTCAGGACTACACTCACGTCGGTCGGCAGCGTGGGATTCAGCCCGTCACACACGGTGCATGCGGTATGACGATAGGCGCCGAAATCGGTGGCGTTGAATGCGAGGATGAGATCGCCGTCGGCTGTCGTCGCGACGGACTTGGCAATTATGGTGCCGCCTTCGCCGGTATTGCCGCTGGTCACGTCGATCGGCGCGCTGGTCGGGACGTTGTCCAGCAGCAGGACCGCGCCCTGAGTATCGACCGGGTCGCTGAAGGTCCACGTCGCCGTGCTAGGTTCATTGGCCTGCACCGCGTGCCAGTAGAGTGACTGGCGCGTCGTCTTGCTGGCGTCGTCGCGGATCAGTTGCCATCCGGTCGGCGGAGTAATCGTTGGTTTCGATCCGCCATAGGTCAATACGACGCCGATGGCGACTTGGCCGGCTTGTCCTTTCGTACCCCACTCCAGCGTAAGGCTGGGCGACGCTGTCTTCAGCGGCGACTTCGCCGACGACACTACGTTCGCGCCGCCGACATTGTTCTCGATAGTTTGCGACGGTGAGGAATTGCACGCGGCTACCATGACCGCCACCACCAGCATCAACGCACGTTTGATCATTGTCCCTCTCCCCCTCCTGCCTCTCTTATGCCTTCTTGTTTTATGCCTTCTTGGCGAACGGACGATCACGCTCCGTGAGTGCGCCTTTGAGGCCTTTCTCGCGGCTCGCCTTCATCCAGTTTTTTACGGTGTCGGTTTGATGCGCGATCACGTCGATGTCGGCGGACGACTGCTCGGCCGCGCGAATCCCGATGATATCGAGATAGCGATTCACGGCGGCCTTGTGCAACATCAGCAACTCAGCCGGCACCATCGCAACGCGCCGCGCGTAGTTCATCGTCTCTTCCTCGAGCTTGTCCTTGGGGAAGACGCGATTGATCAGGTGCCACTCGAGCGCTTCCTTCGCCGACATGTAGTCGCCGGTGAAGAAATACTCTTTGGTTTTGCGCGGACCCATCAGCACAGGCCACATCGACATGGTTGGCAGGATGCCGAGTGAGCGGCCCGCCGGATGGCCGAACTGGGCATCCTCGCTGGCGAACACGATATCGCAGTGGCCGATGAATTCGGTGCCGCCAGCCAGGCAATAGCCGTGCACTTGCGCGATCGTGGGTTTGTTAATCGCCCACAGCCGCTGCCATCGCTCGATAGTTTTATGCAGGCCCAGGCGGTCGTTGGTGACGGTGAAGGTCGAGCCGGGATGTTGCGTGCCCTGCAAATCGTAGCCGGCGGAGAAGGCGCGTCCGGCGCCGCGGATAATCAGCACGCTCGCTTCGGGATTGGACTCGTAGTCGTCCATCACGGAGTCGAGTTCCTTGAGCAGCTTCTGCGACAGCGCGTTGAGTTTTTCAGGACGGTTCAGGGTCAGCCGATAGATCTTGTCCTCGACCTTTTCGTAAATGACGGTTTCGTAGTTCGCCATGAAAACCTCCGGCGGTTACTTCACCGCTGACAGAAAATCGCCTGCCGCGCGCGCTGCCTCGTCCGGCACTTCCCAGAAAAACATGTGGCCGGCCGCCTTGAGCGTATGCTTTTTCGATCCCGCAATCGCGCCCTGAAGAACTTCCGCGTTCGGATACGGCACGATCGAATCGTCGTCGCCGTGAATAATAAGTGTCGGCGACTTGATTTGTCCAAGGCGCGCAAAACTGTCGAAGCGGCCAATCGCTTGGCCCTGGCGCATGAAGGTATGCATCGGGGTTATCGGATAATTGCCCATCTCGGCGATCGCCTGGCTGAGAATCTCCTGACCCGCGGCCGAATTCAGGAAGGCTTTGCCGCAAGCTACCGAAAATGCCCGTCGCGCCTGCTCGATTGGATCGATTCCGGGCGCCGGAATCAGGTTGGCGATCGCCGCCGGATCGGCCGGGACGGAATGGCTTGCGCCGCAGTTGGTGCATCCGAGAACCAGGCCGCGCGTGCGCTCGGGATACGCGAGCGCAAACTCCTGCGCGATCATCCCGCCCATCGAGATGCCGAAGATGTGCGCGCGCGGCGTCTTCGCGTGATCGAGCACGGCTGCGATATCGGCCGCCATGTCGGCGAGCGTGAACTCGGCGTCGGGCTTGTCGCTTTCGCCGGTGCCGCGATTGTCGATGACGAAAATCTTGAACCGCGCTTCCATCAGCTTGAGGAATGCCTCGCCCCATCCTCGGCCCGATCCGCTGAATCCCATGATGAGCGCGACCGGCTCGCCGCTGCCGCGAATCTCGTAGCGAAGCTTGAGGCCGTCCTTGGTTTGGGCAAAATCGCGAACTGCTGCCACGTGCGAATCTCCTCTTGCTCGAATTCTCGTGATGAATACTAACTACGGGCGGGAAAGGTTCAAGCGGCTACGTTGTCGGCCGCGGCGTCCGCGAGGATGGAGCCGAGGATTCGATAGACCGCGGGATTGACTATCAGGCTCGCGTGCAGTCCCGACACTTCGAAGTTGGTGCCGGCGTCATCGATGCACGATTGCCATTGCACGACCTCGTCGCGGCGGGTGTAGATGGCGCTGAAGCGGCTCCGCTCGGGGGACGGCGCGAAGACGGCGTCGGCGATTCCGCAAGCGCATTCCATGGTGCCGCAATTTTCCGGCCCGCTGGAAAACGTCTGCCAGAACGTCTGGATGGCCTGTAGCGCGGGGCGGACTTGATCGTGCACTCCCATCCACCCGCTGCGAATCGGCGATCCGAGCGCCACCACTTCGCGCACGGACGTCGGGTTCGTAGCGGCGATAGCGCGGCCGAGTACGCCGCCGAGACTGTGCCCGATGATAGTCACGCGCTGGCCCGATTCGCGCGCGATTTTTTCGACGCGCCATCCTACCAGCTCGACTTTGCGCCGCGGGCATCCGACGTTGAGATCGATTCCCGACAGATACGGCTTGTAGCCGATGCGTCCCAGCCATCGCGCGAGCGTGCCGAGCGACCAATCGCCGGCAGTGAATCCCGGAATCAGCAGGACTGGACGGCCGTCGCCGCGCGGGACGCCGACGCCGTAACCGACGGGGTCGCGCGCCAAGGAAGCAAATTGTTGTAGAAAGTCGAAGTATGCGGAGGCGGTGAGTTGCAGCAGCATACCGATTGCGAATTGGTGTCCTGAACCTCTAGCCCGTGCGTTCGCGCGACACTGCCACGAAATTTATTAACTGTAAAGTCAAATTGACGAAACAAAGCAGATTGTGGCTGCCTCACAAATAGGCATACCCCGCAGCGAATTTTGCGTGGCCGCCGGATTCGAGGACGTCGCCGTGAGTAACGATCACCCGATCGAAGTCCCATTCGAGGATTTTCGCGACAGATTCGCGCGCAGCTTTGCGGTCGCGGATTGCCTGCTTGATCAGGCGATGCGGTCCGAAGGCACCGCGTCCGCCGACGAGAGTGTAGAAGATTCTCGCCTCTTTGAAATCGGCCGGCACGTTGAAGACCAGGTCCGTGAAAATCACGGTGCGGGTTGAGCGGTGGAAGAATACCACTTCGTTCAATTGCACCGCGCCCTTGAATAGATGCTGATCGATCTCGCCCGCCCATTCGGCTTCAGGCTCGTCGCCCAGTACGGCGTTGAGTTTCAGATCGCGCCGCGCGCCGAGGCGCGCGCGAAAGTCGGGGATGTCGCCAACCAGACCCGGCGGGCCGTAGAGCTTTGCTGCCGGCCACTCCTTTATGTAGTCGGCGACGTACAGGTGATGGGCGCGTGAGGGCGCTACGACGGCGCGGACTTCGCCGAGGGCGTCGAGGGCGCGCTTGGTGTCGGCATCGAGTTTGGTCGGGGAATGCAGGAAGAGGCCGCCGCTGGCGAGTTTTATCACCGTCATCCGGGTGCCGATTTTCGCGAAGCCGGTGCTGAAGTCGGGTTGGTCGACGATCCACAGATCAGGTGCAAGATTCTTCGGCTGCGCCATGAGAAGTGATCTAGCCCGAGATGCAGAACAGAGCCAGTGAAGGCTTTGCAGAGTGGGGAGCGATTGTTTTAAGTTCTGGGGCGAACCGATCGTCAACCGCCGGTGCAGGCGCTCTGCCGTGCCAGGAGAATTGCGCGATGGATTTCAATTTTAATCCCGAAGACGAAGCGTTTCGGATGGAGTTTCGCGAATGGCTCAACGCCAACAAGCAGTTTGCGCCTAACACGGGCGAGACCACCGGTGGAATGGCCGAGGGCCGGGGCGCGTTCGAGCAGCAGCAAGCGTGGGCCAAGAAGATGGCCGAGGGCAGGTGGCTCGCGCCGAGCTGGCCTGAGAAATACGGCGGACGCGGCGCGGGAATTTTGCAGAATATCGTCTACGGCGAGGAGCTGGCGCGCGCGGGCGTGGCCGCGCCCATGATCGGGATGGGAATCAGCCTGTTCGGTCCCACGCTGTTGCATTGGGGGACCGAGGAGCAGAAGCAGCGCTTTATCCCGCCGATCATGAAGGCGGAGGAAATCTGGTGCCAGGGCTATTCGGAGCCCGGGTCGGGCTCGGACCTCGCGTCGCTGCAGACGCGTGCGGTCGAGGACGGCGACTACTTCGTCGTGAACGGGCAGAAAGTGTGGACCTCGATCGCGCAGCACGCCGACTGGATTTTTCTGCTCGTGCGGACCGATCCTGATGCGCCGAAGCATAAGGGCATCAGCTACCTGATGGTCGATATGCATAGCCCGGGCGTGACCGTGCGTCCGCTGGTGCAAATTACCGGCAACAAGGGCTTCAACGAAGTTTTCTTCGAAGACGTTCGCGTGCCGAAGAAAAACCTGGTCGGCGAAAAGAACCAGGGCTGGCAGGTGGCGATCACGACGTTGATGTTCGAGCGCTCGGGCGGTGGCGGCGATCGCGGCGGGATGGCGCAAGTGCGCGAGCTGGCGAAGCTCGCGAAATTATTGCCGCGCAACGGCGGCACGGCCTGGGATGACGGCAGCGTGCGGCAGAAAATCGCGGAGTTCGCCTGCGAGGCGGTCGCGCTGCGCTACACCGGATATCGCCAGCTCACGCGGCGGCTCAAGGGGATGCCGCCGGGCCCGGAAGGCTCGATGATGAAGCTCTGCGGCACCGAGCTCAACCTGCGGATCCAGTTGTTTGCGATGGAACTGCTGGGGCCGTACAGCCAAATGGAATATCGGGCGCCGTTTGCAGTCGATAAGGGCAAGTGGTCGTTCCGGATGCTGGCGGCGCGCGGCGGCACGATTGCGGCCGGCAGCAATCAGATACAACATAATATTATCGGTGAGCGCGTACTCGGATTGCCTAAGGGCTGAGGCGCGACTGACAAATCAGGGGAGAAGAATTCAAAGCAATGGATTTTAACTATACGTCGGAAGACGAGGCCTTTCGCAGCGAAGTTCGCGCGTGGCTGGAAGCGAATAAAAAATCCGCTCCGCCGCCCAGCAATATCATGGCCGACGAAGGCGCGGGCGACTGGGAAGCGCGCGTCAACTGGCACAAGAAGCTCAACGAGGGCGGCTGGGTCGCCGTCAATTGGCCCAAGGAGTACGGCGGGCGCGGCGCCACCGTCATGCAGCGGCTGATCTATCGCGAGGAGCTTAGTCGGCTCGGACTCACCGAACCGTTTATCGGGATGGGAATCAGCTTGCTCGGCCCCACGCTGATGCATTGGGGGACCGAGGATCAGAAGAAAAATCACATCCCGAAAATTTTGAAGGGCGAAGAAGTCTGGTGTCAGGGATACTCGGAGCCGGGGTCGGGCTCGGACCTGGCGTCAGTGCAGACGCGCGCGATCGACGACGGCGACGACTTTGTGGTCAACGGGCAGAAAGTGTGGACCTCGATGGCGCAGCACGCGGACATGATCTTCGCGCTGGTGCGCACCGATCCCGACGCGCCCAAGCATAAAGGAATCAGCTACCTGTTAGTCGACATGCACAGCCCCGGCGTGACGGTGCGGCCGCTGGTGCAGATGACCGGCGGCAAAGGCTTCAACGAGGTTTTCTTCGAGGACGTGCGCGTGCCGAAGAAAAATATCGTGGGCGAGCGCAATAACGGCTGGCAGGTCGCGATGACCACGCTGATGTTCGAGCGCGGCGGCGGCGGTGGCGCGGACTACATCGGCGAGGTTTACGAATTGGCGCGGCTGGCAAAGCGAATTCCGCGCAACGGCTCCAACGCGTGGGACGATTCGAGCGTGCGGCAGCGCGTCGCCGAGTTCGCGGCTGACGCGCAGGCCTTGCGCTACACCGGTTATCGGCAATTGACCCGTCAGTTGAAGGGGCTGCCGCCGGGGCCGGAAGGTTCAATGATGAAGCTGTGCGGCACCGAGCTCGGACTCAAGATTGCGCTGTACGCGATGGAGCTGTTGGGGCCTTACAGCCAGCTCGAATTCAACGCGCCGTTCGCGGTCGATAAGGGCAAGTGGTCGTTCAGGATGCTCGCGGCGCGCGGGCCGACGATTTACGCCGGGACCAATCAGATTCAGCACAACATTATTGGCGAGCGCGTGTTGGGGTTGCCTAAGGGGTAGCAGCGGGATCTATTTAATTGAAACCCGTCCGTGGGTTTCAAACTTCCTTGGGCAGGGTAACCCCTGCACCTTAGAATTTTAGAGAAGACACCAGAGATTCGGGATTAATCTCCCGCAGCTCTGGTTTGACATTGGTTTCGCGATTGCGGAAAGTTCTCTTCGAGACACTTGTGAATCTGAAACTCGATCTGCCGGACGACATCTTCGACGCCCAGTTCCCCGAGTCCGATTTTGCCGCGCGCGTCCGCGAGCTCGCGATACTGGAGCTGGTGCGCGTCAAGCGGCTGCATGAGCATGAGGCGAAGGAGATGCTCGCGCTAGAGCGCTACGAGCTGGTCGATCGGATGAAGGCGGCGGGTATCGCGCCAACCGAGGACGTGTTCGCCGAAATCAAGGACGAGCTCACGAAGGCGATCGACTCGAGGCGCACTCGCATCAAGCAGGAAAAACCCAAAGGATAATCGCATGCGGCTTTTACATACGATGCTCCGCGTCAACAATCTCGACGACTCGCTCAAGTTTTACTGCGACAAGCTCGGGATGAAGCTGCTGCGTAAGCATGATTTTCCCGGGGGCGAGTTCACGCTGGCCTTCGTCGGCTACGGCGACGAGAAAGACGCCGCCGTGATCGAGCTGACCTGGAACTGGGGCACCTCGAAGTACGACCTCGGCACCGCCTATGGG
>Ga0210391_10001914_pt1 | contig 18472 bp, 14 predicted proteins | sample IncBWC12OmetaG_FD_160573 | JGI IMG/M metagenome (GOLD analysis project Ga0210391, IMG submission 160573) | Forest soil microbial communities from Barre Woods Harvard Forest LTER site, Petersham, Massachusetts, United States - Inc-BW-C-12-O ... | reverse complement strand
CCGCGGCCGCCCTGGTTTTCCTCGCCGGCCTCTCCATGGCCCCCGTCTTTCCCACCACCCTGGCCATCACCGCCAACGCCTTTCCCAACATGACCGGCACCGCCCTCGGCATCGTCATCACTTTCGGATGGGCCGGCCTCGCCGTCAGCTCGCGCATCATCGGCAGCATCGCCGGAGGCGACCCGCAGCGCCTCCGCAAAGCCCTGCTCGTCATTCCCGCATCGTCGGTCATCATGATCGCCCTCAACCTGGCGATTCAATCCTCGCTGCGCTAGAAGACATCGAATTACCTGGCTGTTGTTGGAAATACGCTAAGCCGTGCTGTGTTCGCTCCTGGATCAAGGGCACACCTTCACAACCGGAAGAGAATTTCCCGTTTCGTGTCAGGGCACGACTTCAGTCGTGCCGTTTCTGGCTCAAAATGAAACGGGCTTGAGCCCCCCAAGGGAATATCGTTCGTGGCCGCAGCATCATTCAGAAAGCAATTGCCACAATCAAGGTTCTCCATCCCCATCCCACGATTACCTGCGAGGTAATTGCTATGCCTCAGGACCTGGCGGATATTAGGGCTGTAGCCACACAGAATTGCCTGCGCGGCTACGGCTCAAAGAAGGAGAATCACATGTCGAACTATCCGATTCGTACCATTTCCTCAGCCCCCGAGGGCTCGAAGTCCGCGCTTGAACAGCTGCGCCAGGCGTTTGGGCTGGTGCCCAACATCGCCGCCGCCATCGCGAATTCACCAAAACTTATCAACTCCCTCGTCCCCGTATTTCAACAGGTCCACAGCAGCAGCCTCAGCGAGCCGGAGATTCAGATCGTCCTCCTCACCGACGCAGTCGCGAACTCCAGCGCCTATGCCGTCGCGTTCCACACCGCGCTCGCGCTCCAGCAGGGGATCAGTTCCGAAGAGACCAGCGCAATTCGTGAGCGGCGCTTGCCCGCGGACAAGCGCTTCGCTGCGCTTTCCAACCTGGCAAGAACGCTCATCGAGAGGCGCGGACACCTCAGCGATCAGGAACTCGATTCGTTCATCGCCGCTGGCTTCACCAGGGAACAGGTCCTCGAAGTGATCGCCGCTGTAGCCGCCTCCACCATCACCAACTACGCTGGAACCATCGCCAATCCGCCTCTGGAAGATCCCTTCAGCCACTACGCCTGGCAAGGGTAAGCGGATGGCCATCAACCCCCGGCGAATCCGCTGCTCGCGCGGGTTCATCCAATGGCAATCCAGAAAGGAGAAAGCGCGATGGGAACTCAGCCGACTCCCGCAGCTCCTCAACCTGGCCCCTTGCTGCGCTACTGGAGACAGGAGCGCGGCAAGAGCCAGCTCGACCTCTCCATGGATACCGGCATCTCCCAGCGCCATCTGAGTTTTGTCGAGAGCGGCCGCAGCGCTCCCAGCCGCGATTTTCTTTCCATCGTCTCCGATGCTCTAAACATCCCGCTCCGCGAGCGAAATGTTCTGCTGCTCGCGTCCGGATACGCCCCGCAGTTCAGCCAGCAAAGTATGGATGCCGATCAAATGGCGATCGTCACGCAGGCCATCGACCGGATGCTGCAGCAACATGAGCCGCATCCGGCGCTGGTGCTCGATCGGCATTGGAACGTTGTCCGAACCAATCAGGCCGCGCCGCGGTTCTTCGGCCAATTCGTCGATCTTGAGGCAAGGCCCAAGCCGCGCAACCTTCTTGACCTCATGTTCGATCCTGCGGGAATACGCCCCTTTGTCGAAGCGTGGGAGAAGGTCGCGGCCGGTCTGCTGCAAAGGGTTCGGCGCGAAGCAGTCGGGCAGGTGCTGGATGCGGAACTCCAGGAGCTGCTCAAACGCTTGCGGCAGTATCCCGGAGTCGCAGCGTTGAAGCCGTCGCATGCACCCCAGAGTCCGGTCCTGCCCATGGTGTTTCGCCGAGGCAGCCAGCGCTTCTCCTACTTTTCTTTGATCACCACTGTCGGCACGCCCCAGTGCATCACCGCGCAGGAATTGCGGGTAGAGTGCATGTTCCCGACCGACGTTGAGGGGAGTTAAATCTCTATGCCCACTCCTTTATTCGTTAGCGAGAGACCCAAACCGCAGCCTGTGGCGCGGCCGCTTTCTGTGGGCTGCCTCATCTTCGATCAGATGGATCAGATCGACTTCACGGGACCCTTCGAAGTTCTATCCCGCATGCCCGACACAACCGTCCAGATCGTTGGAGAGGACGTCACGCCCATTCGCGACATGCAGGGTCTGCGGCTTGCTCCGGATGCGACCATCGCGGATGCTGGGACCTTTGATGTTCTGCATGTGCCCGGCGGTTACGGCCAGCAAGCGCTCATGCACGACGAAGAGGTTCTTGCGGTCATCCGCAAGCATGTCGAGATGAATAGGCTCTTGTTTTCCGTTTGCACCGGGGCACTGCTCTGCGCCGCGGCCGGAGTTCTCCGCGGCCGGCAGGTCACGACACACTGGTCTGCACGGCATCTCATGCCGTACTACGGCGCGCATCTCGTGGATGCCAGGGTCGTGGTGGATGGCAACATCATCAGCGGAGCCGGCGTCACGGCCGGGCTGGATGCAGCCCTGGTCCTGGTCTCTCTTCTAAGAGGAGACGCGGCAGCCCAGGAAATCCAGCTCGCCATTGAATACGCGCCGGACCCTGTCTTTCACAGCGGTACCCCGCAGAGCGCGCCATCCCACGTGCTCCAGAGCTTTCAGAAAAAGTACGAGCCAATTGGATCGGCAAGAGAAGCCGAGGCCATTCGCTACGCGGCCAATGACAGGAACTGACGTGCGGGTGGCCTAATCAAGCCCGGGTTTGGTTTCGGGGGTGAGCTGGGCTAATGCCATTTCCAATAACTCTGCACAGGGCTCCTAAGATCGCCTCCACAAAAGTCGCCCTCATCCTTGCGTATCGAGTTTCATTTCCGGGTTGCTGGTGACACCCCCAAGACGCCCGATGATCGGGTGGGGCTAATTCTCTAAGAAGTACTTCTTGCCGTGCGGTTCCAGGTTAAGGCTGTCCGCACCAAAGCGGCCAATCACCAACCGGTAAGGGTGAGATGGAGGCGACCGACTCCGTCCCCATTAAAGTCACCCGTCACCTGATAGGGGTGATAGTCAGGCACTGCATTTAACAACCCTTCGCCTCTGGTGCGCATGTTTTGAATGTCTTCGTCACACAGCCACTCTCGATCCTCTGCCAATCGATATCCCGGGTGGCTGCCTGGCCACGCCGCGAGGACACTTTTCTGTTCGTCGTTCAGCGTGTGACTCGCCAAACGCGGCGGAGCTATAAGTCAGCGTGATGAGGGAAAACGCGATCATAATTCAAGGTTTCACGCCCGCCATCATCCTGCATTGACGAAGCTGGCGGATGGTCGGCGACAGGGAAGTTTCACCACCTGAACTCGCGACTTTCCGGATGATGGTACCAACGTTCCTGGGCGAGTTACCCCTGTAATCCCATCAACTGGTGATTGCCGAAATCGGCAGTAACCTATTAGATCGCATCGTCAGGAGAATTCCCAGCCTGATTAGGAGAACTACATGAAGAACACCAAACGGCTCCTGCAACACCTTTTGTTTGATGAGTCCGGTCAGGACCTCATTGAATATGCTTTAATTGCTGCCTTGATCTCTCTCGTCGCCATCACCGGCCTGAACGGCCTTGCTGGCAGTATCAATTCCCTGTTCACTAACGTTGGCAGTGATCTATAGGTTGATTGATGACGACTTCGGAATAGAAGAGCCCCGGCAATGTGCTGGGGCTCTTCTTCATTTCGGGTTGAATCGACGCTACACTGCTTCCCCGAAGAAGCGCAGTCTAGTCCGCAGGCGATCATCGACATCCTGGAACCTGGTTGCTGCCTCGCCGGAAAGATTAGAGTTCGAACAAGGGAAATACGCCGCGTGCATTGGACCCGATTGAAAGGAATGCAACCACGACGGCGATGAGTGGCGGCATCAGCGCGAACGTCGCCAGACGGATACGGCCCACCCTGGCTGAACGCATCGTAATGTCATTCAACGAAGTCAAACTGCCCCATTCTAACGTAATCGTTGCTGAACCCCGAATGGCCAGAGCACACATGCGCCATCCCACGCAGCACGATAAGTTACCAGATTGTTCTTGTCCCCGATCGTGGCATCGGTACCTTTTAAGCCCATGTTCGTTCATTGTTGTGGTCGGTAACTCGAAAATTTCAATGCCAAACTTCCGTAGATCCATCTACAATTCCTGACTGCGTACGAACAGATATCCCGGGAGGCCCGAAAATGGCGAACAAGACATTCATCGAAATAGCTGCTGAGAAGGTTGGGTACGGTCTTGCGATGGCGGAAGACGTCGCAGGTACAGTGAAAACAGCAATCGGTTCAGCCACAGACGCTGTGACGAACTCAACCGCCGTGCAGGAAGTAAAGAAGGCGGTGAAGAGAACCACTGGAAAAATACCCACGAAGAAGGCTGCCAGCAAGGCTCCTGCGAAGAAGGCCGCAAAGAAGCCCCCAGCAAAGAAATCTTCAGCAAAAAAGTCTGCTGCAAAAAAGTCCGCTGCAAAAAAGTCCCCGGCTAAGAAATCCGCCCCCAAAAAAGCTGCGAAGAAGCTGCCAATGAAGCCCGCGAAGAAAACTACCCGATCGCGCCGTTAGGCCCCGTCCCCCGGGTCGTCAAATTACCGTGACCAAAGTTTATCGACCGCCGGACTCCTCTTGCCCGCCCGCTCCAACCCGCCCAAACTAAATCAGCAACATGAACCAGGAGGACTCGCCAACGCGAGTCCTTTTTCGTTGCGGGTCCCAGGACCCACGCGCCTTCTTCAACCAGCGCACGAACGTTCTTTGAACTTCGAACTTCCGCCCTGTTCAACGTCCGCAGGCATTTGAAAACAAAGTGCTTGCTGTCAAGCACTTTCGAATCAACTGCATACGGGTCGAGTTGAGGGGATCATCTCAATAGAATCAAATGCTTGCAGTAATCATCCCCCCCAAGGGGGGGAGGGGTCTCTCAACACCCGGAACCTGCACGCATCAGCCCGGAAATGCCTTAAGCCAATCCGCATCCAGCTTCAACGCGGCAAAGGGCTCCATATCCGGGAACGCTTCCTGCTCCACGAAGATGTGCCGAATGCTGGCATGGCTCGCCGCAGCAAAAATGCTCTTGTAGTCCAGGCTGCCCTGGTTCATCTCCGTCGACAACGGCTCGTCCCCCGGCTTCCATCCGTCGAGCTTGAATTCCTTCACATGCAGCATCGAGAAGCGCTTCGGATACTTCGTCAGATACTCTTCCGGCTTGGCGCCGCCAATCACGACCCATCCGCAGTCCATCTCCATCGTCACAACCTTCGCGTCAGTGTTCTTCAGGATGATGTCGTAAGGCCGCACGCCGCCTTCCTTCTGATGGAATTCGACGAAGTGATTGTGGTAGCCGAACTGGATCCCAGCCGCGTGAATCTTTTCGCCAATGGTGTTGAACTGGTCTGCATTCCACTTCCAGTCGTCGAGCGAAACAGCTTCCATGGTCGCGTTCCAGCTCAATCCCTTCGCGCGCGACGGATCCCGCATCATCGGCGCTGAGCAGATGACGTAGCTCAGTCCAGCATCTTTTGCGAACTGAATCACTTCGTCGACCTTCGGCTGCAATTGCGCCAGCGCATAATGCGCGCTCACGCAGCGCAGGCCCGCGTCGTCCATCGCCTGCTTCACTTCCGCTGCCGAATGGCCGAAAAAGCCCGCCGCCTCGACATCCTGATAGCCCATCGCGCCCAGCCGCTTCAGCGTCCCGGCGAAATCCTTCGGCAAATAGTCCCGAACCGAATAAAGCTGCAATCCGATCGGCAGCCCCAGCGGATTCGCAAACGCTCCGCGCGTCTCCAGCATCGCCGCGCACGCCGCTGCCGTCTTCAAAAACGTCCTTCTGTTCATTCCAGCCATCGTCTTCGCCTCTCTGCATTGTGTTCGGTTAATACTTCGTTTCTCAGGCCTCGATCTTCTTCGCCGCATCGTTCCAGCGCACTGCGCTGCCACGAAAATAAGCGTCATTCGCCATGTGACAGCCGATCGCAGTGTTGTTGCCGAAGTGCACGTCCTCAACGACCGGCTTGCGGCTCCGCACCGCTTCAAAGAAGACCGTTTCATGATCCACCACATCGTTGTAGCCTTGTGGCGCGGTGTAGGTGGAGCTCACGGCCGCATCGGTCTGCGGCCCGGCATCCGGATGATCCGCGCGCCATTGCGCCAGGTAGGCCGTCTTCAACCGCTCAGGCCAGCCGATCAGCGAATAGCCTTCGGGACGCGGAGCCGTGTCCTGCGGCGCAAACGTCAGCGTGTTGCCGTTCAGCACCATCGTGCCTTTGGTTCCGTAGAAGGTGATCGGCTCGCCGGACTCGTTGTTCAAATTGCAGCGCAGCGCCACCCGGAAGTTCGGATAGTCGTAAATCGTCTCGATCAGGTCAGGGAAGTCGCGCCCATCCTTCCAGCGATACAGGCCGCCGGCGGATTGAGCCTTCTGCGGCGCTTCGTTGGTTCCGGTAATGAAGTGAATGCCCGAGAGCAAGTGGACGAACAGGTCTCCCGAAAGTCCTTCGCCGTAATCGGAAAAGCAGCGCCAGCGGAAAAACCGCGCCGCGTCGAACGTACGCTGCGGTGCATCCATCAGAAACGCCTGCCAGTCGATGGTCTGTTCGCTCGCATCCGGAGGAATCGGGTACACCCACGCGCCGCTTGCGGAATTGCGTCCTGAAACGCCTTCAATGAAAAACACATCGCCCAGTGCGCCGGAAGTCCAGATCTCTCGCGCCTTCACGTACACAATGTTGCTCACGCGCTGGCTGCCCACCTGCAGAATGCGCTGGTGTTGCTCAACCGCAGCGACCATTGCAAAGCCGTCCGCAACGTTGTGCGACATCGGCTTCTCGCAGTAAACGTCTTTGCCGGCCGCGCAGGCATCGAGCACGACGCGCCGATGCTGATGGTCTGGCACCGCCACCAGCACCGCATCCACATCTTTCCGGTCGAGAATCGCGCGATAGTCGCGGGTCGACGGCACATCGTGACCAAGCGCCTCGCGGCCCGCGTCGTGGCGGCTGTCGTAGAGGTCGCAAATCGCCACGCACTCCGCGATCGGAACTTCCCGCGTCGCCCGTAGCAGTTCGCATCCGCGCGTGCCGGTCCCGATGGAAGCGAAGCGCACGCGATCGCTGGGCGCCGTTTGCCCAAGGCTCCACAGCAGGCGCGGTTCCAGCAAGGTTGCGGTGGCTGTTGTGCTCATACCAATCCTGACAAAATCCCTCCGCGTGAGCGGAACGCTCTTCATGCAGCTTCTCCCGTTGGTTCTAACCAGCGGCCAGCATACGCCATGAGAGCTGCGCACGCGCGTCTATTTGTACCCACCGAAATGAAAAGTAACCAGCGCCGCGCTTGCGGGAGGCAAGTCAATCGTCGCGATGCCGTCGTGCGTTATGACCTCTTCTTCGCGTTGCGCGTCCCACGAACCGCTTCCGCCAACTGGATTGCCGCCCAGCGTCACGTCCGTCGTGGCCTCTGGCCTCGGCGCCATCAGCCACAGCGCCTGCGCATGCGTGCCCTTCTCGCCGCAGTCTATTTCGATGTGAACGGCCCGATCGTCGTGCTTGTTGAAGAGAACGGCCTTCACCGTATTGCGCGGCGCGGCGCGGTCGTTGATCAAGCCGTACGCATTCAGCAGCGGCGCATCCTGCTGATTGTCGATCTTCGCGTCGATCAGATGTCCAGGGCCAGCTTCGGCAAACAGCAGCATGCCGTAGTAAATCGGCCGCGCCACAAATCCATCGCGAACCGTGCCCGCAATCGGCGTATACCAGCCGTAGCCGCCGCCGTGGAAGTTAATCCCAACGCCGCCAGCAGCAGCCAGCTGATACATCAGGTCTGCGCCCCACAACGCCGATGCAAACGTGTCGCTCACACCCTGTTTGCCGCCCTGATAGCACGAATTGGTCTCGGCGAGGCGGAAGGGAACAGTCGATTCCGTCTTCACCTGCGCCATGCCTTGAAACTCATCTGCCAGCCGCGGATTCGGCTTCAGCAGCCGCTCGATCGTCATCGACGGATTCTCCGGCGGACCTTCTGCATAGTAGTGCTGCGACAGAAACGCCACATCATTGCTGAACTGCTTCGCAAAGGGCACCAGCCACTCGTTATTGAAGGCTGTATCGGGTCCTGCAAACGGAGCGTGCGGCACTCTTTTGCGGATCTCTTCAAAGTAGTTCTGCCACTCCACCGCAAACTGCGCAAAGTTGTAGTCCGGCTTCCTCAGGCCATTGCGCGAGAACAGATCCGGCTCGTTGCAAAGCTGGAAGGCGATGAGCTTGTCACCGATCGTGCGCATCACGTATTCGGCCTCGGCAGCAGCCGTCTCGGCGGTTTCCGTGCCCATGTTCAGCCCGTAGATCAGCTTCCATCCAGTTGCGTCGATGAACCCGCGGAGGTTGTGAACAGCTTCAGGAGTGATCTTTTTTGGCGGAGGCGGCTTGTGCCCTTTGTCCGCACCAACGGCCTGCGGAATCACGTTCGCCTCGTCCTCCTCGCGAGTCGCTGGATTGTCCGCCGATCCGCTTGGCGTCCAGTAGCAATACTCGCTGGTGTTGCCGCCAATCCGTAGCACGCCGGATTGTCCAAGCCGCCGAATGTATCCCGCGAGTTCCGTGTTTTCCGGCGAGAAAAACTCCGGCTGGCTCAGTTGTGCGCTCTCATAGCTGAGGCCGGTAAAGTCTGCGGGGATGGCATTGCCCAGCTGCTTCGGATGGAGAGTCAGCTTAAGGGAAACAGAGGAGTCAGCCTGGCTGAAAGCCATTCGCCCGCAAAGCGCCGCACCTGACGCAAGAACAGAACTCCGCAAAAACGCCCTGCGATCCATGGGCAGCATTCGACCACACCGCCTCGCGCGCTGCAACATCGGCTCAGCTCCTTCAAAATGTCCTTCGCAAAAAAAAAGCGCAGTGGAGGGTGAGCTCCACTGCGCAGGAGAATGTTGCATGCTTCTTTAGAAAAGGAGCTTACCGCCGAACTGGAACTCGCGCGGATCGTATGTGTTGGTGACCTGGCCGTAAGTGCTGTCGGCGGTTCCCGTATCGATCGAGTTGAATTCCGTGTGGTTAAAGGTATTGAACGACTCGAACCGAAGCTGCAGCCGCGGTCCCTCTGCGTGCGAGCTGAAGGGGAATTCCTTGTAGGCGGACAGGTTCCAGTTGAACAGTCCCGGCGCCACAATGGTGTCTTTGCCGGCGTTGCCGAAGCCGTTGGTGGTTCCGCCAGCCCAGGGCGCAACCGGATTAGCAAACGAGGATGTGGAGAACCACTGCGCCTGCTTCTTCGGGAAGGTGACCTTGGACATGATATCGGGGCGAGTATCAGCGTTGCCGCCAAGCCCGAGCACGTCAGGGCCGTTGTAGTAGATGTTCTGCGGCGAACCGCTCTCCGCCTGGGTGACGCCCGCAATCTGCCAGCCTCCCAGCGTCTCCCGCATCAGGCCGCTGGAATGTAGGAAGAAGGGCAGATTGTAGATGTAGTTGGCGTTGAAGATATTGCGGCGGTCGAACAGACCCGATCCGCGATCGTAGCGGAGGTTATAAGGGTTGGAAATCGTGGAGGTCCCGGCTTCCGTCGCCGTGGTGAGATCGGCGCTGGCAACGTCAATCTCGTGCGACCAGGTGTACGCCAGTTGCACTGTCAGCCCGTGCCGGTTATCCATGCGTAGCTGCGCCTGAAATGAGTTGTAGTCCGCGTTGCTCGCGTCTTCTTCCCGCTTGATATTGCCGAAGCCCTGATAGGGGCGATACACGTTGGCATTCGCATTCAGGCCGTTGGAGCCGCCAGTTGCGACAGCCTCGCGATCGTCATACGGATTCGCCGTGTTGCCGGGATCCGTTAACGGCAGATCGTTCGTCTCGCGAACATCGTCCTGGTTCCAGGCAGAAGAGCCAACGTACTGGACCGCCGCCACAACGGCAGGAGCCAGCTGACGCTGGACCCCAAGGCTGAATTGCGCGGTCCCCGGGTTGGGGTAGTAATACGACATGCTGGTCAGGCCAGCCGGGCCAGTCGGAAGCGTCGCCACTGCACCGGTCTCGTCGCTGGTCTGCGGGCTTGAGAAGTAGACGTTGTTCGCGCTGGGTTGATAGGAAAACGGAGGATTGGTATCCAGGTTATAGATATCGTTCCCCTGCACGCGCTCGTAGAAGATACCAACGCCACCGCGCAACACGGTCTTGCCGTCTCCCGCGAAGTCCCAGGCAAACCCGAGGCGTGGCTGGAAGGTGAAGTAGTCATTTTTGACCAGCGCCCGCGGAGTGCCTCCAACGCCCGCCAGTTTGATTCCGTTCAGGTAAAAGGCCTGGCCGTTGACCGTAGCGAATCCGGGCCCCGCAGGGTTCAGATCGCCCGTCGTCGGGCTTGGACTCTGGGCGTTCGCTGCCGAATACGCGGTCGGAATAAAGTTCGACACCTGATTGTTCTTTTCGTAGACGTTGGGCAGGCCGTCGTAACGCAGGCCGAAGTTCACGGTCAGCCGCGATCCAACGTGCCAGTTATCCATGCCGTAGGCTGAAAACGTGTTGTTGATCCAGTGGTCCGTTTTCAATGCCTGAAGTTGGGTGTAGCTGCTGGCGAAGCCCATCAGGAAGTTGATATAGGAATTGCCGGAGAACTGCGATCCGTTAAAGCTGTAGTCGCCTTCCGTATCCGCTTGCTGTTGCTGGTTCTTGTCTTCGCGCATCCAGGCAACGCCGAACTTCATCGAGTGCTTGCCCTTCGTCCATGAGAGATCGTCGCGAGGTTGGTAATCGAGATAGGAGTTATGCCACGGCCAGTAGATGACCGTCCACGTAGTGTTAATCGGGCCGCCGCTAAAGGCAATCTGCGGTAGACGATTATCTGCGTTGTTCCCATTGAAGAAGCTGGTGGCGCTCCACCCGGTAGGCTGGGCAAAATCCCCGTAGGGGCTCACGCTGATCGTGTTGCCGTTGACGTAGAGGCCGGTCTCGTTGAGCACGGTCGGAGAAATGGACTGGGTCAGTCGAATGGCCGCGCCCCATGACGGATTGGCAAAGACGTCGCCGACCGTGTCATAGCTGTCGCCACTCCACTGGGTGGGGATGAGGGTCTGAGACATGGCGTCGTGAATCCAGCTGCCCATTAAGTGGTACTTATCGGTAATGTTGTGGTCGATGCGCACCACATCTTCGCGGACATAGGTCGGCTGTTTCGGAGACGCCACGTAGTTATCTGTTCCGGAGTTAGGTTGCGGAATCGCTCCAGTGCCCATAAACATCACGGCATTGGGATCCAGAAGGTTGGCGGGAATGGTGTTCCCTGGGAACGGCTGACCCGGAGTCAGGTGGTCTGCGGCATAGGTTGCCAGCTTGGCGGGATCGCTGGTAACTGGAACAACCGGAACTGCACTGCCGTTAAAAGGAGTGTAGGTGAATGCCGCGCCGGCTGTTGGGAAGTCGTTCGCCGGAATGGTCGCAGTTACCGTGGGGTTGACACCCGCGATGTATTTGCGCCACTCCTCGTTCACAAAGAAGAAAGTCTTCTGTTTCGAATCGTTGTAGAAGTGGGGAATCCAAACCGGGCCGCCGATGTTGCCGCCGAAAATATTCAGGCGCAGCTCCGGGGTCGCCGTATGGGGCGTGTGGTTCTTTGAGAAATAGTAATCCGCATCGAAGTCGTCATTCCGGTTGAACTCCCACACACCGCCGTGGAAGTGCTGCGAGCCGCTCTGCAACTCGACCAGAACGGTGCCACCGGAGGAAATGCCGTAGTCTGGCGCGTAATTGCTGCTCAGGACCTGAAACTGCCCGATCGCGTCAGGCGAGGGCAGTACGCCCAGTTTGCCGCCCGAACCACGGTCGTAAATCTCGCCGCCGTCGATGAGGAAGTTGTTATGGTCGGGGCGAAGGCCATTGAAGCTGATGGTCGCTGTGCTGTTCTGGGCGGTTACGCCATTGAACGAAGGAAGATTGCCTGAAACACCGCTGCCCAGTGTTGTCAGGCTGGTGATATTGCGCCCGTTGGTCGCGATCTCGCGCACCTGCTGACCGGAAATCAGTGTGCTGACTTCGTTGGTTTCGGTCTGCAGCGCGAGTGCGTTGGCCTGAACGGTGACGGTTTGATTGTTGCCGCCCACGCTCATATGCGCATCTTCGCGATACGTCTGTGCAACGTCAACCACTATGCCGGTTGTCTTGAAAGACTCGAATCCGCTGACCGTGATCGCCAGCGAATAATGGCCGACGGCAAGGCCTGATATTTCGTAGAGCCCGTCGCCGTTGGTGACCGTCGATCGCTTGGCGCCGGTTTCGTCCTGCGTCGCAGTGACGGTGGCGTTCGGAATGACCGCGCCGCTGGGGTCGGTCACCGTTCCGGTAATGGTGGAACTCATCTGAGCCCACGAGCTTGCACAAAAAAACATGGCCAACATCGCCATGATCCAGACAGACGGAATAAGCCTCCTGATTTGCCTCGTCATGAAACCTCCGAAATTTGCCGTTCTTAAGGGGGGTGGAAGTGCGAATCTCCAGGCCGTCGCCGACTTTTGTAAAGTGCGACTCGGTGTTTTTACTTTATGTAAATCACGACTGTCAAATGGAAGAAAAGCCCGAAACCTCAAAAAAACCAGCACTGAAGAGATTTAGCTGGAGTGCGCCGCAGGCGAATGGCGTTCTGAATCAGGGAATGTAAACGGTATCCAATAAGCAAAAGATAGGAGAACAGCCAATAGCAGAAGGGAAATATCTATCTCGCGAGATAGGCCGTTGGAAGCCAGAGCAGCGCTGGCGATTGGAGGGAGGGCGGACCTGCATGGCGCTGTTTGGCGCACGATCGCAACGGGAGAACTCGCAGGCCGCCGATTAGCTTCCGACCCAAACCGGTTCCTGTTCGAGGCGGATTTGGAATTTTGCTTCCACGGCGGTAACGATCTGGTCGCGAAGCGCCAATATATCTTTCGCCGCGGCATGGTCGCGATTAATGAGCGCCAGCGTATGCCGTTTGGATATTCCGGCTGCGCCGGCGATGGTGCCCTTCTGGAAACCCGCCTGTTCAACCAGCCACGCTGCGGGAATTTTTACGAATCCGGGCGTCGCGACGTAATGAGGAACCGGGCTCGATGAACCGGAAGCCACCTGATCGTAGAAGACCTCGCTGACGATGGGGTTTTTGAAAAAGCTACCGGCGCTCCGGCAATCGGATTCACCTTCGACCAGCAACATGCCCTTGCTGTTGCGAATGGCGCGAACCGCTGCAGCAACTTCGGCGAGGGACGGATACTCGGATCGGTCCTGAAAGTGTCGCTTGAGATCGGGGTAGGAAAGCACGGGAAAAGCATTGTGATGGAGCCGGTAACTGACCTGCGTCACGATGAACCGGCCGCGGTGGGTGGAGTTGAAAATGCTGTGCCGGTAGGCGAATCCGCAGGCTGACGCGGGGAGTTCGGTAAAAGTGAGGCGGTTGAGGTCGAGCACGCGCACCGAGGTGATCGTCCCGGAAACCTCTTGCCCATACGCGCCGACGTTCTGCACCGGTGTGCCACCCACGGTCCCGGGGATTCCGGCAAGGCATTCGAGCCCGCCGTAACTTCGCTCAATGGCGAGCGAAACGAACGAGTCCCAGTCTTCTCCCGCCCCGACGTTGAACGTATCGCCCGTGTGCGCTACGCCCTTCATCGCGATATGAACCACGAGCCCCGGAAAGCCCTGGTCGGATACGAGGAGATTGCTGCCCCCGCCGAGAACGAACAGCGGCCAGCCGCGGAGTCGGGCCAACTGCACCGCCTCCACCAGCGATGCCTCGTCCTGAGCCTCAGTAAACCATCGCGCCGGTCCGCCGATGCCAAACGTGGTGAACGGTGCCAGCGGTATTTGTTCCTGCAACTGCATCTAAAAGAGATATATCAGGAGGCTGGCATCTCCTGTACTCGCCCCGTACAATGAAGTTGCAGGTCCCCAACGTTTTCCCCAACCGGAGGAGTCAAGAATGTATCCAGAAATAATGCTTATCCCGATGCGCGAGGAGCTCACACGAGCCGGCCTCGAGGAGGCGCGCACGGCTGAGGCCGTCGACGCTGCCCTTGCCAGGCCTGGCACGACGATGTTGGTGGTGAACTCGATCTGCGGCTGTGCAGCGGGCAAAATGCGTCCCGGTGTGCGGCTGGCATTGCGCAACCAGGTGACGCCCGATCACTCCGTCACGGTCTTCGCAGGGCAGGATCGTGAAGCGACTGATCGCGCTCGTTCGTATTTCGAGGGCAATCCGCCCACCTCGCCGGCCGTGGCGATTCTCCGTGATGGCAAGCTGGTGTATCTCATGCAGCGGTTCATCATCGAGAACAGTACGCCTCAGGCGATTGCGCAGGAACTCTCTCGCGCATTCGACGAGTTGTGCGCTCGGCAGACGGCCTAAACAGTTCGCTCAAAGAAACGGGCTGCGCATCGGCGCAGCCCGTTTTGTGTCTGGGGCGAATGCTCAGTGCCGCACAATCCGCAGCGTCGTCGAATCACGCGCTCCGCTCGCGGCGACGCTCACCAAATTGCGCCCTCCGCGTTTCGAGCGATATAGCGCCTCGTCTGCGCGCCGCAGGAGCTCTCCTGTTGAGTCGCCTGGCTGGCTGACGGCTACGCCAAAGCTCGCGGTCAGGTTCACCCTGCCTGGCAGGTCGGTAAGAGCAGCGATGTCCGCTCGCAGCCGCTGAGCCACTTCTTCGGCTTGCATAGCGCCGGCATCGCGCAGCAGGATGACGAATTCCTCGCCCCCAAAGCGCGCGAGAACGTCAGACGGGCGCGTGCCGAGGCGCAGTGCTGTCCCGATGCGGCGCAGCACGTCGTCCCCCACCAGGTGGCCGTGCGCATCGTTCACTTGCTTGAAGAAATCGATATCGATCAACATCAGGCCGAGGGTGGCGTCCGCGCCGGCGTTACGCCCAAGTTCCCGCCGCAGCAAGTCTTCGAACCCCCCTCGATTCATCAGGCCGGTCAACGCGTCGGTCTCCGCAATCCTGTGCAATTCCTCCCGATGCACGCAAAGTGAAAGCCATGCGAGACTCGCCACTTCGCCCAACCCCAGCATCATGGAGCAGTAGCTGAAGACTTCATTGGCAGCGCCGGGATGCATGATGTTAACGATCGGGCTGAAGATGATGGCATAGCCGGCCCATATCCCATTCACGATTGCCGCGGCCACCAGCAGCCATGCACTCGCTCGCGCCGGGTCACGCAATTCCTCACTGCTTTGCCGGAAGAGCAGCATCGAGGTCGCAGCAAAAATCGCAGCGACCACGCTGCAGTGGATTCCCAGCCGCGCAACCGGGACAAGTCTCGCGTAGGTGAACCAGAGAAAGGGCGGCAGGCTTGCCGCGCACAGGCCGATCATCCACGGCAACATGCGCGGCCGCACGTCCAGAATCTCAGCACCTGCCTGATAGAGCGCAATCGCGCCCATGAAGAGCAGGTAGTTGGCAACCAGCACGCTGAACAGTTGAATGATTTGAGGATGGAGAGCCATCAGCACGATGGCGCTTATGTCGCAGAAAATAAACCGGCGCAAAGGCCGGAGCCCACGCAAGCTGGGTGCGCTGCTGCGAACGACACGGAAGCCCAGCAGCACCAGAAATAGTGCCGCTGCGTAGGCAAACATAAGGTAGGGCGTGTACATGAGCCTTCTGCCGGGCGCCTTTGGAGATATTCTGGGGCCGCAGCCGAGCCCATGCCGGGACTTTTGCGGCACTTCAAAGTAAAAAGTGGGAGCCTGGTGACCTCAGGATGTCATAACGGAAGCGGCTGCGTCACTAGAAAAGAACGGCCAGGTAACGAGTATGCCTGGTAACATCTTTCCAATTCGTTCCCTAATCCAAAAACGTCGAAGCGCCCGTCCCCGGGGCTTTTGGATAGAAGATGGTTGTATCCATGCTTCGCCGAATCGTTCTCATCTCGGGCCCACCCGCATCGGGCAAGACGACCCTGGCGCGTCCGCTCGCCGAAGCTCTCGAATGCGCCCTCCTCAGCAAGGATGACTTGAAGGAGTCACTCTTCACCTCAATGAACGGGCTGCCCGGCGATCTGGATTTCTCTCACCGGCTCAGCATTGCAGCGATGGATTTGTTGTGGGCGCTGGCGCCGCATTGCCCCAGCGCGATGCTGGAAGCAAATTTCCGGACACAAAGTCCCCACGAACGCGAACAGGTCGCGATGCTCCTCAACCACTTCTGCGGAAACATGGTCGAGATCCATTGCCGCATTCCGATCGAGGAAGCAGCGCGGCGATTCGCCGAGCGCGCCCGTACCGAACGCCACCATCCCGCCCATGCTCTCCAGGAAATGTCGATCGAGCAGCTCGCCGAATACGCCAAGCCGTTTGCCATGAGCCCGGTCGTCGAGGTGGACACCGCCAGGCCAGTGGATGTCGTAGCCCTCGCGAGGCAGGTAGTCACGAATCTGCGCTCATAACTGGGAAGGCACCGCCGCCGGTGTTGCGGGCGCCAGACGTTTAGAATAGAGGTTTGCACTCGATTCTCGTCCGAGCCGCATCCCTTCGAGGGGAAATACCCGCGGCCGGTCAGCAAAAGGCTGAAAGCACGCATGCATCGCTGGTCCAGGCTCTTCATCCCCACTCTGCGCGAAGCCCCTGCCGACGCGGAAGTGGCCAGTCACAAATTCCTCGTCCGCTCCGGATACATTCGGCAGCTCGGCGCCGGCATCTACTCGTACCTTTTCCTCGGCCAGCGCTCCATCAACCGTATCGTCGCGATCGTCCGCGACGAGATGGACCGCATCGGCCAGGAATTCCTGCTGCCCACCATCCATCCCGCCGACCTGTGGCGCGAAAGCGGTCGCTGGACCATCATGGGCGACAACATGTTCCGCCTCAAGGATCGCAAGGGTGCGGACCTGTGCCTGGGCATGACCCACGAAGAGGTGGTGACCGACATCGCCCGCAGCGAACTGCGCAGCTATAAGCAGCTACCGCAGATCTGGTATCAGATTCAGACGAAGTTTCGGGATGAGGCTCGTCCGAAGTCGGGCCTGCTGCGTGTGCGCCAGTTCATCATGAAGGACAGCTACAGCTTCGACATCGACGAGGCTGGGCTCGATCGCAGCTACGACCTGCACGACCAGGCGTATCGAAATATCTTCACGCGCTGCGGGCTGAAGTTTGTCGTTGTCGAAGCGGACTCCGGTGCGATGGGCGGCTCCAGGTCGCAGGAGTTCATGGTCTACACCGACGCCGGCGAAGACCTGATCGCCAGTTGCGCGGCCTGCAAATACGCGGCCAACCTTGAGAAGGCCACATCGCGTTTGGCCCTCGTAAAGGAAATGGATCCGACCGGCGACGGAATGCCGGAGTTGGTGTCGACGCCCGGTCAGGCGGCCATTGCCGACGTGACGAAGTTCTTCAACATAGAATCCAGTTCCGACGTGAAATGCGTCGCCTACATGGCCGAAATCCGTTCGGTCGACGGCAAAGCGAAGTGGCAGCCGGTAGCTGCGTTCCTGCGCGGCGATCACTTCGTCAACGAAACCAAGCTCATGACGCTTCTGGGCGCAACCGACCTGCGCACCATGCAGGCCGAAGAACTGGAAACCTGGATGCACGGGCCGGCTGGTTACCTCGGTCCGGTCGGACTCGATGTGGCCGAGAAAATCAACGACGGCAAGCTCAACGTCATCCTCGACCCAGGTCTGGAGAACCGGCAGAACCTGGTTTGCGGCGCCAACAAGCTCGACTTCCACTTCCGCAACGTCGTTCCCGGACGCGATTTCAAGTGGACCGTCGCTGCCGACATCCGCAACGCAGCGGAAGGCGAAGGCTGTCCAAAATGCGGCGAGCCGCTGCACGTCGCAAAGGCCGTCGAAGTCGGTCATATCTTCAAACTCGGCACTCGCTACACCGAGCGAATGGGCGCGCGCGTGCTCGACGCCAATGGCAGGGAAGTGACGCCGATCATGGGCTGCTATGGCATCGGCGTTGAGCGCATTCTCGCCGCGGCCATCGAGCAGAGCAACGACGCCAACGGGTTCTGGCTGCCGCCCTCCATCGCGCCGTTTGATGTTGTGGTGACCGTCACCAATGTCGGCGATGCGGCTCTGAAAGCCGCTGGAGAGCAGATTGCAGGCGGCCTGGACGCCGCCGGTTTTGACGTCCTGCTCGACGACAGAGACGAGCGCGCAGGCGTAAAGTTCAAGGATGCGGACCTGATCGGCGTTCCGTTCCGCGTAACGGTGGGCAAAAGGGCCGCCGAAGGCAAAGTTGAACTGGTGACTCGCTCTGGCGGACCGGTTCGCGACGTTGCAATCCCTGAGATAGCCTCCGAACTGCGGAAGGCAACTTCCGGAGACCAGCCTGCGTAATCTTCCATGGAAGACGCCGATGTCCGATTCGGCATCCGATTCGTCTGATGAAGAGGGATTGTTGAGAGGAAAGAAGGGGTAAAAGCTACTTGGCAGTGAAGGTTAAAGTTCCCCG
>Ga0210391_10001912_pt1 | contig 18482 bp, 18 predicted proteins | sample IncBWC12OmetaG_FD_160573 | JGI IMG/M metagenome (GOLD analysis project Ga0210391, IMG submission 160573) | Forest soil microbial communities from Barre Woods Harvard Forest LTER site, Petersham, Massachusetts, United States - Inc-BW-C-12-O ... | reverse complement strand
ATGACACTCTTTGACCGGGGTCGTTTTCGTCGTGGATTGACGAACGGTAGCTCGGAAGGTAGGGTGTAGCACTTTTGCCGTCGCTATACACCTTCCCAGGGATTCATTGACGGGGTATAGGGGCACGAGGGGAAAATGCTACACCCATCGGAATCGGTCCCGGAGGCCCATGCCCGCCCCGTTTCGCCTCCGACCATGGCAGGCGTATAGGGAGGCGTAATCCACGTGGAAATCAAACGGCACGCCAATCCATTGACACACTCAAAACCTAAGAATAAATTCGACCCATGATGTGCCCGCTTTGCGATTCCGCCGACTGGTCATCCGTCGAGAAAAACAAAGATGGTGTGAACCTCCGAGTGCAATGCTCGAACTGCGACTTCATCTATCAAACCCGGTTTCGCTCGGAGTCGGTGGACTATCGCTTAGCCGATGCGTACAGCCACAGTCACATCATGCGTGAAGTGAAAATCCCCAACGACACAGGCGTATTCAAAGTTTGGGTCTCTACAGATAAAGTTTTGGTCTAGCGTCAATGTCGCTTCTTTGTCGCTACGTTTTATTCATCTGTGCAAGCGCGTAGAAAAATCCGCACTGGACTCGAATCGGGCACTCTTTCGCCCCTTGACTTCACCCGCCGTCGTGCTACGTTTGGAAATCAAAGGCGGGAAACCGAAATGTCTGAAACGAATACGGCTGCATTGGCACCGCACGGCACGTCGAGAGGGGTCTGAGAACGGAGAGAGGAAAGAAATGCCTCATTATTGTCCGACAGGATGGAGTCTCTACCAGAAACTCGCAGAGACGCACATGAACTTTGAAACGCAGGAATATCTGTCCCCAGAAATGTTCGACAAAAAAGAACACGACGCCCGCCTCGCCAAACTCGATGAGCACATGCAGACGTGTGTCCAATGTTCGATAGAAGAGTCCAGATTCGAGAAGAAACGACCGCAATCCCAAACGCAACTGAGAACTGAGGTTTAAGATCGCCGGAGCCGTAGCAACCATCGGGACTGGTCTTATAGGCAGCCTCATTGGGCTGGTAGCAATTTTGAAAAAGTGAGTACCCTTGCCCATGAAGGAAAAGAAGCCGAAGGTAAATCCGAACTGTTCGGTGCCGGGGTGCAGAGCGACAGCGCCACACAGCAGCGATCCAATCGTTAAAGCCCTCGTTCATAACATGTCAGACCCGGCATCTTACTCGTAGCCGCCAACCGGAGGAGGTATACATCCGTGCGCTGTACGCGATGTTCATTGCCACACCTAAAAGCGGAGGAGATATGTCAGACAAATCAGAGAAGATACTTGTCTGGGGAGAAACCTCTGGCATCCTGATAGTGCTGGTTCTCAGCGGTGGTTGTTCTTATTCTAAGGTTGCGGTGGTTCCTTTGGCACATCTCTTCGGCGAAAAATTGTTTGACATAGCGCTTGCGTTGTTTGGAACTTGGCTTGGTTACCTGTTAGCCAAACGGCACCTTGAGCACTTCGTTTCCAGCATCGTTGAAAAGATGGATGCCAAATACCTCGACCTCAACCGTCAAATAGCTTTCCATAAAGCGGTTGCTGCGATGCTTCCAGAATTGCCGCGATTTTACATGCGACCGACGAGCACCTTCAGTACACATGTTGCTGCCGCTTTAGGTGAATTTACGTCTTGGTCAGCAGCCCTTGATCCAACGCACACGCCTGAAAAAAGCCTGGAATTAGTTAGCAAGGAAGCGTACACAACCGCCGCTGGGTTAATAAAGAAAGACTTGGGATTCAGAGAAGAACAATCAACACCGAATTATGAATGGACCATTGAGGTCGGCGGACTTCCTTCGACTGGTTGGACTGTAAAAGAAACAGCCGATCTTTCAATTTTTGACTGGAATACGGGCGCTCACATATATCGGCACGCTACGATGCAAGAAGTTGCGAGAACTGCAACTTCGATCCGATTCAGTTGGAGTTGGGACCTTAAGGACGTGCCCTGCGGTGTGTATGTAGGTACCGTGAATTTTAAGATAGGAGACATGTTGAAAGTTGGCAGTCCCGTTGGAGATCGGTTGAAAGTTTACTTGAAGCGCGAGGAAGGTCGAATAATAAAGTGGCATGAAACCATTCCGTGGGATTAGACGGAGTACCCACTCCTATTCGCCGACCAAAGTGCATTGTCAATCCCTTTAGCAATTAGTTCGCGCTATCGTTAGAGCCGAGGTTTGGGAGCTTTTCCTTTCAGGCCCCGAAATGCTCCCTCAACAATCGGCCTGACCAGAGCAGATGCTGAGCCTACATTATTGTGCATGACCAGCAGCAAGACCGACTCCTGATGCTCAATGAGCACTGAGATAAATCCGATGACTGTTACCGTCCGGTAGTCATCAGGAAAGCCATGCTTGGTAAGGATCGGCTTTGTTGACTGGACAGCTTTCTCGCAACGTATCAGAAGTTCTTTGAGCTCCTTTGTCATCTTCTTTTTTCTCTGACGCCGACGCCACAAGGCGAGAATAACACTGAGCACAGTAATGAAAACGACTGCTCTGATCGCCGCGCCGCGGTACTCAGTTTGACGGTTGCCAGACTGTTCTCCCCGTCTTGTCGATGTAGCCGGTCTTGGTGTCGTTGCCCTTACCCACTATGACCTTCGCAAAGCCGTTCTTAAAATCCCAGGCATTGTCATACTGCGGGTTGATGACAAAGTGACCTGAGTGGTCGATAAACCCGAACTTTCCGCTGTAACCACTGCCCTCTTCCCATTCGCACTTGCCGATACAGACCTGAGCCAAACCCTCACTAAAAGATGATGCAATTCCGAACTGCATCGGGATGACCACTTTGCCGTCACGGTCGACGTAGCCACGGTTGAATGGCTTCGTTGGTTTCGACGAGCAGTCTCCGGTACACACCGAAGCTACTCCTTCGTTGAAGTCGGCTGCGGACCCATATTCCGGAGTGATTACCATCTTTCCTGAGGCATCGATGAATCCCCAACGGGAATCATCTGGCGGAGGAGAATCCCACCAGGTGCAAGGTTTGCCTAGGCATATTGCTGCTCGGCCCTCGTGGAAATCATTCGCATTATCGAACTGTGGATTGATGACGATTTGTCCATTGCTGTTCACATATCCCCACTTGCCAGATACTTTCACGGGCAACAGGATGGGAGTTGAATCCGTAGACGACTTGTCACTTGCAGCGCTCGCCGACGGTGCATTCTGCGAACACCCGCCGAGTATCAAACAGAGAACCAAAAGCAGGAATGCACTCAGCCAGAAGGATTTCATGCGGGCATTGTCCCACCAAAGACTTTGGATTTCAATGAACGAGCCTGTTTGAACAACAGCAGCAAGCTTTCAACAATGGGAATCGGAAAAGTCAACTCGGGTTAGCTGTAAATATGCGTTGACGAGGAAGTAGGAATCCCGCTGTGATTCTTCGCAAAACCAACACCCATTCGACTAGCGACCTTCCGAACCGACGCCGGTGCGCACAAGCTAATCCTTCGTGGGCGGACCGCTTAGTTTCCAATAACCAAAATCAGAATAAATACTTTATCTCCCATCGCAGGTGTGTTTCCGTCCGAGCACGACATTGCGTCCTCCATTATTATTCGTTCTCATCTCCCACTCTCGTGTAGGAGACCCAAACGCTGGGAACTGACCGAATGTCGGTCGAGTCATCCCAATCCCAAGTCTTACCGCTATTGTGTGAGACTACTGGTCTGCCAGTCTTGGTGTCTTTGCCGACCTTTGTGACTTCAACGTTCTTGTCAAAATGGCACTCTTTGCTTCCGATAGGGGCTTTCAAAAAATCGCAGTCGTGTGGCTTCTTGAGCAATGTGATATGTTCGCTAGGCACGTCGTAGTACATTGCATATCGGAATTTGCTTTCCCAAACGGAAGTTTGTAGAAAGCTAAAAACAGTCCAAGCAATCCAAATCCAAAATGCGGACGAGACCCATGTGTGCTGGCTACGGACCGCTTCTCGAACAGTGTCCACTGCTGCGACAACATCGCTCAAGTCTGTGGAATCGTGGTCGCCCCTTTCGAGATCATCTTCCATGTCGCTTCGGCTGTTGAGAGCGGGACTGGGCGGCTCGACCTTCCAATATTCGTCCCACTGCTCGGATGTTGCCTTCCCACTGGCGACGATTTTCGCTAGGTCTTGTCTATTCATATCCCCCTTACCAGAGTTGGTGACTTTCATTGACGCGGACTAGCTTGCAATTCGCTTCTATGTAGGCGTCCTCTCCGTATCCGGGTTGTAGCGGCGGATAGAGTCCCGATATTGACGGGACTGGTTGCGCATCCCCTCCGGGATAGCACGTCAATGTTAACGACTTTAGCGTAATAGGAGTGTTGTTCTTGACGTGCGATTGATACCCATCCCCGTAGGTGATTTGCACTCCCCTAAGAATTGCCGGGTCAGCCGTCCCGGAATCATAATTTATGGCGAGATATCCGAGTAAGAGAACTATCGGGATTCCGATAATCGCAGCCCATATTTTCGCTACGATCTGAGGCGGTACTCCCAAGTGACGAAGCTCTTTTGTGATTAGCCGCGCCTCACGTACCGCCAGTCGCGCTCCTCTGCTAGACCTACGGGTCATGTGCCTAACCGAGCCTGACGACTTGCTTCATAAAAGCGTCCCCGATTCTTTTGATGACGTACAGATCATTCATCTCTCGTTCGAGATCGGGCGTCTGACTAATGCCGAATTGATTTGGGTAGGCAGTAGGCGTGAACGCAGACGTTGACTCGTAGTATTTGCCGTTGATGAACCAATACTGCCTTGGGATCGCCCTTTTGTCTGCGGGCATTACGTCATCTGATCCCAACAAGGTGAAATGCTGGATGAACCATACGTACACACCGCCAAACGGTGGTGTGTAATCTTTGTAAACCTTCACGAAAGTGAACGCCTCTTCTTTGCGATAATCCTCAGGTTTCAAATTTGCGCAATACGCGACGATGAATTGATAGTTATGCTTCAGCCAAGGAATGAAGTCTTTGAGTTGAACCCCCGAGAACCCACGTAGCTTTTGCCATTCTTCGCGCAGAAACCCTGTACCCTCGCTCGGCTCCCATGTGGCATCGTCATAAACAACTATGTTCACTGAAGTTCCGCCGTAGTTGTAGTACGGAGCACCAGGTGCTTTCAAGAAGCCCGCTTCGACCAGCATCTTATCGGTATCGGTATCTGCGTACACAGGTTGCGAATTGGGCTTTGCATTAGATATGTCACGTCGCATGTAGGGCATCGTTGATCCTTTTCGATCTCGCTATTCTGCTTTTTCTGTGCCCTCAATGGTCTTTGGGGCTCGACAAGCCTGCACGAAGGCCGCTGCGAACTCTGCTAATTCAAACCATTCCTCAAGCTCCCCCTCTACCTTTGCTTCGATTCCCGATAGCCTGCTGGATGAGAACCGTCCAATTGGAACTTTCACTTTCGTCTTTTTCTGATCTATCTCATAAAAGTGCTGAATCAGACCTAACCGGACCAGCGTGTCAAACGCGATTTGAGGATTGTCACCAGTTTCAAGACGTTCAGTTTTCTCAGCTATAGTTGCATTCATCCATGGCCTTACAATCGAAGTTCTCATTTGTTGGGAATAGTCGTAGAGTTTCTCCAAAAGAGCAGCATCTTCCGGTGCAAGTTGCTTCAAAATCTCTATATATGACGGATGTACCGAGCCCGGTGATGTGGCAGCGTTCGCCAAAAGTGCAGCCCAGCGCGTGTGCAAATCTTCATCGTTCTCAATCGAAGCAGCCTCTAACATTGGCAGGAATAATCGCGGAGGGACTGGCTGAGCAGCCATACCCGCTTCCTTTACCATTCGCTGGGTCTTCCGGAACATCTTCAGACCGAGCGCGATGCGATAGGGGCGAGCAATAAAAGCCAGAGACTCACCAATCTCGTCGGCAAGCGGTCCGGCGATTCGCTTTATCAAATCGCTGACGGGCTCAATTGCTTGTTTTATCGCTTCCGTGCTGAGTTCGTCGGGCATGGCGCTCTACTTTCCGCAAATTTTAACACGGGCTAATAGCACGAAAGTGGCGATTCGGGTCCGGGCGCTGGCATGTAAACTGATCCCCGCAGGAGCAAAGGGCGAAAGCGAGCCAGAGTACATCACACACAGTCGAGACAACGAAAGATTTTCCGGCGGTTTTTGAGCACTGCATCAACAGCCAGAAGAGCGGTTGTCAGCCTACCGTGGTGGGCAGATCTCTTAGGTATTTTCTCATTTGGCGTTTTCATCTATGAAGTACACCATTCCCTTGTACCTCTAATCGAACCAGACGCTGCGATATCTTCGTCTCCCACAGACCTGCCAATGACAGCTAGAAATCCGAGCGAGTTCTTCGACTTGAATGATGTTCAGTTCTTTTGCCATTTAGCGGAGCAGAGATTTGAGAGAGACAAATCTCAAACGGTTGGAAGGCCATTCTATAGAATCATCGGGCTTGTTGAATGGCCCATTCGTCAACCGGTATTTACTATCACTCTCGGCGAGATCGTCAGCTTCCCCTGCAACATCGTTGAGAACTCCACAATGAAACTCGATGGCGTGCCAGCTCAAACCATCCGACTACAGCATAAATCTTGGTCTTTTTCGATGGCATCGGGAAGCGAAATCCCAAATATTTACTTGGAAGAAAGTTTCTGAGGGATACCAATGGCTTCCGGGCGAAACCTTGGAAGGCCCGAAATAGGATTCCAAGAAAGTGCGGCTGGCTGATTAGCAAGAGGAACCATGGGACGACCGAGGGGGCGTAGCATTTTCCCGTCGTGCCCTTACACCCGTCAATGAAACCCAGGGTTATAGGGGCATGAGGGGACATGCTACATCCCCGGCCTTTGCGAGTGGAACGGAAGGGCAGAAGCGTGATGGATATCGTGAGGTTCCACGACTTCCCACTTTCACGCTGCACCGCGTTTTGAGGAACAACACTATCTTGGTAAATCTTCTCCCGCGATTATTTAGGAACCGGTAGCAATCCAGAGAACAAATGCAACCAGATTGCATAGGCACCCAGCGCGGCAAACGCCCAGAGAAGGACTCCCTGACTCGTAGACAAACAACGTACCACGGCTTTACGCCTAGATCCGAAAACGACCAAACATCCTAATCAGACTGTACTTCTCGTATAGACCTCGAGTACTCCTGGAGTCTATGGGGATTTAGGACCGCGAAAGTACCGAATAGGGCTAGCCCAACGATGATGATCGAATCTCCTATGATCGCCATGAGATCGCCGAAACTAAGGATTCTGGGGGTCATAGTCGCCTACCAAGGATATGTACAACAGTGACTGACGCTTATTCCAACATTCGGCCAAAGGCCCCCACACCTATTGAGATGTTTGGCGGCCAACTTAAGTTTAGCGTTACGCCAATACCAGCTATGAAACCTCCGATCTGTTCGTGAAGAAGATGAGGCACTGAAGCACTAGCAGCACGCTTTGAACCCACTATCCATAGCTCCGGCTGCGTTGTGCAGCCTGCTCGACAATCTCCAATCGGGAGTTACTGCACGACTCGGAAAACCACGTTGCTTTTAAGTTTCTTGTTGGGGGCGGTTACCGTCAGCGGGCCGGTGCTCGCACCGAGAGGTACGCTGGTCGTGATCTCTGTATTACTGACAACTTTGAAATCTGCCGTTGTGCCATCAAAGGCTACGCGAGTCGTACCGCTTAGTTCGTTTCCGAAAATAGTGACATTAGTTCCCACCGTGCCAGACGTGGGAAGCATCTCCACAAACGGGCCAAGCCCCGCCGCCAAGCTGAAAACTGTGCCGTCGGAATCGGCTCCTCCTTGGTACGCCGTACCGTAGAATTTCCCATCGGTTCCGTGGAGTAGCCCCCCGTATGTTAGGCGGCCATCAATGCAATCTTGTTCAGTGCAAAAGCTGTATAGAGTCGATAGCTGTCCGTTTGGACTAACCTTGAAGATTGTTCCCTCTGCGTTAGCCCCACCCCCGTTCGTCGTACCGTAAAAATTCGCGTCGGCCGCTTGTACCAGCGCCCCCAATGGGAATCGTCCGTCTGTGCAGTAAGGAGGTTCCTGAGAACAAAAGCTGTAAAGAGTGGTAAGTTTCCCTGTTCTCGTGATTGTCAATACAGTTCCGCCGTAGCCGCTGACGCCTCCGAACGAAGTCGTACCGTAAAAGTTTGCGTCGGCGGCCTGGACCAATCCCGCTTCAGGCTGAGCACCATCAGCGCAGCCCGTTTGTACGCAGAAGCTATATAGCGTGGTCAGCTTGCCGCTGAGGGTGATTTGAAACACCGTGCCCTCATTGCTGTTTCCACCGTACGATGTGGTTCCGTAGAGTTTTCCATCTCTGCCTTGGATTAGACCAGCATCGGGATACTTACCATCGATACATCCTGATTGCGCACAAAAACTGTAGAGTGTGGTCAGCTTGCCATCTCGGGTAAGCTCGAAAATGGTTCCAGAATCGCCGTTGGCTCCGCCGTAGTAGGTCACACCATAGAGGTTCCCGTTAGTGGCCTGTACCAGCCCTATGGGAGTGTTACCGTCGGGGCAACCTGATTGAAGGCAAAACCTGTACAGGCTTGTTAGCCTGCGCTTTGGGCTGATCTTAAAAACGGTACCACACCCTCCATAGACACAGTTCGCGCCGTCTCCCCCACCCGCAGTTACTCCATAAAAGTACCCGTCTGTCGCAAGCGTTAATCCGGCAAAAACATCAGCCCCATCCACACAGCCTGAAAGAGCACAGAAGTTGTAGAGTGTCGTCAATTTGCCTGCCGGGGTGATTTCAAAAACTGTGCCGTCTCCATTTGCGCCACCACCACTCGTGGTTCCGTAGAAATTTCCATTTGCACCCTGGACCGGAGACGCAGTGGGAAACTCACCGTTAGTCAAATTAAAACTTAGAAGTGTGTCGAGAGTTTGCGCAGGAGAAGCGATTTCGAGGAGGGTGCCGAGCAATAGAATTATCAAAGCTACCGCGAATCTCAGTTTCATCACTATAAACTCATCCTAATTGATCCTGGGGGGACCAAGCCCGCAGGTTCCTTTCAGAGCCCCCCCGATTCTATATCAACCTCATTGAATGATGCCCTGTAAAAGAGGCTGTATTCACTGTGTTGCCTCCCTCCCACCCCAATCCCGCTTCGATACCGGAGGGTGTAGCATTTTCCCCTCGTGCCCTTAATACCCAGGGATTCATTGACGGGCTGGAGCGGCGTCCGTAAGATGAATTCCCCGGCAGGTGTAGCAAAATCCCCTCCGTGCGTATAACCCCCTCATCGCATTGACGGGTTGGTGTATGGCGACGGCAAAAGTGACCCCCCTTGGGAAACCGCGATGGTTGGAATTGATTTGTAGTTAGACCCTAAAGCCTCATAGTAAACACGCAACCATCGACGTTCCCGAAGTCCAATGGCAAGAAATATATAAGCTCTTTTACTTTGCCAAACTCACGGGCCGGTACAATTTCAACGAGTCTTTTGAACCGGTATTCTCCCCCCGACCCCATAACGGGCTACGAGTTGACGCACATACGTGGGGTAATCCAAACGGATTCGGGTATACGATAGCTGGGGGCTGGCCCGCGCGCGGAGGAGAAAGCCCAAAGGCCAAAAGGAGTTATTATGCAGAATAAATGGCTTTCATGCTCAGCGAAAGTGGCTGGAGCGATTCTCGTTGTGGGCCTGCTCGCGGCGGGCGCGGTTGCACAAGACGGCTTCAACCCGTACGGTGGTTTGGTCTCCGATGCCGCAGGCAATCTGTACGGCATGACATCCGAAGGCGGTGCTAGTGGTAGCTTTGGGACGGTGTTCGAACTGGTGGTTAGTAAGGAGTGGGGAGAGGATTTGCTCTTCAGCTTTAATGGCGTTGACGGCTACGCTCCTTACTCCGGTCTGATCTTCGATTCTTCGGGCGATCTTTACGGTACGACGAGCGATGGTGGTACTCACGGTGAAGGCACTGCATTTGAATTAATCCCCAAAGGCGGAGGGGTCTGGACCAGGAAGGTGCTCCACAACTTCAACGCCAATGAGAAGGACGGGACCTATCCGAATGCTGGCCTGATTATTGATGGCAATGGAAACCTTTACGGTACCACGGGCGTAGGAGGCGTCTATAATGATGGAGTTGCCTTCGAGTTAACCCCGATAGAAGGTGGTGGTTGGAGTGAGAAAACTCTTCATACCTTTCGACCCAATGGTATCGATGGCACCAGACCCAATGCCAGCCTGATTCTCGACAGTATTGGCAATCTCTACGGTACGACGCCCGGAGGCGGTGCATATAATGACGGTACCGTATTTGAATTGACACCGAATGCGGACGGAGAATGGACAGAGAAAGTGTTGCATAACTTCAACCCTAATCGAAGCGACGGGCTCTACCCGAAGGCTAGTCTAATATTCGACGCCTCCGGTAATCTCTACGGAACAACTTTGACAGGCACCCACGGGGACGGAACTGTGTTCGAACTGACTCCAAAGGGCGGAAGCTGGACAGAGACAATTCTTCACAACTTTGCTTCCAATGGCGAGGATGGTGGTCAACCGTATGCGAGTCTGATCTTCGACGCTGAGGGTAATTTGTATGGCACGACCGCCGAGGGTGGCATTAACAATGGCGGTACTGTCTTCGAACTAACACCGAAATCCGACGGAAGTTGGGCAGAGACGGTCCTTCATAAGTTTAACCAAAAAGAAAAAGATGGCATCGACCCGTACTCCAACTTGACTTTCGATGCTGCCGGTGATCTCTATGGTACGACCGAAGCCGGTGGCACTTATAACGTGGGCACGGTGTTCGAGTTGACGCCTGAAGCGAACGGGACCTGGACTGAGACTATCATTCACGAGTTTAGCAATCAATGAGGCCTTTCTCCTCGACCAACCCTACGTTTCAAGGTAGTTGATTCTCAGGTATCAGTTCACATTCGGTACCCGCGAGGTTAGTTAGAGTCCCTGTGCCTTGCGGCAAGTCCTGTACTGTGATTGCCCCGCCGTTCCCTCCGTTCTGGATGTATTCGACAAAACGCCCGGACTGGGAAGCCGCTGTCACGGAGTTCCCGAGGTTAACTGGTGCTGAAAAACCTGAGTTGTAGAGCACAGCTCCCATACCTGGGCTAAGGGTGCTATATAGATATTTTTCGTGGGGAGAGCGGATGTATCGTGGCAGATGACAACCTTCCAGCCCATCCAATCTCATATGTCTGCACGAAAACGGCGGCGACTTCCAGCCCCAGCACACAGACCGAGACGTATTTCTCCTCCGCTCCGCAATGATCTCATTTCCTACCGTTGCATCTGTTCCCTTAAGCCGTTCCTTCTCCAGGGATCTACTAACATTCGCGGCATTCAGGGCACCTGATGACTTGAAATGCTTATTGAAGTTCTTGGCGATGGAATAGCAACTCAGATTCTTCGTTCCGGTCGTCGTGGTGACGACGTGCAAGAACCAAATAGCTTTCTGGGCAACACTCCAGCCCTGCATGGGGGAACCGTATTTTGACGGATCGATCGAAATCGTAAGCTCGTCTGCTGAGCTTCTGGCGCCGCTGCTTCCAGAAGTAGATTTCCTCTTTCCCCGTGATTTCTTGGCACCAGAATCTCCACTCAACGTGTTGCCTTCAAAAACGGGAGGTGGATTTCCGGGCGTCAACGCTGTCGGAGTGATCACTGTCGGAGCTTGAATCATCCCGCTCAGTTGCTCTCGATCTGTTGGGCAATCCTGGGCGCATCTTCTTTCGTGCCCTCCACTGAAAACTTCAATCCTTGCAGTTTAACTTCGTAGCCCTGCAGTTCTAGCTTCACTACAAACTTTGACATAAGTGGCATCTCCTTTGCTTCAAGCATCGGGCACCAAGATGATTGTGTAAAGTCCAAACCGCTATATTCTTAAAAGAGAAGCTGTGGAAATCGAGGTGAAACCTGTGGGAAGCTGTGGGGAACAAAAGGCGAATCATGTTGCACTCTTTGACTCGTGGACGAAAGGACGGGACAATTAACACACCTCAGACCAGAAACGTCCTCATTCGAGTGATGATGGATGTCTTGGGGGTTAATAATATCCTATTTGACGCTCAAAGAGTTCGGAATGGTAGTACATCACCCGCTGATCGCGGAAGGGCGAGGAACCACATTGTTCTTTTCTCCCAGGTGTCCCCAGTTCAAGCACTGGATCATGCGTGCGCCTACCGACGCCGAATGGTCCCGTATCTTCGGAGCTCTATCGGACGGTTCATAAGACCGCTCCTAGCACGAGCTAGACAGTCCTTCCTTAGCTTTCATTTCAGCTTGAACGGCAGCACGTCAGCCTTTGCCTGAGGATGCGTCTGCGTTGGCACTTTGAAGGTTGTCACTTCCTGAAAAGTCTCAGGTGTGAAGTGTAACTCCGCACGCACTTCTTCAATCGTTAAATCAACCCTTTTCCCCAGAGATGAAAGCGCCATAGTTAGGAGTTCCGGTTGCTGGAAGGTTGGCTCGTAAGGTTCGCCCTTGGTCCTCCAGCCCTGTGCCGACATGTACTGATACGAGCGGCGGTACATTACGGCGTCAATCAGATGAAGATCATAAGCGCGTCGAATAATAGCTGCCGCACTGGCTTGCCATCTGCGTTTCAGTTCAAAAATAAAATTCCATGAGAACGTCTTTGCCCTGAACTCTCGCTCGAATGCTCGCCTAGGCATTAGGAACGCACTTGCAAACCGATCAGCGGCGGCTTCCGTTTCGATGTCTCCGGTAATCATGCCTTGGTGCATGACGATATGACCGCACTCATGAGCAATATCGAAGTTCCACCGTGAAGTGCTTTTAACAGCTTGATTGAGAAAAATAATTGTGGTTTTCCCTCGCCGCGAAAACGCATCGACCTTTTCCGAGTGTGCAAGATGAGGAAAGATGAATATGCCCGCGTGCTCTGCCGCTCTGCCAACATGCACAAGTGGTCCTTCGATCCCAAGATTCCAATGACGGCGGCACTCTTCAGCTGCCGCCTCGATTTCTTCAGCCGACACTGCTTTCATCGCCGCTATGTTCAGCTTCGGAAACCTGAATACACTCCGTAACCGCTCAACAACCATTGCGATCAGGGTTGCATGTGCTCGAACTTGGGTTTTTGCCTTTTCCGCCGTCGTCCTCCGATGCCTAAAGCTGCACTCATTATCTTCGAATACATCTGTCAGCTTGTTATAGAAAAATCCGGGTTCAAACCCCAACACATTGCCGAAGGCTTCTACTAAATCATGTGCGGGTTCACGTTTCTTACCGAGTTCGCAATATCTGACAAGTGTTGGTGAGGCAGCGACCGCGCGTGCCAGCTTCTCTTGGGTTAGTCCTCTGAACTCACGCGCAAGTTGCAGCCGCTCTCCCCAAAACTCTTCACTCGGAGCCAGTATCGGTCTTGGTGAGTGACTCATTTGCACGTTTCTCCGAATCTGCGATTTCTTCAATCTTCTCTAGTGGCTCTATCTGTGGTGGGGCTAGTTCCACCGGCTTCGCTTGCATGACGGTGATGGCGGTGCGCACCTGCGGCTTCTCTAGCGGGATCGCGTAAACGGCAAGGGGATTCCCGATGTCATCCACCTCGACTACGCTTATGGTCGAGAGTTCCAAGGTCGCAGGGCTGGTTTCTATGGCAAGTCTAAGGATAGTGTCGAGGGGGCGCAGGCCTTCGAGTTGTAGGCAAGTTTGGAGATGATGCAGTTCGCCAAACGTACGAATGTTGTATCTGTCGGGCGGTTCGTCGGGTTTGCCGCGATAAAAACGGAACGGCACTGAACCGATCGCAAAGCTAAATTGCAAGCCTTTTGTTTCCGGCAGAATGTGCAGCCAATCTGGGTACTCTGGCGCGGCGGTTTCCAATCCGAAACATGTCCGCTCATAAACGCGCGTTCCCAGACCCCAGTTTGTATCCCCCACTCCAGGCTCATGGGCTAGAACGGCTTGATGCCGAACATCACTTATCAGATTTGCAACAATGGTCAACCGTTCTGGGGCAAGGGATGGGTACTTCTTCCACGGCTCAAAATGCGGAATTGGAATCGGTGTGTTTTCCATATCGCAACCCTTATACACGCATGTCTGACATTGATGCAAGAAAAATCACACCAGCGGAGAATCCGCACAGTAAACACAAAATCGCTCGCGCGAAGCCGCGCAGCTAATCACCGGAACCGAGGTTCAACTACTGCCTGACCCTTCGCTTAACTCATATGCTCGCGTTTGATCCGCAAACGCAACGAGGCGAGTGCGAGACATTCGTAGGCCAGGGCAGCAGTTGACAATTCTTATTTTCGATCTCTGCAGCGTCGACGGGGCGTGTCCGCTTTGCTAAGTCCCCAATGTTTGGGACGACCACAGCAACCAGTCTGTTCGACGGCTACGTTTCCTTGTCGAGGTGCTCTCAAGTCGGAGGTTGTCCGGCATACACATGGATTGTGGTGAAACCTTTGCTGAGCGATTGCAGCGATACCCGCGATGCGCAGAGCTGCGATGATGGCTCGGGATTCGCTCTGTTCTTTCGTTAATCCATCGCTCCACTTGACATGCGATTCGCGGGTTTCAACGCAGAACCAAGCGAATCCCGAGCCCGTTCCATCTGGTTCAGCGCCAATACCGCAGACGTGGAAACTTTTTCTTTTGCGTCCTGGCCCGTGAATTTCCACGCTGCTCCTGCTTTCGGTTCTGTGGTGACGTAGTTGCTGATCGCTTTATCTTGCTGCGGCTTTTCTGCGTCTGCTCTGACGGAAGTTTGCAGTCGAAATCCAAGTCGCCGCGATTGTTGGTCCCCTTGAGAATGTAGAGGATTCCGTCTTTTGTCGGATCGAAGTTCATGAGCATTGCGTTGCCTCCGAGTTCAGCCCACATCTGCTCAAACTGCTGCATTCGGTTCCGCAAGCCGCCCACCAAGACGTGAAAATGCGGATTGCTGCGAAAGCTCCCGCACTCCATCACCCTGAACCACCGAAAGTCGGCCCCGCCCTCGGCTTTCTCAACCGCCTTGATCCACTTTTGAAAAAGCTCTTCGGCCCGTCGCTTGCTGGGTGGCCCAGATGTGAGTTTCAAAGTGCAGAAATGGTCCCATGAATATTCGTCCAGCCATGCTCGATACGCCTGAATTGCCGATTCTCTCGCGTCCGGTCTGTCGGTTTTCATCAATCCCTCCTTGGTACTTTTTGATTATCGGGGGCCGGAGACGAGAAAAAAATTCAAGACTATTTAGTTAAAACGCTCCCAGTTTGCTTAAGAGTTCTGAAGGTGGCTCTCGTTTTGAGGCGCTCCTACCAGATTGGCATTTGCCGCGCTAAGCGTGGACGGAGGGTCTGGCCGAAGATGGTGGCAAGGCAAGAGTTCGGGAGTGTCGTCAGCCACGACATGAGATTCACACCAGACTCCGAGGTCATCCGGAGTCGAATTCGAGGCGAAATGAATTGTTGGGGCGTGGGATTAAAGATATGGAAGAACGTGTAAGTCACAGCAAAGAAGAAAATGCTTAGAGCATTGCGAATTTGGAATAGTGCGAAGACGTGGCTGGGGATTTAGATTGATTACTGGTGGAAGATTCTGGGCGAAGCATGTCGAGCGGAGTGCCGTGTAGTAACTTGTAATCGCTGGCCATGTCTTTAGCATCTGACTCTTCAGCTCTTCTCTCTATAGACACAATTTGCTCGACCGCGTAGATTACAGGAAAATCAAGACCTTAGCGAAACAATCTATTTACTAAAAGAAGATCAAATTAGCTTAACCGCAGTTCTATTCCTGAAGTTGAGCTTTCAGCTGGCTTATGTAAGACACCATGGAACTCATCGCTTTGTCCTGCGGGCTCTTCGGTGTTACACCGGATTCCGCCGGACGGGTCTTAATGGTGCTCTGATTGGCTATTGTTTTCTGGTTTTCCATCTCAATGTCGGGAAGCAACTTGTCCCATTTGAGGAACCTTGCGGCCGTTGCTCCAGCATCTAGATCGCCCCGTACAATCGTATTCAGCAGAGAGGACAGTCGCCGAATATCGGGCGGCTTGCCTCGCTGATCACTGCGACCAGTCTCTCTCTGCCACTCCGTCACGACTTTCTTCAGTTGGCCCCAGACCTGATTGAGAGAAACATTCTCCCCAATCATGAAGAGCTGTCGGCGAAACAAAGGGGAGCGATACTCGATGACCGCAACCTGATCTGGAGAATATAAGAAATTCATGATCTGGTTGACCACGGAAAAGTCATCTTCGTCATCAATCCGCGCATATTTTGCCATCGGGTACTTGTTGGTGTTCTTGCCATTTCCCTTCGGCCTACCTTCAATCAACGTCTCAGCCTTCGGTTCATTCCGGACCAGCGGCTCGTCCTCCGCTCTATTTTCAACTTCATTTTCAACCAACGAACGGAGAGCTGCAGGCACGTTTACTTCAGGGGATTCAAAACCGTCCGACAGTGGCGTCTGGCCGTCCCACGTCGGAGCACCGCCGACAGGTTCAAGTTGCCCATTTCTTAGTTCGACGTGAAACCGGTTTCCCCAAAATCCTATGCTTTGGGTCCGAAAGTAGGGTGCCGTAGCCTTGAAGACGAAAATGACATCATATCGGAGGACGTACCGCGCATACCGTTTCAAGAGAGCATTCAACTTCTCATCGCTAACGCTGTCGATTCTCTGCAGTGAGGTCCGAAGGTTGGGCAATGTTATAAAAAACACGGAATCAAAAAGCCGCCGTAACTCATCCCGGTTAGTGTTTACAAACGCCGCCATTTGGTATTTCAATTTGGAAGTTTTCCACACAAACTCTTTGTTGGTTGCTAGCCTTCGCCAGCGATTCCATTGCGCCCTACGAGAACTCTGGAACTCTTTAGGTAACGCTGGCTCGTCTGAATCCGAGTCATCCGTAGTCGGTTGTTTGCCTTCCTTAGGAGCACCGTCCCGTTTTATTCGCAGTTCGTTGTTGGCGCGAACCTTGGCTTGTTGTAAAGGCACGGCCTCAGGGGCAGAGTCGGCTACGCGCAAAAGCGGAGCATCCTCCTTCGGCGGCAACTTTTCTCTCAACCCGACTGATGATTCCAGCTTTGACCGCTTCGGCAGCCGCGGAACACGGAGCTTCTGCTTACGCTTCTTACTTTGCTTACGGGCAGAGCTTTTGCGTGGACTTTTCATATTCAGAGATCCCGACGCCGGTGTTTCCCCGTCGTCGAAAGCGCTATTTCCAAAGACGCCGGAATTTTAGCACGCAAGAATGCTAGACGCAGGGAACCAAGGGACTGAGGGGCCTTAAACTAAGATCAAAGGCTGAGAGAGAAGCGCACCTTCGAGAGTCGGAGCCAAAGCTGCGCATGTCGAGGGAGTGTCCGTTACAAGGCGACTTTATGATCCAAGAATCAAACACCGAGACGACTCGTAAAAAAACGATCCTAGCCCCCTACAAATCGATTCTGGAGACCCAGTCCTGTGGACTTCACTCACCTTCTGGAATTCTTCTGCTGAGAGCGGTCTGGTGAACAGTTTGTGGGGTGGGCCACTCTTACAGCGGTGTTACCTGATTAGAGTGGGCCACCTTTTATGGTCCTACCAGCCGTTCCCAGTCGAAAGACCGACCTGCCAGACACCTCCGCCGGTGTAGCAAGCCACATCGGTCAGGCCATCTCCGTTGAACTCGCCCCGTGAAGCACTGGCCTCCAACTGGGGCGAACGTTTTGGCGCAGTCTTTGAAGTCATACCTTGACCGGGCCGCTAGACAAGTCGGTGAAGATGAGGTCGGGCATTTTTGCCTCAACACCTCGATGTGCTCATTGGGACACGAAAAGTCATCTTTGTTCTGAACAGGAATTGACAGCGCCGGAAAAACGATCTTGTCTCCTTCGCGCAACATGGGATGACTGCTCACCAATCTGTAGCGATTGCTGATTCGTAGATTTGCGATTGAGGCAATAAGACTCCGCCACCGTTCCAATTCGATCCAACGTAGCGTGCGTAGAGACTTTTGGCTACAGGCATCCCTGGTCAAACTGCTCCTTGATAACAATGGCACTAACCTACTTTCAATTGCTTACGAAGCCACCAAGCCCACTGAGCCAACAGAGAACGGGCTTTCATGTACAAATCCTGTACAAACTTAAAGATAAAGATGAAGGGGCTGCGAGCACTGCTTCTCCCCATTAACCGGGCTGCTCGGCCTTTTTGAATGCATTGATGTCAAGGAATAGCCGAACTCCTTTCCACATTCGAAACAAACTTGGTAGGTCCGCTTATTGATCGTGAACACGCGACTCATTTCCGCGTGACGGCACCCAAATGCCGACTGCATATCCAAAGCAGCGCTTTCATAAGTCCTGCGCTCGTCTGCGCTCCGAACTTCCATTGGCGTCCAACCAATCCAGCAGGGAGCGAACGCTGGCCCGAGCCAGGGCAATCGAGCAGTCCGCGGCTCCGTAGTAAATATTGATGCTGTCGCCGTCGGCGTCCATGGTGTACCCGCAGGGGAATACAACATCATCGACGTCGCCGTGACGCTCGTACTCGGCACG
>Ga0210391_10001911_pt1 | contig 18485 bp, 19 predicted proteins | sample IncBWC12OmetaG_FD_160573 | JGI IMG/M metagenome (GOLD analysis project Ga0210391, IMG submission 160573) | Forest soil microbial communities from Barre Woods Harvard Forest LTER site, Petersham, Massachusetts, United States - Inc-BW-C-12-O ... | reverse complement strand
CGATCCACGCGCGCACACGCTTGGTTACTAGCCAGAACTCACCAGAAGAGTCAGCGGCGATCAACGTCGCGCTCTACGCTTTGGCGGTGCTGCAGCGGACGTAGAGCGTAATCGGTGCCTTGCTGCCAACGAGGCCGAACAGATTTACAGCAACGGACTTGGCACAAGCACGGACGTAATCACCTCATCTCTCGCCGGACACAGGTTCTTGGCACGGTCATGCTCAAAAACGCAGAGGTAACAGGCGTAAACCTAGCTGCCAATCAAGTGTCTTCACCGCGATCGTCTTTCAAATTCTAAGAACGCTCGTCTACAACTCCCGCTGCCGCCACGCTTTACGATGTCAGAGACAACGACACGGGCGAGCTGGCGAAGTAATGAGCAGTTTTGTATGACCCGCGTGACGATCGCCGGCATTCGGTTTCGCGCGAGCAATCATGCGACCTATGCAGAATCGGTTTCCTCGCAACAACCTTGCGCAGCTTCACATGGACGGCCAGAAGGCAACGCTGGGGCCGCAGGGCTGGTTTCCAGGCTCGCTCATCCGCTTCCTGGGCTCGATACTCAGGGCCGCCGCCATGGCGTGTGACCTCTCGGCTCGCCGTCGACGCCGCGCGCTCCAGACCTTTGGCTGTATCGCGAATTGACGAACCGGAAGCGTTGACCTTAACTCACGAAGAAATTGGACAGATGATTGGAGCGTCGCGCGAGATCGTGAAGCGGACTTTCGCGGACTTCAACAGGAAGCAGCTCTTGCAAATCAGCGGCTCCGCGCTGATCGTTTGCGATCAGGCGGAGCTGTTACCTTTGGCTGGGACTTGAGTCAGGCTGAACAACTTAGGGCGCTATTTTGTTTGCATGGATTTGATGTAGTTGGCCAGGTTCACGATGCGGATGCTGACCAGAGCGGAATCCGTGCCTGGAATCGAGGCGAAGAGCGGTCCCCAGATGGGCATTTCCGTATCGCCGTGCGCTGGTTTCTTCACACCGTTGCGGAGGATATCCTGAACGTATTCGTCTGGGAATTTTCCCGCGTGGCGCTGCGCGAGCGTGGTGAGGTCCGACGGCGGATTCTTGAACTCGGGTGAGATGGGACCATTGCCCTTCAAATCATTTCCATGACAAACGGCACAGTAGCGTTTGTAGAGTTGTAAGCCGGAAACGGGATTAGAGCCCTCGAGATGCGCGGATTTCTTGTCTTGGGCTTGGGCGGTTGCGGAAAAGCCAGCCAGTGAAAACAGCAGCGCAGAAGATAAGAACGTGTTGCGAATATGTCGGCGGAACATGAGATGCCTCCACGCGCAAATTGAGTGATCGGCTCTGCTGACGGAAACGCGCCGCTTTTGGAGTCGAGAGCTTCGCGTTCCCAGCAGCGATTACGGCTATATTCGTTGAGCCGTATTTCGACACTTCGTCCGGCAGCGCGCCGGCTGGTCCGCCTGAACTTGCGGTGCCACGCGGATTAGCTTGCGAGCCGGCCCATCACCACTTTGCCGAGAGCCTCTTCTTTAAGACTGAGCACAACCCGGCCGTTCACGGTGCCCTTCTTGAGGCGGGCGAACACGTCGTTGATGGATTCGAGCGGCAAGGCCTCGATGGTTGCTTTCACCTTGCCTTCGGCGGCGAAGGCGAGCGACTGTTCGAGGTCCAAGCGAGTGCCGACGATGGAGCCGCGAATCGTGTAGCCGTTTAGGACCAGGTCGAAAATCGAAACCGGAAATTCTCCGGGCGGCAGTCCGTTCAGCACGCATGTGCCGCCGCGACGCAGCATGCCGACCGCTTGCTTGAAGGCGATGGGTGAAACGGCTGTGACCAGCACGCCGTGGGCGCCGCCGATTTGTTTCTGGATTTCTGTGGGAGGGTCCTGCGTTTTCGCATCAATCGTGATTTCAGCGCCGAGTTTTCGCGCCAGAGCCATTTTTTCCGGACCTAGATCCACCGCGGCGACGTGCAGCCCCATGGCTTTCGCGTACTGGATGGCTATGTGGCCCAAGCCACCGATTCCGGTAATCACGACCCATTCTCCGGACTGAGCCTCCGTCATTTTCAATCCTTTATAGGTGGTGACTCCTGCACAGAGAATGGGCGCGACAGCAACGAACGAAAGATTTTGGGGGAGGCGGCCCAGATAATCCGCCTGGCCCACGGCGTACTCCGCAAAACTTCCGTTCACCGAATATCCGGAGTTTTGCTGCTCGGGGCAGAGCGTTTCCCATCCCGAGAGACAGTAATCGCAATGGCCACAGGCGCTGAACAGCCACGCGGTTCCAACGCGATCGCCTTCTTTCAGGTGCGTGACGCCTGGGCCGAGCGCCACGACGACGCCTGCTCCTTCGTGGCCCGGGATAAATGGCGGCGTGGGCTTGATGGGCCAGTCGCCATCCGCGGCGTGCAAATCCGTGTGACACACGCCGGTCGCGAAAATTTCTATCAACGCTTGCCCGGGACCCGGCGTGGGCACGGGAACTTCTTTCACGACTAATGGCTGACCAAATTTTTCGACGACCGCAGCTTTCATTGTTTTCTTGATTGCCATTTTGCATCTCCGTGTTGCGCGAGATGTCTTCACTGTAGCGTCGGTTTCAGCGTCGGTATGTATCATTCAGCACAGTTGGACGTGACGCCCGTTATTACATCGGCTGCAAGACGTGCAACCCGATTCCAAGGCCGGTTCGGAAAGCGGCGGGAAGTATCGAGAAATAAATCGACGGAATGCGCACGTTCGCGGTGTCGTTGATTTTCCAGGTAGTTTCAAAAGTGTGCAGTATTGCACAGTCAAATCGCAGCCTGCCGTCTTAGGATCATTGCCTTTTAAGGAAAGTTATTAATGACGGCCGCTGGGCTCCTGCTGGCGCGCGCGTTGCGCAAATTCGAACGATGAGACTGCCGTGAATACAGGTTCGAGGCCGTTCGATCGGGGCCCGTTGCCAATTTCAAGCGTTTAGGAACGGCCCTCAACTTGCCCTTTATCCGGGGCTGAAGGAGGCGTGAAAGCCAGCTGTTTCGGCCCGACAACCTTGACCGATGGCTGGTTGCCCTTTTCATATGAACAAGATCCCGGGGATATGAAGTTTGAACGCACATCGTGCGCGCGAGCGGCGATTGAGAGGTTCGCGGGAAATTAGGTCCAAATTGGAAATTTTCATTCAGGAGCAATTTCATTTCGGAACCGAAACACCGAGTTCAGGTGACATTCGTCACCAAGCAGCCTGATGGCGTCACTCACTTTCGATTTCCTTTTTATTAATACCCGGCCAAGTGAATGTGGGTAGTTTGCTCCTGGAAGCAGTTAAAGGTATGCGATGCCACAGAGCGGTGTTTTGAAAGCCTCAAAACTGCTGATGGTCTTAGGGCTATGGTCACTACCCGTGTTGGCACAGGCGACACCCGCTGCGGCGCCTGCGGCGCAACAACAGAAAACCCCGGCGCCTACATCGGCACCGGCTCCTGCGGCGGCAGCTGCGCCACCCGTGGCTCAGGCACCAGCATCTTCTGCGGCGAATCCTTCCGGATACGCTGGCGCGGAGGCCTGCCAGGCGTGCCATGCGGATATTTACACAGGCTGGGAGAAAGGCGCGCACTGGAAGCAGACGTACAAAGAAGGTGGGATCGCCAAGCACGGCTGCGAGGATTGCCACGGCCCTGCGGCGAGCCACGTAGCAGACCCGAGCGACACATCCAAGTTATTCCTCTTTGAGAAAGCCTCCGCGAAAGAAATTGACGCGCGCTGCCTGAGCTGCCATGCGGGCGGCACGCAGCACATGAACGCGCTCAACTCCGAGCACGCGCGGAACGAGGTCAGTTGCGTCTCCTGCCATTCGCCGCACCACGGTAAAGACTCCGATTTCCTGCTGGTGAAGGCCCAGCCCGAGCTTTGCTATTCGTGCCATCTGGCGAAGAAGGCGGAGTTCGACATGCCTTTCCACCACCGCGTGAACGAGGGCCTGGTGCAATGCACGGACTGCCACAATCCGCACGGCACCGTGAAGCCCAAGCAGGTACGGACGTCGTCCACGCAGGATGCGGTCTGCTTCACGTGCCACACGGACAAACAGGGGCCGTTTGTATTCGAGCACCAGCCGGTGAAGATTGACGGGTGCCAGTCCTGCCACCTGGTGCACGGCGGACCGAATCCGCACATGTTGAAGCTGAGCAACGTGAACTTGTTGTGCCTGCAGTGCCACACCACTTCCAGCTTCAGCGGTGCGCCGGGAGCGCCTTCGTTCCACAACCAGGCGAGTTTTTTCCAGTCTTGCGTGCTGTGCCATTCGCAAATTCACGGCTCGAACTTCGATCCGACTTTCTTTAAGTAGCTCGCTCCCTGCGGGCGGCGTTACTCAAGGAGAACGCGGGCAAACCAAATATGAAAGAGAGATGGGAAAGAGCTTTTTTGCTGGGGGAGAGATAAACCATGAGAGGTTTCCAGGAGATTCGCTCAATGCCTTTCATCATCTTTATGGTAGCGCTCTTTCTTTCGCCAGCGGCGCGTGCTCAGGACGATTACGGGGAATCCAAGGGAATTAATTCGGGTGGCTACAATATTCACCAGACGATTGAATTCGGTTATCGCGCGAGCGAGATTAGCGGGAATCAGAATACGTACGATACGTTTGAGAATTTGGGTTCGGGGCTGCGGTTGTTCGATTACTCGCTCAGTATGCGGTCGCTCGATCACAACGGATTGTTGTTCGACAATTTGACGTTCAGCAACTTCGGATATGGCGGCGATCCGAACGATGTGACCCGACTGCGTGTTGAAAAGAATAAATGGTACGACTTCCGTTTACTCTTCCGGCGCGACAAGAATTTTTGGGATTACAACCTCTACGCGAACCCGCTGAATCCCGCAGCTTTGAATCCGCCTGGGTCTTTGAACACCGGTTGTTTCGTTGGTCCACCGACGGCGGCTTTCCCACAAGGGGCGCCGGCATTCTGCTCAAACCCGGCCGTGGCACAGAATAATTCGCTGCGTTCATTGGATCTGGTGCGGCGCATGCAGGATTACGATCTCACCTTGCTGCCACAATCGAAGGTGCGCTTGCGCCTTGGCTATTCGCGGAATCGCGATGAAGGACCGAGTCTGTTTACCACCGACTCTGGAACGATTTCAGCGTTCAATCAGGCGAATAGCTACACTACGAACTCTTATCGCGTGGGAGTGGATGTGCACATCTTGCCGCGCACCACACTTTCGTTTGATGAATTCCTGAGCTACTACCGGCAGGACAATGTGATCAGCGATAACTCCGCCGTTAATCCGGGGAATTTCGGGTTCATTCTCGGGACGGTGGCGGGGCAAGGAACGCCGGCCGGGACTCCAGTGGACCTGGGAAACATTTGGAGCACGCAGACGCCTGCGGAGACTTTGCCGTGCGCGACGCCGGTCGTAGCTGGTACCCCCAACACGGCGACGCCGACTTGCAACGGGTTCTTGTCCTACAGCCAGGTGGGCGATCCGCGGAATTTCATGCCGACCGAACGATTTCGATTTCAATCGAACTATTTCAAGAATTTCGAAATGTCCGGCTCGGCAGGTTACAGCAGTAGCGATTATCATTTCTCGGATCTCGACGAGGTGGTGAACGGTTGGGTGGCGCGAACGGCGGTGCGCGGAACGACGGCCGGTGGGCCCGTAAAAACCAAGCGCGTTTCCGTGAATGCGGATTGGTCGGGCGTGTATGCGGTGAACGACAAGCTGCGCATCCTCGACATGTTCCGCTATGACAATTGGCGCATTCCCGGAGTCTGGGACACGGCTGATACCACGATATTCGGAACGCCCTCGCCAGCGCCGGGCGTTGTGGGAATGCTGCTATCGCCCGGCGTGTTCAACTCCACGAACTGCCCGGCCGCGCCTTACAACCAGGCGAGCTGCCCGCAACATGCCGCCTCGTCCGCCGCAGACGTGACCAACGAGATCGCCACGCAATTCCTGGCGCAGAACATCAAGTCCAATACCATCGAGGCACAATATGATTTCAACAGGCGCTACAGCGCGCATATCGGCTATCTCTACACAAACAGGACGATCGCCAGCATGGACGCAACTTTTGACACAGGGGAGTTTTATTTTCCGGGTGGTGCCACCGGGACGGCGGCGAACCTCTTTCTTGCGGCGCGCGGAGATTGCGCCCTGGTTGGCGGCGCCCTGCCCGCCGGCTGCACATTGTTGACGACGGGTCCGATGGCCGGAGGGGTGGTCGAAGGTTCGCCGACGAATCTTATCCCTGAAGCGGGCAACGATACGGCGCGCAACATCACGACGATCAATGAACAGGCTTTGCTGTTCGGTGTGGTCGCGCGACCGATCGACGCACTGCGCATCACTGGCGACTTCGAGTTCGGCTACAACGACGCATCGTTCACGCGCATCGATCCGCGGCAAGTCCAGTCTTACAAAATTCATGCGACTTACAAGCCACGGCCGTGGGTGAATCTGGATGCCGCGGTGGACATCAACGAAAACCGCGACAATGTTTCGACGGTGGATAACGTAGAGCACGATCGCTCGTACAGTTTCTCGGCGCTGTTTATTGGTAATCAGCGATTGTCGGTGGATTTCGGTTATAACTACTGGAACGTTTACACGCAATCGCTGATCTGCTTCGCGTATTCGACTACTTCCGCAAATCCCGCGCCTCCACCCGCCACTGTGACGGTGTCTGCGTTTCCTCCCGGTGTGCCGCAGCTTCCGGGGGGCACCGCTTGCCCGATCGCGGGATCGCCTTCGCCACTCGGGGCGCTTGCGACTTACAACAGCAAAGACAATTTCGCGCATGCGGCCGTGATCTGGAAACCGGTGAAGCGCGTGACCGCAAGCGTCGGTTACGGCGGAAGCTTTGTGCGCGGCAACACCATTTTCCTGAATCCGCTGACGCCTTCCGGCACTTTGAATTTCGATTATCAGCGGCCATACGCGTCACTGGCGATTAATGTGTATCGCGGGTTCACTTACAAAATGTCCTGGAATTATTACGGGTTCAATGAAACGGGAGCGACCAATCCGTTCGGGCTGGCGCCGGTTCAGTTGCAGGATTTTAACGGCAGCAACGCTACGTTTTCGTTGCGCTATGCATTTTGAGCGGCGTTTGGGTTGATGGCGGCGGCCTTTTTGGTAATTGAAGAACTGACACAAGGAGGAAACAAATGAGACGTATGCTTGTCCGTGCGATTCGCTTGGCCGTCCCGGCTTTTGGTGTGGTTTTTCTGCTGGCCGTACCGCTATGCGCGCAAGATGCGCCGGCGCTTTACAAGTCGAAATGCGCGGCTTGCCATGGCCCTGATGGCACCGGTAATGTTCCCACGGGAAAAGCATTAGGCGTCACGGATCTGACGTCCGGCGATGTGCAGAAGCAAACGGACGCACAATTGACCGACAGCATCGCGAACGGCAAAGGCAAGAAAATGCCGGCGTATAAGGGCAAGGTCACGGACGACCAGATCAAAGGGTTGGTCGGGTACCTTCGCGAGCTGGCAAAAAAGAAATAGTCGGCGCAGGACGCGCGGCGGAAAACTTTCGCCTTCAGTTATTGAGACGGCGAAAGGAGGCGTTGTGATTGCGGTATTGATTTGTCAAATTGTCCTGAGCATCGTGCTGGCTTCTGTTTTTTTGATTCGCCCTTCGTTGACGCACGCGTTAGGCTGGAAGCTTCTGGCATTCATTGGCTTATTCTTACTTCCGGCGATGTGCGTTGTGGGCGGAATGAACACGCACATCCAGCGCTCCGAGCAGACCCGATTCTGCATTTCCTGCCATGTGATGATTCCCTACGGGCAAAGCCTGTACCTGGAAGACCCCGCCCACATTCCCGCGCAGCATTTTCAGAATCACCGCGTGCCAGTGGACACGGCTTGCTATTCGTGCCACGCGGATTACACGATCTACGGCCCGCTCAAAGACAAACTGCAGGGGCTGAAGCGGATTTACGCGCAATATGTCAGCACGCCGCCGGACCCGGCGGCGATTCGCATCGCGGGCGGATTCAAGAATGCGCAGTGCCTGCACTGCCACCTGGGCGCGCGCAATTTCGAAGAGAACGCCGTGCATGCGGCACTGCTGGATTCCCTAAAATCGGAACAGACCTCTTGCTTGACCAGCGGTTGCCACGACACCGCGCACGATATCGCGAACCTGAGCCACCTGAAATTCTGGAGGCCGGCACAATGAGAATCAGTGAAATCGGAATGGGGAGGTTTCTGCGGATTTCCAGCGGCCTCGTGATACTAGGATTGGTGCTGGAGATTGTGAGCTTGCTGTGGTTTCATCCACTGTCGTTCGTGCTGTTTGCCTTCCTCGCTGCTTCAGCGATTGGCTTGGGCATTTTGCTGTACCTGGTTTCACTCGTTTTCGTGGCGCCGCCACCCTAGGATTGCCCCCACACGGCGACTGGTGGTCGAGCACGAGTCTTTCCACCCACGACTTTGATGGTCCGATGTTTGGAGACCGGGACGGTTGGAGCGTCAGTCAGGACTTGGCTCACCTGAACCCCACAGGAAGCGAAATTCTTAAAACATCGAGACGAAGCCGGACGCGGCAGGGCGGGCGCAATCCGGCACCGACTTGTTCGCGCTGCAGACCCCACCGTCGGCCCTCCCATTTCACCGCGCGGTCGGAAGCGACGGCGCACTTGACGCGCACGCGAGATTCTATGCAAAAGTGTCCACAACGAGACAGTCCTTTGCGCCGCAGCTGACTATCGTCATAACCGTGCGCCCGCCGCCCAGCGGTCCGTAGATCGTTCCAGCACGCTGCGCTCGGATTCCGGCCCGGTGTGAGCGCGCTCTGGTTGACGTTCCATTCATTCGCCCAAGGAGTCGTCCATGGCCTTCGTGCTCCGTTTCGGCTTCGTCGTTCAAATCGTCGCCGCCTTTGTAATTTTTGTTCTCGGCTATATCAGCCTTTTTGTTTCGCTCATGCTGGTAATGCTCCTCGTTCGCGGCCTCTATGAGTCGGTGAAATGGGTTCGCAGCTCCGCGCTAGCGCGCGCCGCCGCAATTCGCTCCACGCGATCGCGCGATGCCGCTTTCGATAGACCGGTTCGAATTTCCAGCATGCCGCCTGCCAACGAACCCCGGCTCGCCGAGCTCACTTTTCGCCTAGCCCTTAACCGCCGGCGACCCGCAGGGAACTATTCGTTGAATCATCCAGGAGGCACGCCAAGATGAAAGACAGCACCAAAGACGAAGCCGCAGGCACATTCCACGAAGTGAAGGGGGCCATCAAGAGTCAAGTGGGAAAGCTCACGAACGATCCCGACGGCGAAGCCGACGGCATCGTCGAAAAAATCTCCGGCAAAATCCAAAAGAAAATCGGCCAGGTGGAAAAAATCATCGAGAAACCGTAACCCCGGCGCAGCATCACTGCGCCGGCCAAAAATCGCAAGTACTGTCGCTTGCACAGCTGCAGTCACGTTCGCAACAAGCATTGACACATAAAATTGGGAGGCAAGTGATGAACCTGTCAGGCTTAAGCACCACGCAAATAATTGTCATCATCGCGGTGGCAGTAGTCGTAATTTTCGCGGCCATCGCCATTGTGATGTCCATCCGCAAACGCCGCACGGAAAAACTTCGTAACCAGTTCGGCAGCGCCGAATATACTCGCGCCGTAAGCGAAGGCGGAAGCCAACGCAAAGCAGAAGCCGCCCTCAACGAGCGCGCCGATCGCGTCGAAAAACTGCACATCCGCCCGCTCGCGCCCGGCGACCGCACTCGCTTTCTCGCGTCTTGGGCCAAAGTCCAGGCGCGTTTCGTGGATGGCCCCGAAAGCGCTGTAACGGACGCCGACCAATTACTCGGCGATGTGATGTCCGCGCGCGGCTATCCCGTCAGCGACTTTGAACAACGCGCCGCGGATATTTCCGTGGACCACCCGCTGGTGCTCGAAAATTACCGCGCGGCGCACCAAAGCGCGCTGCGCCAAACCAAGGGTCAGGCCAACACCGAAGATTTGCGCCAGGCCATGATTCACTACCGCGCGCTTTTTGAAGAGCTGGTCAACGAGCCGGAGGTAGCGCGCGCACAGAGCGCCTAGCGTCCGCTGCCCTTTGTCTGTTTGATTTCTGAACGGCTGTACTAACGCCGGATCACTTTCCGCGCCCGCGGTAATGCGAGCAAACTCGCAAGTGTGCGTTTCAGTTTCTGCCGCTGAAAGGCCCGAGTCCGGTCGCGCAAGTTGTACAATGCTGTCTTACCTCTCCGCGTCGCATGAAACCGATGCGTATATTCGCGACCAGCACCAAACGGTTGTTGTTGCCGCGCTCCTTTGTTTGTTCGCTTCTATGCGGCACCCTGATGATAGGAGTCTTTGCGGTTCGACCGGCGCTGCCCACTTCCCAGCAAGCCCCGAGTGAGCCCTTGAACGTGCCGGAACTTGAGGCTGGCTTTCACTTTCTCTACGAACTGAAGCTAGCGGAAGCTCACACACAGTTTGAGGCCTGGCAAAAATCGCAGCCGCAAGACCCGCTGGGGAGCGCCTCGGAAGCGGCAGCTTATCTTTTTGAAGAGTGCTATCGACAAGGCGTTCTGACCTCCGAGTTTTTCCTGGACGACAAACGTTTCCTGGGCAAAATCCCTCTAAAACCCGATCCGGAGCTGCGCGCGGGGTTCTTCACGGCGGACCAACAGGCGCAGGACTTGGCGCAGCGGCGATTGAAAACAAATCCGGACGACCCAAACGCCCTGTTTGCCATGACTCTGAGCCTGGGTATGCAGGCCAATTATGCTAGCCTGATAGATAAGCGTCAGCTAGACAGCCTCAAGAAAGTCCGCGCGGCGGATGTGTATGCCAAGAAGCTATTAGCGGTCGCCCCGGACGCTGCTGATGCCTATCTTGGTTTGGGCATGGCGAATTATTTCATCGGGAGTTTGCCTGGAACCAAGAAGTTTTTCCTCGGCTTCGCTGGCATCCACGGTAACAAGAAAGCAGGTATCCAGCAGCTCGAGATCGCCGCCGAGCATGGCCACTATCTGCGACCGTTTGCGAAGATCCTGTTGGCGCTGGCGGCCCTGCGTGAAAAGCAAGTAGAAGTGGCCCGCATACAACTCAAGGAACTCGTCGCGGAGTTTCCCGAAAACCCGCTCTTTGCCAGCGAACTCGCCAAGCTCAAGGTTCCTTCTGCGGCCACTGCTGCACCTCAATAATGAATTCGTACAAAGCGAAGTGCGCCGGCGTTTTCGGCATGCCTAGCGTTGGTATCTCGAACGCCACGATACGCGCCGGCAGTAACCGCAGGCTTGCGCAAGCGGGAAGAGCCAGTGAGTGAAGAGGTAAAGGAGATCGCCTGGAAGGCGCAGCACCGTTTGCACGGCCGCTACTGAAAGCTCACGGCGCGCGGTAAGAATACTGGAAAGGTGATCACCGCAGTAGGGCGCGAACTGTAATTTTCCCGTCCTCAGATCCAACAATACTTGCAACCTTTCCGGTGGCAATAATAATTTAGTTAACAGCCGGAGGCTCGGACTGGCGATGATCTACAACCTTGAAGTCCTTGGGCAGCTCGAAAAGCTCCGCCTCGGGCTCGACCAGGGTTATCTCGGTGATGGTAAACAGCTGCGTGCCGAAGCTCGGGTCCGTACGCTTGGAGAGCAGGTTGATCCCGAGCTGATCCGCATACCAGTACTCACGAGTAAGGTTGATTTTCTGATCGTTTCCAATCACTCCGGGATTGTAAGTCACGGTCTCGCGCGTGCCGGCCGTGTCGACGCCGAGGATTACCTGACGACCCATATCTTCGCGCGTCACGTATCCAGCGTCATTCGGCAATGGCCCGGCGGGTACACCGGTAACGTTGTAAACAGTCTCGGTGGACGGCGAATAGTAAGTTAAGGTGCAAACTTTCGGCGTGACCAGGACCATGCAGGTGTAGAGAGTATGCGCGCTCGGGTCAGAAATCTGTATGGCGTTCATTCGCGATTTCACGTTTCCGTTCTTTGGCACCAAAATCCAGCGCTCCTGGTAAATTCGGCCGGAGACGTCGCGCGCGATGCGTCGAGCGTTCACTAGCGTGAAGGTGCCACTGTCGGATGATCCACGCACCCAGTCCGTGTGAAGGGTCGCAACAAAGGGTGCGTTTGCCTTGGGGGGAATGACGATGCTCTCAAGTACTTGCCGGGTTCCACCGTCCTGTGCCTGGACCTGCCGAGTTCCGCCGTCCTCAGCGGTTGCCTGTGAATAAAGCATTGCGGGGAAGAAAGCAGCGAGAAGGATCACGAGGGTCGCGCGTACCATAGCGGCCTCCTAGGAAGGCACGCATATTACCATGACGGATGCTTATGGTGTGAGTTAACTCCAAGGCCAAGTACATCCCTCTTCTCTGATCATTGCATTAACGCATTAACCCGAAAAGTGAAGTCGGGGCAAGACCACTCGGACGGTCACGCGACTCCACAGGCAAGTGGACTGAGACTGTCGCGATTTCGCACCATGGGCCTTCTGACCCTGATTACTTCCGGCTTGCTCGTGACTCGAGAGCAAGGCGGTAGAGTTGAGTTTGTACGAAGCTCAAATGAGCGCATGGGCGATTTTGAGTCAACCGAGGAAGCGTTCTGTTTTCCAGTTTTCAGAGTCACGACCTCGGCATTTTGCATCGATCCGCCTTTTGCTAAATTGATTCGGGGTAGCTGGTTTGCTAAGGTCGTCGTCATGTCCGAACCCTCCACCGAGCAGATACGCGAATCGCTCGACTCCCTTTATCGCGTGGATTCGGGACGAATCCTAGCAACTCTGATCCGCTTGCTCGGCGATTTTGATCTTGCCGAGGAGGCGATGCACGAAGCATTTGCGGCTGCGCTGAGCCTGTGGCCGAGAAGTGGAGTACCCGGCAGCCCGCGACCTTGGTTGATTTCGACGGCCCGATTCAAAGCCATTGATACTCTTCGTCGACGGGCAAGATTTGATGCGTCGCAAGGCGAGCTCGCGCGATATCTCGAAGCGCAATCAAGTTCGGCGGAAAGCTCCAATGAAGACGACAGCCTTGAGGATGATCGGCTGCGCCTGATTTTTACTTGCTGTCATCCGTCTCTAGCGCCGGAAGCGCACGTTGCGCTCACCTTGCGTGAGGTGTGCGGGCTGACAACCGAGGAGATAGCAAAGGCCTTCCTCATCACTCCGCGGACGCTGGCGCAGCGCATCGTGCGAGCAAAGGCAAAGATTCGAGACATACCGATTCGCTACGAAGTGCCGACGCCGCAGGAATTGCCGGAGCGACTGGGCGCGGTGCTTCAGGTCGTCTATCTCGTCTTTAATGAGGGCTACTCTGCCGCGGCGGGAGCGGAAGTGACTCGAGCCGAGCTAACCGGCGAGGCGATTCGACTGGGCCGGTTGCTGACCGAACTCCAGCCAGAGCCGGAAGTCATTGGGCTGCTTTCCCTGATGCTGTTACATGCATCCCGTCACGCCGCGAGAACATCGCCGACGGGAGAGCTGATTTTGCTGGAGAACCAGGATCGCTCGCTCTGGAACCGGGGGCAGATTGCGGAGGGAGTTGCATTGCTGGAGAAAGCCCTGAAGTCCCGCCGCTTTGGCGCCTACACACTGCAGGCTGCAATTGCGGCCGTTCATGCGGAGGCGGAATCGGTGGCTGTGACCGACTGGGGGCAGATTGTTGCGCTGTATGACCGATTGGTACGAATTCAGCCTTCGCCGGTTGTAAAGCTAAATCGTGCCGTGGCAATTGCAATGCGCGATGGTCCAGAGGTCGGTCTGACGCATATCGAAGCGGTGTTGGAACATGGCGAATTGACAAATTATTACCTGGCGCATTCCGCCCGTGCAGATATGTACCGCAGGCTCGGCAGGACAGCTGAGGCTCGGTCTTGTTATGAGAAAGCTCTGGCCCTGACCCAACAGGAACCAGAGCGGCAATTCCTACAAGAGCGGATTCGCCAGTTGAAATAAAAAAAGACTGGTGAGAAGCCGATGTGGATATGGAGTTGACCAGGCGCAAAGCATAGTTCTAAAGCGCGGAAGACGCAAAATATCTAGGAGGAGTTGTCGAATTCCGGTCCGGCCGTTCGTCTAGGTAGTGAAGGCAGAGGCAAATGCCCGGCCGGAAGACCGTTGCAGGAAAAGGAGAAATCATGCCGCAGTACTTGGTTGCTATTTACCACCCCAACGGTTACGACGGGTCCCTGGAAGGCGAAGCCATGGAACGCGATATCGACGTGCTCAACGAAGAGATGGCGGCTGTCGGTTCCAGGATTTTCGCTGGCGGTCTCTCCGCGGGCAGCAGCGCGAAGTCCCTGCGGGCGCAGCCTGATGGTAAGGTGCGCATCACCGACGGGCCATACTTGGAGACCAAAGAGCACATAGGCGGTTTTTGGATTCTGAAAGCCGCTAGCCTGGATGAGGCACTGGAATGGGGGCGCAAGGCTGTGGTCGCCTGTCGGGCGCCGGTCGAGGTGCGCCCGTTTCTCCCCATCCCAGGCAACTGAGCGGCAGGGGCAACACCGCCACTGATGCCGGCCTGACGGGCCAAATTAGAGCGAGCTCGAAGGGAACGCAGTCATGAGAAAAATTAACGTGCTTGAATTTGTGTCCCTTGATGGTGTGATACAAGTCCCAACCGGGCCAGAGGAAGATACCAGTGGCGGCTTTGCGTACGGCGGGTGGAAGAGTCCACATGCCGACGCTGTTTCTGGAACGGCCATGAGAAAGCAGATGAGCATGCCGTCTGACTTGTTGCGAGGGCGGAAAACTTTTGAGAATTTTGCACGATTCTGGCCGCAACATAATGACATTGGGCCGGGCGTCAACACGGCGATCAAGTACATCACCTCGAATACTATGACGTCTCAGGAATGGAAGCCGTCGGTGTTTTTAAACCGGGATATTGCAGAAAAAATCGCCGAAATTAAGCAACAGGATGGGCTGGATTTTGCACGTTTATGGAGGCACAAATCTCGTGCAGACACTCCTCATACATGAATTGGTCGATGCCTTGTGGCTGAAGATATTTCCGGTTACGTTGGGCGTTGGAAAACGATTGTTTGCCGATGGCACGATCCCGGCGGCTTTCAAGGTGACGGAAAGCACAGTGACCTCGAAAGGCGTCATGATCATCAACTACGAGCGTGCCGGCGCAGTTCCAACCGGGAGCATGTAAGCATTCGGCCGCGTGGCCCAGGCTTAGCAGAACGATGAGCTACAGCTCCTTGAGTCACAGGAAACAAGGAGAAAGTGATGAAATACATCTGTTTGGGCTATCTTGAGCCCGGCAAGTTCGAAAACATGTCTGAGAGAGAGCGTAACAGCGTGCTGGACGAGTGTTTTAGCTACAACGACGAACTGCGGAAGAACGGACATTTGGTCGCTGAGGAACCTCTGCAGCCGCCCGACACCGCGGTGACCGTGTCTTGGAAGAACGGAAAGGTTACAGTGACGGACGGTCCGTACGCGGAAACGAAGGAGCAATTGGGTGGAATTCAGGTGCTTGAGGCGCGCGATCTGAATCACGCAATTCAGCTCATTTCCCAATCCCCGGGAGTGAAGTTGAACTGTGGAACAATCGAGATACGTCCAGCGGCGGATATTAAAGAAGTGATGAGCGAGAGCGAGCGGCGACGGCGAAAGGATACCTCGCGATGAGGGCGGCCACCAGGGAAAGAATGATCAGCATCATGGCCGAGGCTGGCCCGGCGGGCGGATTGTCGGCCCCAGGGAGTTTTCCTGCAATGCTTCCAAGAAGGAATCGAAGCGAACCGTCGCGGAGCTGGGAGACGATGTCCGAATTTGGACATGGGCTGGCGAAAACGGCCATCCTCTGCGACGCGGTTCGTAGTAAGTGATTTACGGTCTGGGATTTACTATTGGCACGCGTGGTGCTGACAAACGGCAAAGGAGCGAGAAATATGTCTTTTTTCCGCGATCTGAGAGTTGCGTTCCACTCGTTAATGCGCAGCAAAGGCCTTGCAGCCATTGTGGTCTTCACGCTGGCGCTTGGCATTGGGGCCAACGCGGCCATCTTCACGCTGGTGCGGGGAGTGCTGCTCAAGCCGCTCGTCAACCGTGACGAGAACCGGCTTATGTACATCCGCCAAAGCGCCCTCGGCTTGGGAGACGACAACACAACGTTCTCCGTGCCCGAAATCAAGGACATCGAAACCGGTGTCCACTCCGTGAGCGAGTTCGGCGATTTCTCGCAGATGAGCTTTACTATGATCGGACTCGGTGAACCTCGCGGAGTGCAAGGTGGCGTCGTCAGCGGCAACTACTTTGAAGTGATGGGTCTGCGCCCTGTTTTGGGCCGCCTCATCGGACCTCAAGACGACGGTCCCAACGCCGCTGGCGTCATCGTGCTCACCTATCGTTTCTGGTCCACCGTTTACAAAAAAGATCCTAACGTGATCGGCAAGACCGTTCGCCTCAGCAGCATTGGTGATCGTTCCGCCACCGTGATTGGCGTCCTAGAGCCCTGTGTGCCGTATCCCGCCGACACAGAGATCATCGGCAACATGGTCACGAGCCCGCATCATCTTTCCGCCACCATGGTCACTGGTCGCGTCCATCGCATGACCGAACTCTTCGGCAAGCTTGCTCCCGGCGCCACACTCGACCAGGCTCGCGCCGAGTTGCGCACCGTCTACGCCACGATGCAAAAAGATCACCAGGACGCTTATCCCGATAGTGGCGGCTTCCGCATCGAGTCGCGGATGCTCCGCGACGAGATTACTTCCGGCGCGCGCACCGTTCTGCTCGTACTGCTGGCCGCTTCTGGCCTCGTCTTCATCATCGCCTGCTCGAACGTTGCCAACCTGATTCTCGCGCGTACGGTTCGTCGCGAAGGCGAACTCTCGATCCGCGCCGCGCTCGGCGCCAGCACTGGCGCGCTGCGTCGCATGTTGCTAGCCGAAAGCCTCCTACTCTGCTGCGCTGGAGCTGCGCTCGGCGTGATCAGCGCGCAGCCGTTGGTCAAAATCCTGGCTCGATACGCGTCGCGCTTCTCCCTTCGCGCGCTGGATTTGACGGTCGATTCCAGCATCCTTTGGGTGGGAGTGGCGCTGGCAGTAGTCGCGGCGGTGATTTTGGCATTTGTGCCGCGCCTGCCCTCGGCTAACGCATCGAATGGCATGAACCTCGCGAGCGGCAGCGTCCGCATCACTAGCAGCACCAGCCGCCGCCAACGCATCTTCGCCGTCACGCAAATCGCCGCGTCCTTCATGCTGCTCGCGGGCGCAAGCATGTTGATCACGACGCTGATGGCGCTGCAAAAGACCCAGACCGGTGTCGATACGCGTCACGTCCTCACCGTCGACGTTCCGGCGCTGTCCTACGGAAAAACGCCTCAGCAAGTCCTCGATTTCTACAAGGAATCGATGCGCCGCATCGACGCGCTACCTGGCGTCACTACCACCGCTTTCAGCACGATTGCTCCATGGCGCGATGCCGACAACTTCGGCCCAGGTCTGCAATTTTCTGCTGATGGCCACGTCCATAGCAAAGACGATCCTCGCGCGATGTGGCGCACCATCTCCCCCGGCTTTTTCGCCGCGCTCGGCGTGCCCATTCTCGAAGGCCGCGATTTCAATTCGCAAGATGACCAGATTCAAGAGCCGGTCGCTGTCGTCAGCGAGACCCTCGCGCGCCGCATGTTTGCTGCCGGGGATGCCGTCGGCCAGCATGTCTATTGGACCGATCCCGTGCTCGAATTCATCCCCGGAACTGACGCTGCAAAGGCGCGTTTCATAGGGCCGCATCGCATCATCGGCGTCGTTGCCGACGTGGACGACCTGCATTTAGTTCCGCAGCCTGTCTCAACCATTTATGGCACTTTCGCCGACTCTCAGATGTTTGGCGGTCACCTCTTCATCCACACCACCGCAAATCCTTATTCGCTCGTAACGCCGGTAACAAAAATTATCCGGGATATGAACGCCGATGAACCCGTGGAGCACGCTGCCACTCTCGAAGACATCCGTGCAAAAGTGCTCGCGCCAGACCGCTTGAACTCCCTGGTCTTTGGCGTGTTCGCGGCGGTCGCGCTGTTGATCGCTGTCGTTGGCGTCGCGGGCGTACTGGCGTTTTCTGTCAGCGCGCGCACACGCGAATTCGGCATCCGCTTGGCGCTTGGGTCACAGCCGGAAAATCTACTGAGAGGTGTTGTCGCCGAAGGCGTCCTGATGGCCGGAGTCGGCGTTGTGGCGGGCGCGGCGTTCGGGCTGGTGGCTGCGCGCGTGGCAGGCAGTTATTTCGGCGACCTAAAAATGCCGGGCGCATTGCCCGTGATCGTTTCTGCGCTCGTGCTGTTAGGCGCGGCGGTAGTTGCTTCCATGCTCCCCGCGGCACGCGCCGCCCGCGTTGACGTTATGCAAGCGCTTCGCTCGGAATGATTTTCCCGGCGCGCCCAAGTTTCCCGTAAGCCAACGAAATCGTCGAAGTCGAACGGCTCCCGGGCCCCGTCATCGAGATTTTCTCTTACCATTAAGCGGTGGCTAGTCGTGTCTCTTGACGTCTTGCTTTTCAATTGCTGTTGAGTAAACGCGAGTCC
>Ga0210391_10001910_pt1 | contig 18488 bp, 14 predicted proteins | sample IncBWC12OmetaG_FD_160573 | JGI IMG/M metagenome (GOLD analysis project Ga0210391, IMG submission 160573) | Forest soil microbial communities from Barre Woods Harvard Forest LTER site, Petersham, Massachusetts, United States - Inc-BW-C-12-O ... | reverse complement strand
CATCACGCAAAAGCCCGTGGCCACGTTTACTTCTTGCGGCCCGGGCTCGGCGAATCTTATCCTCGCGATCGCAGCCGCCTTCGCCGATTCCTCAGCCATGCTCAACATCACCGGAAACGTGCCCACTGGGCAATGGAATCGCGGTCCGTTTCAGGAGACCGGGAAATATTTCCAGGGAGATTTTGTTAACGTCGTTCGTCCCTACGTCAAGCGCAGCTTTCAACCGACGCGGGCCGACATGCTGCCTCTCGCCCTCCGTCAAGCTTTCGCGCTGATGACCAACGGCCGGCCGGGACCGGTGAATATCGATGTACCGCTCAACGTGTTTGTCGAGGCCGTCGAGGAGAGTGCGGCGCAAGCCGATAATCATTGGCCGGCTGCAGCCTCAGATTATTCACGACCGGCAGCAGATCCCGCAGCCGTGGATGATGCGATGCGCCTCCTGCAGCATGCGGCGCGTCCGGTGATCGTGGCCGGTCACGGCGTCGAGTTAAGCGGCGCCGAGCCAGAACTGCTTATGTTGGCAGAGGCTCTTCGCATCCCCGTGGCGACTACGCCATTCGGCAAGGGCGTCTTCGATCCGCGCCATTCTCTGAGCTTGGGACCAACCGGTCGTAACGGGTCGTACATGGCAAACGCGGCCTGCCGAAACGCCGACGTCATCCTCGCGCTGGGGACGCGATTCGATGACCGCGCCACAAGTGCCTGGCTTCCCGGCTTTACTTACAGTATCCCCCCGAGCAAGCTGATTCATGTGGATATAGACGCCGCCGAAATTGGCCGGAACTTCAGGCCGGAGATCGGAATCATCAGCGACGCCAAACTCTTCCTGCAACAGCTTCTCGCTGCCCGGGCTGCTGACTCGGATAGCCGCCGGAGCGCGTGGCTCGAACGCATCGCCGGATGGCGGAAGCGATGGGAGGCGGCGACTCTGCCCCCGCGCACCTCGGATGCGATTCCGATTCGGCCGGAGCGCGCCGTGGCCGAGCTGCGAAAGGTAGTGCCTGCTGACGGCATTGTACTGGCGGATGTTGGCATCCATCACAATTGGCTCGTCTCCGAGTACGAAGCCTGGAAGACGCGGACCTTACTCCAGACATGGGGCTTTGCGTCTATGGGTTTCGCCGTGGCCGGCGCGCTTGGTGCCAAGCTTGCGGCACCTGATCAGCCCGTCGTTTCGCTGTGTGGGGATGGCGCTTTCATGATGAACGCGAGCGCTGTGCTTACCGCCGTCGAGTACCAGATTCCAGTAGTTTGGCTCGTGTGGAACAACTTCGGTTATTGCGCCATACGGGATCAACAGCGCGGCTACTTCGGCAAAGATCGCGAAATCGCTACCAGTTTTACGGATGTGAGCGGGAATCTGTTTTCTGCGGATTACGCGATGATGGCCCGATCCATGGGCGCCGAGGGTCAAACCGTCGAGAAGCCTGGCGATCTCGCTCCGCAGCTCGAAGCGGCGATTGCGTCCGGCCGGCCCAGCGTTATCGACGTACGCATCGATCGCGAGGTGCGGCCACTGGCAACGGGGAGCTGGGATCTTCCGCCGATCCCTCATCCCATGCCGAACTTTGGGTGGGGCGAAGACGAATGACAGCCATGGTCACATTGGCGATCCGGATCAACCCGTTCCCAGGTATTTCCATTTCAGCCCTCCCAGTTTGAGGAATGGACGAGTCCAGAACATTCGTACAGGAATTATGACAAGCGGACCCATCACTGGCCTTGCCGCATCAGCAGCCGGGCAATTCGCAAGCGTCAAGGCCGGTTCGCTGTGGTCAGGGAAGCGTTTTTACATTGCCGCGTTGTTATTCCTTAACCTTTTCATCAATTTCATGCACCGCATTAATTTGTCGGTCGCCGCACCCGCGATCGCGAAGGATTTTGGCTGGGACGCGGGCAAGATGGGCCTGCTCTTTTCTTCTTACCAGTGGACTTATTGCCTCTTTCTCTTGCTCTGGGGATGGATGTCCGATCGGATTGGCACACGCTGGGTCAACGGTTTGTCAGTGACGATCTGGTCGATAGCGGGGATTTTAACGGGGGTAGCCACAACCTTTGGGGGCATGCTGGCGACTCGCTTAGCCCTCGGAGGTGGAGAAGCGGCTTCATTTCCCACCTCGGCTAAGGTCGTCAGGCAATGGTTCCCGGCGGGTGAACGCGGACTCGTCACCGCAATCTTCAATGCCGGTACCTTCGCTGGACCCGCATTCTCAGCTCCCCTGGTAGCGTGGCTGTTGCTGAAAGAAGGTTGGCGGGTGTCTTTCATGATCACGGGATCTTTGGGATTTATCTGGGTAATTTTGTGGCTGAAATTTTTTCGAGCCCCTGCCCAGTGTTCCTGGCTGCCGGAGGCAGAGCGAAATTATATTTTGTCGCAGACGGACTCGCAGACCAAGACCGCTGGTCCACCCCAGGGTGCGTTGTTTCGGCTCATGGGTCGCAAGACGATGTGGGGTTTGTTCTTGACCCAGGGATGCTGCGCTTACACCATGCTGCTGTTCCTGTTTTGGCTACCTTCCTATCTGGTCGAATCGCGTCACATGTCGCTTGTGAAAGCCAGTTGGTTTACCTCTGTACCTTACGTCTTCGCCGTGGTGTGGGGATTGCTTATCGGGAAACTCAGCGATAGCCTCCTGACCCGCGAAGAGATAAGACAGGGCAAACGCCGGACACTCCTGATCGTCTTCATCCTGTTATCAGGCGTCGTTTTGTCGACCAACATGATCGGAAACGAATATCTGCTCTTGTTGCTTGTTTCAATCTCTCTGGCTTGTATTTCCAGCGCACTCTCATTAAACCTCGCCCTCACCAACGATCTGGTGTGGAATCCAGAGACCCTGGGGGTCGCGATCGGTTTCTTGATGTTAGGCGGCAACATCTTTGGATCGTTAGTCCCGATTGCCACCGGATACATTGTGAAATGGACGGGCAGCTTCGATCTCGCATTCTATTTGGCTGCGCTTTTGCTATTTGGGGCTGCTCTAATCTGCTTCACGATGACGCGGAAGCCGCTTAGTTTCGACGAAAATGTAACCTGATCGATTTTTCGAATTACCTTTACCTATACATATGAGCACTCACGCCAAGGAGTCCTGGTCCCTGCGGATGGTGTCGCCCTTAGAACCGGGTATCGTCTGCATCGACATGGATCGCATGCTCGATTTTTATACGGAAGTTTTGGGACTCAAGTTTGTGACCGATGCTGAAGCATCGCCTGAGATGAGCAGGGAGTTTGGGACCTCGCCGAACGGGTTCAGGATCATCCGCCTGCAAACACCATACGGCGAACGAATCAAGCTGGTTCAGCCGAAGAAAACTGTTCTCCAGCAAAGCCAGGTTCCCGAATGGGTTTTTGAGGGTCAGGGCATCGCTTATATCACCTTTGTGGTTATCGATGTTCAGGAGGTGACGGCGCGGTTAAAAAAATACGAAGTCGAGTTGATGAGCAAGCAGCCGGTCGAGATTCGCAAGGGAATCAATGCGATCTTCGCCAAGGATCCAGAAGGAAATTTCCTTGAATTTGTGGAGTATGCAGACCTCGGGTCGTACCGGCCCGACCTTTTCAAATGGCGCCAATTTTTTTAGTGATGCGAACCTACTTTATGGGGATCAGGGCCCAAATCGGGCACCGATTCGAAGGAGCGTTTTGACAACGGAAAACCCCATTACGGAAAATCCCGCCAGGCTGACTGCCGCTTCTCCGCCGGCCGCCGCGCCCGCCTCCAGCGGGAAGCCGCTTTATCGCAGCCTATGGTTCCAGGTGTTGTTGGCCATGGCATTGGCGTTGGCGTTGGGCTATCTCAGCCCTGCCAAAGCGGTTGCCATGAAGCCGCTCGGGGATGCCTTCATTCGGCTGATCTCGATGGTGATTACGCTGGTGATTTTCTGTACCGTGGTGTCTGGCATCGCCGGCATGGAAGACATACGCAAGGTCGGGCGAGTGGGCGGCAAGGCTCTTTTGTATTTCGAAATTATTTCTACGCTGGCGCTGGTGGTCGGGTTGCTGGTGGGAAATCTGGTCGAGACCGGGCGAGGCTTCAACGCCAACCCGGCTACCCTGGACGCGCATGAAGTTTCTGCCTATGCCGGCCAGGCGAAAGCCCAAAGTCTCACCGATTTCCTGATGCACATCATCCCCAACACCATCGTGGACGCGTTCGCCAAAGGCGACATCCTGGAAGTTCTGTTCGTGGCGCTGTTGTTCGGATTCGCCTTGTCCGCCGCGGGCCCGCGCGGTAAGCCGATGCTGAATCTGGTCGATTCCCTGACCCAGGTTGTGTTCAGAATTGTCGGCATCCTCATGAAGTTCGCTCCCATTGGCGCATTCGGAGCAATGGCCTTTACGGTAGGGAAATACGGCATCGCCTCGCTCGGCCCGTTGGGCAAGCTGATTGGAACCTTCTATCTAACCTGCATTCTGTTTGTGCTGATTGTGATGGGGGGAGTGGCCCGGGTGGCCGGTTTCGGCATTATCAAATTTCTCTTCTATATAAAGGAAGAGATCTTGCTGGTTCTGGCCACCAGTTCATCGGAGACGGCGCTGCCCACCTTGATGGAAAAAATGGAAAGACTGGGTTGCTCGAAGTCGCTGGTCGGCCTGGTGGTTCCAACCGGCTACACCTTTAATACCGACGGCACCAGCATCTATATGACCTTGGCAGCTCTCTTTGTTGCTCAAGCCACCAATACCCACCTGGGGCTGTTGCAGCAGCTCACTATTTTAAGTGTGGCAATTCTGACTTCGAAGGGCGCCAGCGGGGTGCAGGGCGCGGCTTTCATCGCCCTCGTAGGTACGCTGATGGTGATTCCCGGAATCCCGGTGGCCGGCATGGCTCTGATTCTCGGCATTGACCGTTTTATGAGCATGTTCCGAGCCCTTATCAACATGATCGGCAACGGAGTTGCCACGCTGGTGGTCGCTCGTTGGGAGAATGAACTTGATCGCGAAACCTTGCAGCGGAATCTCGCGTGATCAGCCTCGCGCGTCAAGACAGGCGAGGCAGCAGCTCGGTAAAGTGAGGGGCTCAGTTTGAAGAAGACAAATTTATCCCGTCGGGTTCTCTTGCAGCGAGCGGTTCCGGCGCTTGCCGGAAGTTTTGCGGCCCTCTCTTCGACGCATCTCGCGCTCGCAAAGGAAAAATCCCCGCTCAACCTTCCGGCAGACCCCGCTCCGGACAAGAATAAGGATAATAAAGACAACGAAAAGATTTGGAGCGGAGAATACTGGGCCAAGAAAGGCGACCTCGCGCTTTACATTTTTCGAAAGAGGCTCGGAGCGCCGCGCCCCGGAGAGACAGCAAAGCCCATCCTTTTTCTGGCGCACGGTTCTTCCGTTTCCGCGCGACCGAGTTTCGATCTCACAGTTCCGGGTCACGGTGATTACTCGCTGATGGATAAGTTCGCCGCGTATGGGTTCGATGTCTGGACGATGGATTTCGAGGGTTATGGCCGGTCCGCCACAGGACCGGGGAATTCCGATATAGCTTCCGGAGTGGAAGACATAAAGGCTGCTTCCGAAGTGATTGCGCGCGAGACTCGGCAAACGCGCATTCACCTCTACGGTGAATCCGGCGGCGCGCTGCGGGTCGGCGCCTTTGCCATGGCGCAGCCGGAGCGCGTCGACCGATTGGTTCTGGTGTCATTCACCTGGACCGGGCAGGGTTCATCCACTCTTTCGAAACGCTCCGAATCCATCGAATACTATCGCACTCACAACCGGCGGCACCGCGATAGAGACATGATTCGCAGCATTTTCACACGAGACAAGCCGGGAACGTCGGACCCAGCGGTTGCCGAAGCCATGGCAGATGCGGAATTGAAGTTCGGCGACAGCGCTCCTACCGGAACCTATTTGGATATGACCACGAAGCTGCCGATCGTCGACCCTTTGAAACTGCAGGCGCCGGTGCTCATTGCGCGCGGGGAATACGACGGCATCGCCACGGAGGAGGATCTGCTCAACTTCTTTAAGAAGCTCCCCGTGCCTGACCGGGAGTTTGTGATCCTTCCGGGAGCCTCCCACTCGATTGCTCTCGGCCTGAACCGCCAGCAGTTCTGGCATGTCGTCCGCTGCTTTCTGGAGATGCCAAAGCGCCAGGATGTCCAGACGCAAAAATGATTCCAGGCTTCTAGCAAGAGCTGCGTCGTGGCGACGTCCGGGTCCCGGAGCGGTTCGACTAAACTGCTTATGATGAGAGAACGTTTGCAGGGGAAGATCGGGATCGTCACCGGCGCGGGCAGCGGTATTGGGCGCGCCTGCGCCATAGCCTTGGCAGCGGAAGGTGCGCAGGTGGCCCTGGTCGGCAGGCGCAAAGATCGCTTGGAGGAGGTGGCTCGCGAAATTGGGGATCGCGCCTTTGCGATTCCCGTCGACGTTTCGAAAACGAGTGAGATCAGTGGCTTGCTCGACCAGGCCGTGAGCCGATTTGCCGGACTAAATTTTCTGCTGAACAACGCGGGAGTCTTGCACGTTGGGAACGCCGAGCAGATCACCGAAGAACAGTGGGATGACACCTTCAATCTGAACGTTCGTTCCGTTTGGCTGCTGTCTCGGGCGGCGTTGCCGCACATGAGAAAAGCTGGCGGCGGTTCGATCATGAATGTGGCTTCCACGCTCGGGCTGGTCGGCGCTCGCAACCGCGCAGCCTATGCTCCATCCAAGGGGGCGCTGATACAGTTGACTAAGAGCATGGCGATCGATCACGGGCATGAAAATATCCGGGTGAACGCGATTTGTCCGTCATTCGTCGAGACCGAACTGACTGAGCGTGTCCTGGGACAGGTTGCCGATCCAGCCGCGATTCGTCGGGAACGAACCGCTGCCCATCCCCTCGGCAGACTAGGCCGGCCCGAGGATATTGCAGGTTTGGCGGTTTACCTGGCGAGCGATGAATCGTCATGGGTGACCGGGGCGGTCTTGCCGGTGGATGGAGGCTACCTCGCGATGTGACCGCTGTCCGCTCACTTCGCCAGTTGACCTGGATGTATGCCTTCCCCCAGGACGAAGCTTGATCCCACGCTGCCCACGACCGCCGATGCCCGCGGCAGCGCGAGTCTCTCCCGAATGCGATAGACCGCTTCGATGCCAGTGCAATGTGCGCCTATCAGATTCGCCACTTTAAATTCTTTCAGCTTGTCGGCAGTCCAGTTCAGCTGCTCATCGGTCGCCGGAAAAAGATGCAATCCGCCGACGACTGCCTGCACCGGCTGGTTCGGAAATTGTTCTCGCGCAAACGTGAGGATGTTGATGATTCCCGCGTGGCCACAACCGGTAACCACGACCAACCCTTCAGGCGTATTGAGTACGAGAGATTGGTCCTCGGGAATTGTGTCCTCGACCAAGCCCGCCGAGGTCTGCACTTTTCCAGTGCTGCTCCAATTGTGTTCCGGATACTTACGGGGCACCGGCCCGGTCAGCCACGCGCCTGGAAAGATTTCCGCCGCCTCTTCGTGTTCGATAAACTTCCCTCCAGTGGCTTCATACTCCTTCTTCAATGCAATCATTTGGTTCTCTTCACCCGCTTGCGCTGGCCGGCTGTAAAAAATGCCGCGGGCGACATGAACCACCGACAATGCGCTCGGATTCCCTTTCATCATCTCCTTGCGGAGAGTCATCAGGCCACCGACATGATCCCAGTGATTGTGGGTAAGGATCACCTCTTTCACGTCGGACAAATCAATCTTCAAGTCGCGTGCATTTTGCAATACCGTGTCAGGTCGGGCTCCGGTATCGAGCAGAACCCGGTGCCCATCTGCCTCGATCAGCGCCGAAAATCCCCACTCGCCTACACCCGTAGTATTTCCGACCAGCATGGTCGAAAGCAGGGTCACTTTCAGCGCGTGAATTTGCGCCGGGGCGTTCGGGGAGCTCGAAGAGACACGGCTTTGGGCCCGTGCCGGAGGCATACTCAAAATGGAAAAGGAAAACGAGATCAGCGCGGCAAAACTCTGTATCCAGCGAAAGTGCGAAATCTTATACATGTCGGAACCCTCAATCGACTTCCCTGATCCTACCCTATTGAAATGCGCGAGCCACGGGGTGATATCGGAACCGGCTGGCTTCAGGTGGCAGCGCGAGGATGCGCTTCTGCAACTTCAGGCCCAGTGCGGGCTAGCCAATCTGGATCTTAGCCAGAATTTCAGGTTCGTAGGATATGGTGGCGTGAGGTTGACACTCGAATTGCGTTAAGGAGGGACATGAAAAAATTCTCCAGCATGTTTTTTGTCTTACTACTCATGTCGATTTGCGCCGGGGCACAGGACAGTCCATCGAACGATGAGTTCGCACCTCTCGTTCTGGTGCGGATTATCCCTATGCCTGACGTCCAAGGCCGCTTCGATCATATGGCGGTGGACAACCAGACTGGCAGAATCTTTGCCGCCGTTTATGGCGATGACAGTGTGCAAGTGCTCGAAGTTCAGAGAGGCCGGACAGCATCCGGGCAGATTTCAGTAAGCCGCAAATGGTTGCCTACCTTCCGGACTTGAACCGGATCGTGGTCTCGAGCGAGGGCGATGGATCTTGCAAGGTCTTCGATGCTGACACCTACAGGCTCATCGACACGGTCAAGTTTCCAGGCGATGCCGATCAACTCCGCTACGATCCGCTTACCAGGCGCGTCTACGTCGGCTATGGCGAGGGAGCCATTGGCATGTTTGATGCGACCAGCAATAAGCGCATCGAAGGTGATTTCGAACTCGGAGCTCATCCCGAATCATTTCAACTGGAACAAAAAGGGCCCAGAATTTTTGTAAATCTGGCCTCCGTGAGCCAAATCGCAGTCATTGACCGGGACACGCACAAGATTGAGAAATGGAAGCTTGAGGAAGCTGGAACCAATTTCCCCATGGCGCTTGATGAAGAGCACCATCGCCTGTTCGTTGCTGCCCGCAGACCAGCCCGGCTGTTGGTGCTGAACACAGATTCCGGCAAAGTGATTGCCAGTCTCCCTGGTGCCGCCGATTCTGACGATATGGCCTACGATGCCACCCGAAAGCGGATTTACGTTCCCAGCGCAGAGGGCTTTATTTTCGTCTACCAGCAGATTGATGCTGACCGATACGAGCGCATCGCCAAAATTCCCAGCGCGATTGGGGCGCGAACCAGCGCTTATTACGGCCAAGTGGGGAAGCACAATAGCCTTTACCTGGCGGTTCCTGGCCGCTCCAATAGAGGCGCGGAACTGTGGGTTTACGAAACCCGCGATTGAGTAATTGAAGACTTCCGTAAACTGGATTACACAAATCCGCCCGCGAAGACAGGCTTCGGATCTAGGGCCGACGAATTCGCCTGGATGTGCTCGGGGTCAGTCCTCAGCCATGCTGGACATCAGCCGTCAGCAGCCGGTCAGTCCGACGCATCATTCTCCAGTCGTATTCGTAGGCGATTCCACAAACGGAGCATATTTGATAGTGGTCACCGTGGGCATCGATGCGTGGCCAAGCGAAGCGGTGGTGGCAACCTCGTCCCAAGAGCCGTTTCAAAAAGTTCATTGCCTTACTCCTTCATTCCGGCTCCTCCAGGTATCGAGCCATCGGCTAAAGAATGGTTTCGGCTGACCGTTGAGCAGATCATGCAGCGTGGATAAAAGAATTTTGGGTGGTTGGGATTTGGAAAGGAAAGTGTCCACTGCCTCAAGCTTGCTCGCCGGCAGTGGTCCGTAGGCGGATAACAGCATGATGGGGACGTGCGACTTGACGCGCTTCATCTTCGCCGCAACCACATCCCCGTTCATTCCTGGCATCTGATAGTCAAGAACTACCGCGTCGACGGAATGCGACTTGAACAACTTCAGTCCCTCGTCGCCGCCGGTGGCTTCAAGAACTTCGTAGCCGTTGCTTTCGAGAAAAAGTTTCCGTCCGATGAGGCCGTTCCAGTGGTCGTCAATGCAGAGGATCGTTGCTTTCGGCCGAGACATGACTTATTGCACAACTCCAATTCAGCCAGGGATCAACTTTTCTCAGAGGTCTACGTCGGTCCCTGGAAGGACCGAAGTTACCTGATGAAGTGGTGGGCAAAATCATCTCACTACCAACCGAAGCGGATATCAAATTACGAACGTCCACTCCAGGTATCGGTTACCGAAGCCGGAGTCGTGAATCGTCGCGGCCCTCGACCAATTTTCATCAGTGCGCTTAGTCTTGGTGATGCAGGATTACCAGGCCCGGTGTCTTTCCATCTGCCCATGAACCTGACGATTCTGCTTCAAGGACGACTGAATAGCCGCCTGCAGTTTTTCCTGGTCGTCGTCGTAGAGCCCGACGAACTTGAATGGCTGGAGACTCCAGGAGATGGGACTTAACATTTCGGCTGCCCCAAGCACCGAACCTTTTCCGGTGAGAAACATCAATTTTACCTGCGAGCCTTGATCCAAAGGTCTCGGCAAACACAGCAGGCCGCCGGTGAGAGAGATGACCTGCAGTTTGCCTGAAATCCTGCGCCCGTTCTTGCACCGCAGAACCGCAGGCGTGAGTTCAGCGAAGGAGGTTCGCGGAGCTCGCCGTCGGGCGTCGGATGAGGGAAGATACGTCATGGGCCAGGTCGATTATGTGGCCGGAGCGTGCAGAGCGGGAGATTACGGAAGGACCGGTTTGGAGAGAAGGGACACCCGCGGAACTTTGGGAACTGTCGGAGTGGAATTGCCGCCAGTTTCGCTGCGGTTCCAGGCTCGCGTCGAGAGTACTTCTTCCGCTTGCGACGGGAAGGCTAGTGCTGCGGATCTTGGCTTGCAGAGGGTGGCGGCTGAGTTGCATTACTCTGCAGCTTTTCGAACTCTTGCATCTCGTGTTTTGCCTCAGCCGTTTTTCCCTGCTTGCGGTAGAGTCCCGCCAGACCGAAATGCGCTTGCGCCGCCAGTGGACTTTGGCTCTCAATCGTTAGGAGTTTATTCCATGCTTTTTCGGCAGCGGCCGCGTCGCCATCCAGGGAGGCTGCCTTGCCTAAAGCATAAAGAGTCTCTGGCATATCCTGCATTAACCGATCGGAGCGCAGAAGTTCGGCTCGCGCCTCGTGCGCTTTGCCCTGCTCCAGTAGCGCTTCCCCCAGACGATAAGCGGCTTCGGCGTTCCCCGGCTGCAATTTAGTCTGCAGGCGAAATTGCTCCTCAGCTTTTTCCCATTTAAAAGCGCCGGCATACACTTCGCCCAATGCAAGGTGAGCCTCGGGCAGGCCGGGGCGCAGCCGCAACGCATCACGATATTCCTTTTCGGCATCCTGCATCCGTCGCAACACGTAGTAATTTTCCGCCATGGCCTGATGCGCGCGCGGCGAGTCGGGATAAGCCGCCAACAATGTGTCTATGGATTGCTTGGCCAGCAGACCACTCGCCCGGCCGAGATAGTAAAGAACATCCGGATCGTTGGGGTGCGCCGCCAATGCCGTTTGCAGGTTCGCAACGGCCTGGGCAAGTTGCCCAGCTTGTATTTCGGCGATCCCCAGCGCGGTTTTATCTGGAGCTTGCCCAAGATGCGGAATCGCTTCGGTCGCATAGCCCTGGGAGAGTAGAGAGTATCCCAGCAACTGATGCGCCGGCAGGGAAGCCGAATTCAATTCGAGCGCCTGTTTCAGCGGCGCGATTGCAGACGCATAATCGCCATTTTCCATATAAGCCTGGCCGAGGCTGATGAAGCCATCGGCGAATGACGGATCGAGTTCGGTCGTTTTTTTAAATTCCCGGATGGCCACATCAAACTGATGTTGTTTGTCGGCCGCAATGCCTGCTTGCATGTGTTCGCCCGCCTGCGGCGATGCGAGCTGCCAGGCCAAGAACAGAAGTGTAAAGGCGCCGATCACGGCTTCTCCGGTTCGCGCACTTCTAGAAACTGGTCGGCGTGAACGTCGTTCAATGTCTGATGAATCCCGGATGGCCAGGCGATTTCCACTTTTGCCTTCTCGGCTGAGCCGAGTCCGAAGTGAAGGCGTTTGTCACTGGCCGAAAGATAGCTGCCGGCTGAGGTGGCAAATCTTGTCTGCCCATTCACCTGCACCCGGGCCCCGAATCCATCCCGATTGCTGCGGGTGCCGCGCAGAGTGATCACGAGCCAGTGCAGTTTTCCACCGTGGTTCAGCAGCACTTGAGGCCGGCCGCCGAGAGTTGTCATGACTACATCCTGCCAGCCGTCATTGTTCAAGTCACCGAAGGCGGCCCCCCGCGCCGCCCATGGGGCTGTAGTTCCGGCATCGACCCGCTCGAACCGTCCATTGTGATTCAAGGCCAGCAGTGGCGGTTCGAGATAGTGAAGCGAGGGATCGATTTGCTCCACGTTGTCGAGCACATGTCCCTGGGCGACGAACAAATCTTTCCAACCGTCATTGTCGAAATCTTCCAAGCCCACTCCCCAGCCGGAACTGCCACTCGACAGTGCACCCAAGCCGGCTTCGAGGCTGCGATAACTGAACGAACCATCCCCATCGTTGTGATACACGCCGTAAATCTCGCGCGGCAACTCGGTTACGATCACATCCGGACGACCGTCGTTGTCATAGTCCTGAAATACCACACCCATGCCCGAAAGGCGCCGTCCATCCTGGGAAAGAGCTGCGCCGGCTTCAAGGCCTAACTCCGTAAAGGTGCCATTGCCGTTGTTGTGAAAAAGATATTGCTGCATCCCATCGTTGGCCACAAAAACGTCGGTAAATCCATCGCCATCGTAGTCAGCGAAGGCTACGCCCAGAGCGCGGCCTTTTTTCGCGGCGATGCCAGAGCGTTGGCTGACGTCCGTAAAAGTTCCATCGCCATTGTTGTGATAGAGAATGCTGGTGGTGGCAGGAAATTCTTCCGGCGGACAATAGGTATGATAGTTCCCGCCGCAATCTTTATTGTGTTTCGTGTCCCAGTCCATGTAGCGGGTTACAAAAAGATCGAGCTTCCCGTCGTTATCGTAATCCAAAAATCCGGCGGAAACCGACCATCCGCCCGCCGCGACCCCCGCTTTGGCCGTCACATCCGTGAAGGTACCGTCGCCGTTATTGTGATACAGAATATTTTTTCCGTAACTGGTGACATAGAGATCGGGATAGCCATCGTTATCGTAGTCGCCGACAGCTACACCCATGCCATAGTTTCCGTCGCCGGCGTTCGCCAGGCCGGCCTGCTCGGTTACGTCGGTGAAGGTTCCGTCTTTATTTTGCCGGTACAGGCGATTCCAGTAGCGCGGGTCGTGACGCTCGAAGTTTTCTGGGGTTCGCATCGGGCTGCTGACGTGCCCGCCATTCACCAAGAAGATGTCCAATAAGCCGTCATTGTTGTAGTCGAGGAGAGCCACTCCCCCGGGCATAGTTTCAATCAGATATTTCTGCGGAGTGGGCGAATTCTGCAGCGTGAAATCCAAGCCAGGAGGCGGGTGGACATCGAAAATTGGCGCAGCAAGAGTCGTCGCCCATAACTCCAAGGCGAAGACGCAGCATACGCGAAACAAGTTGTTACTCAACCGAGATTTCCTTCAGGCGCACAGCATATCGCGAGGGAGGTGTAGTGTGCACCCTCCCGCTCGATGTTTCTCCAGCCATGGGGACGGCAGCAGTTCTGTTCGACCGTCGAAACCGAAGATGAATTTTACGCCCGCCGCCGAGTCGATTCCCGCTCCACAAGTTTAGGCGGAATCAGTATCTTTTGCGGTCTCATCGGGGACTTTAATCCAATTCTCGCCATCAGAAGCTCAGCCGCTAGCACTCCTATCTGGCAGGTGCCCTGGTCGATGGTGGTCAGCGGAACCGACAACGCATCGGAGTAGCGAACATTGCCGGCACCTACGACGGCAATATCCTGAGGCATCTTCAGGCCAGCCTCCAGGATGGCCTTCATGGCGCCGATTGCTACCGGGTCGTTGTAACAGAAAACTCCGTCCGGGAGCGGGCGCAGCTCCAGCAGCCGACGCATCCCCTGGTATCCGCTGTGGTCTCCATGGCCGGCAAAAACGATGTACTCCGAATGCGAACGGAAAGCGGCCAACGCCAGCGCCTGGTTGTAGCCTTCCAGACGTTCCGCAGCGATTCGGACTTCGGGACCGCGGAGGTGCCCAATTCGACAACAGCCTTTTGCGATCAGATGCTCCGTCGCCAATCTGCCGATAGCACGGTTGTCGGCTCCCACAAAGCAAGCCCGCAGACCTGCGATCGGACGGTCAATCAGAATAAAAGGAATATTCCGGCGATGCATCCGCTTGAAGACATCCAGACGGCGCGGCGGTTGCGAGGAAGCGATGATTAATCCGTCTACTTGGCGGGCTAAGAGAGAGTCTATCTCGCTGGCCTCCATTGCGGGATCTTCCTCGAACGATGAGATCACAATGTGATAATCGTGCGGCCGGACGGTCTGCGCCACAGCCCGCGCGATCTCTGCAAAGAATGGGTGCGCGAATTCCGGCAGCAGCACCCCAATCGTGTAGGTTCGGCGCGTGACCAGGCTGCGCGCCACCCAGTTCATTTGATAGTTCAATTGCTGAGCGCGGCGCAGCACTCGCTTGCGCGTAGCCTCGCTGATCCGCCCCTGGTTGCGCAGAACTTTCGATACGGTCACCACCGAAACATTCAGGTCCTTAGCGATGTCCTGCATGGTGGCGGGCATGAGGGGGAAGCATAGCACCTGTTCCAGGGTTAACGATAATTCAAATGCATATAATCCATTTTCTACTTGACAACGGTCGCGCTCGTAGACCAGAATCCGGCCACTGTAATTTCGACTAACGTTTGGGGAAATTCCTGTACCGGAAAGAGTCATCTATGCCCAGTCGCATACTCTGGAGTCTGCTGCTCTCGATCGGCATCCTTGTTTCCACCTCGCTCTCGCTCTTCGGCCAAAACACCTATGGCTCGATCGCTGGCGCAGTCACCGACACCTCCGGAGCCACGGTTGCGGACGCGAATGTAACCCTGACCAACCTGGGCACACAGGAAAAGCGCACCCAGTCCAGCGGATCGGACGGGCTCTTCACGTTTGTGAACCTGTTCCCCGGCCAGTACCGGATCGACGTGGAAAAGCAGGGCTTTAAGCACTTCGTGCGCGCCGATGTTGCGGTCGATGTGCAGCAGAGCACGCGTGTCGATGCCGCGCTCCAGGTCGGCGAAGTGAGTCAGGTCGTCGAGGTCACTTCGGCCACGCCCTTGCTGCAGACTGAGAGTTCCTCGCTGGGCACGGTGGTCGACCAACGCGAGGCCAACGAGCTGCCTCTGAACGGCCGCAACATCTTCAACCTGACCACGATTACTCCGTCCGTGATTCCGCAAGGCAGTACGGAAGGCAACGTGGTTGGCAAGAATCCATTCGATTTCGCCAACTATCAGATCGGTGGCGCTTTCGCGAATGAAGGGGCAGAGTACCTGGATGGTCAACCCCTGAACATCGGCTACATCAATCTGCCTTTCCTGGTTCCGACCCAGGACTCGATCTCAGAGTTCAAGGTTCAGGACAACAACCTCGGCCCCGAGTGGGGCAAGTTCGCCGGCGGCGTCATCAACATGAGCACCAAGTCGGGAACCAACACTTGGCATGGCGAAGGCTATGAATACCTGCGAAATAAAGTTTTGAATACCAACGAGTTCTTTAACAAGGAGTCCGAAGTAAACGCGGGCCTGCCCAATAAGCCCGTGCCATTCACGCAGAACCAGTTTGGCGGCGCTGGGGGCGGAGCGCTTGTGAAGAACCGGACCTTCGTTTTCGGCAGCTATGAGGGCTTCCGGCTTCGGACGGGCACACCATTCAACACTACGGTCCCAACCCTCAGCGAACGCCAAGGAGACTTCTCAGATTTATGCGCCAGCTTCAGCGCGACTGGAGTTTGCCAGGATGGCGGTGGCACCATCCACCAGATATACAACCCACTTACGGCAACATCGCTGACCTCGACGCGCTCGCCGTTTCCCTTCAACTGCATCGCAGATCTCACCACGTACTGCCAGACGCACGCCCCGAGCGTGGGCAATCTCATCAACCCCACCTCGGCTTATCTGCTGAACAAGCTGATTGCAGATCCGACGACCGGAGGTACGCTGCTTAACTTTCTTAAGGACGCGAGCACGGGCGGCGATACGGACGAATATGTGGCCCGCGCCGATCAAACCATCAGCAGCAGGCAGACTCTTTTCGGCCGCTTCACCTATTGGAAGCTGCTCAGCCTGTCGCAGGATCCGTTTGGCACCGGACTTTGCAAGGACCGTTGCGCGGAAAACACACGGAGCAAGAGCGTAGCCATCGGGTATAACTTCGCAATCAGCTCCAACACAATTTTCAATCTTAACGCCAGCATCAGCCGATTCCACTATCTGCGAGCCCCAGTCAATGACGGCTTCGATGTGACCCAGGAGGGCTGGCCCGCCGCCTATAACGCTCTAGTGCCGAGTATCGAGCGCACACCGTTGACCCCCTGCTTCGCCCAGAATGATTCCCTGGTTGGTTGCAGCCAGGGGCAAAGCTCTATTGACGATCTCAATACGCAGTTCAACGTTTCCCCGCAGTTAACGATGATCCGGGGGCACCACAATCTGGTTGCTGGTCTCCAACTCGAAGAGGGCTACGACAACTACCTGCAGACCAATACTGGCGGCGGGCTGATTTCGTTCGCCGGGTCTTGGACTTCGGCCGTACCGGGTACGGTGGGGAACGGCAATGGCAACGGAAACGGCGAAGATTTCGCCGACTTCCTCCTGGGCTACGGCAACGGAGTAGGCGCCGCATTCGGCAACCAGACGACCGGTTCTCTGGTCATTTCGGGGCCGATTTCCGGCAAGCAAACCTACCGCGCTTTTTACTTCGGGGATACCTGGCACGCAACTCCTAAGCTGACCTTGAACCTGGGCGTCCGATACGAACTGCAAGGGCCGTGGTCGGAACGCTACGACAAGATGAGTTACTTCAATCCGTCCGTCACGAATGCTTCGGTCACAGGTTGCGGTGGCGCACCCGGAACCTCTTGTCCAGGCGATGTTTTCCTGGTCGGGACCGGCGCCAACCACAGCAGAAACAATTTGCCACTCTCTTATAAGGAAGTCCTGCCGCGACTTGGATTCGCATACGCGGTCGATTCGAAGACGGTGGTTCGTGGCGGCTACGGTATTTTCTTCATTCCCAATTACGTGTCGTTCAACGCCAACCCCTACAACGACATTCTTAACAGCGCTACCTCGAATTTCTACAACACTGACGACCACGGGGTCTCCCCCGCTGCCACGCTCAACCAAAATACCTGTGCTGAGCCCACGCTCGGCGGTGGCACGCTCGTGTGTACCGGCGCAGGACCATTTAATCAGGGCCAATATGGGCCAACCGGGCAGCCTGTGGCCGGCGCGGGTGCGAACGTGATTACAGCAGTCGCTGGCCGCAACCCGCAGCCGAATGTCTCTCAGTACGCCTTAACGCAGAACAACTTCTCCGATACCGGCTACACCGTGCAAAAGTACGGATATCTTGAGCAGTATAACTTCGACGTCCAACGTCAATTGCCCGGCGGGTTCTTCGCCGATGTTGCCTTTGCCGGTTCGCACGGCGTGCATCTGGAGCAATCGAACACCAACATCAACCAGATTCCGGACAGCTTCATTTTCGGTGCGGCGAGTCAATACGCCACTGGCGGCGCATCGGCCGTAACCATTAACCAGCCCTTCACGGGTGCCTACCCCTTCAGCCAGAACCTTCCTGGCGGCCTTGGGCCGGGAAATTTGATCAACGGCCAATTGGACCGCCCGTACCCGCAGTATTCCGGGCTCAACCTGAACGCTTTCGGCTGCTGCGAAAGCAACTACAACGCTCTGCAGGCCACCGTAACCCGGCGATTCCAGAGCGGCGGAACCATTCTGGTTTCCTATACCAACTCCAAACTCATGTCGAATACCGACACGCTGACCTCATGGTTGGAAGGTGGAACTACCGGAGGCGTCGGAGCAGTGCAGGACTGGAACAACCTCGCGGGAGAACGATCTCTCTCCTCGCAAGATATTCCCCAGCGCCTGGTGGCCAGCTACGTGCTTGATCTGCCCTTTGGACACGGCAAGAAGTTCCTTTCCGGCATGAGTGGGATCGGCAACGCTGTAGTATCCGGTTGGGGCTTCGATGGCATTACTACCTTCCAGCGGGGTTTCCCCGTCAAGGTAACTTGGGGAGGCGGTGACGCTCTTACCAACGCAGGCTTGGGTGTGGGTACGCTTCGACCCGACTATATTGCCGGATGCGACAAGAACCGAGGCGGAAGCTCCCTCTCCAGAGTCAACGAATGGTTCAACACGGCCTGCTTTACGGCGCCCAGCGGTAACGATGGCAGCATCAGCGTTCCGAACAATCCCTGGAGCTTCGGTAATGAGCCCCGCGTCGACGCTACCCTTCGCCAGCAAGGCGTGGTTAATTTCGACTTTGCGGTCTTCAAACGGACTTCGATCATGGAGAGGCTGAATGTCGAGTTCCGCGCCGAGTTCTTCGACCTCTTCAATCACCCCCAGTTCGGACCGCCGAACAATACTGCAACCAGCCCGACCTTTGGCGTAGTAACCAACACGGTGA
>Ga0210391_10001909_pt1 | contig 18493 bp, 10 predicted proteins | sample IncBWC12OmetaG_FD_160573 | JGI IMG/M metagenome (GOLD analysis project Ga0210391, IMG submission 160573) | Forest soil microbial communities from Barre Woods Harvard Forest LTER site, Petersham, Massachusetts, United States - Inc-BW-C-12-O ... | reverse complement strand
CGTGAAGATGGACCGTCTCGCCGACGCCTTGTGCGCCGCTGGCTTGGAGAATCACTCCCCAGTAGTACGTACCGTATTCAATCGCCGGCATGTTCGCCTCCGCGAAATTGTTTTTGGGCTTGTATGATGCCCGACGTGAAGCGCTGGCTCGGGTCAGTTGGGTTTGGGCGGCGGAGCGTCTTCCTCTTCCGCGAGTTTCAGAATTTCGTCGCGAGTGAAAAGCCCACCGTCCATCGTGACGCGGATCGTTCCGATCGCGCCTTGGTAGACGATGTGAGTTTCACCGACGTCGTGGCCCATTTGCCGCAAGTGTTCCTTCGCGTGGATCAGATCTTCGTCAGCCGTGCTCATGGCGAACCTCCTGAAATGCGTGGTGCGAAACTTAAATCAAGCCGCTGTCTTCGCGTCAACTGACGATGCGTGTACGGCGCGATGTTGATGACGGCCGGCCGCTTCTGTTAGCGCGGCAAGGCGATCCGCGAGCACGGGCGTCAGCTGGTTGCTGCGGAAACGCCAAGTCCAATTTCCTTCTGCGGTGCCAGGGACGTTCATGCGCGCTTCGCTGCCGAGGCCGAGCACATCTTGCAGCGGAATGATCGCGAGTTGTGCGATGGAATTCATCGCTGTGCGAATGAGCGCCCAGTGGATTGGATGACCGTTGGACTGCAGATACGCCTGCGCCTGGTGCAACTGAAGGCGAGCGGCGCGATCGGTTTCGGCCGCTGCGTGAAGCGCGCGCCACCAGCCTTCGGTGGTGTTGTTGTCGTGCGTGCCCGTGAACGCGACGGTATTGCGCGCGTAATTGTGCGGGCGATGCGGATTGTCGGAATCGAATGCGAATTGGAGAACGGCCATGCCGGGCAGGCCAAAGGCGTTGCGCAGGTCCTCCACTTTTTCGGTAATGACGCCGAGATTTTCCGCGACGAGAGGCAAATCACCGAGTTGCTTGCGGGCGGCTTTGAAAAGTTCGAGCCCCGGCGATTTCGCCCAGGCGCCGCCGCGGGCGGTGTCGCTGGTGGCCGGAATTTTCCAATAGGCTTCGAAACCGCGGAAGTGATCGAGGCGGAGGATGTCGACGCGGTCAAGAGTGGCGCGCAGACGTGCAATCCACCACGCGAAGCCGTCGCGCTTCATGCGATCCCAGCGATAGGTTGGGTTTCCCCAGAATTGACCGTCCTCGGTGAAGAGGTCGGGCGGAACTCCGCCGACGCTGCGCGGGTCGCCGTCGGGCGTGAGATCGAAGAGCTCGGGAGCGGACCAGACGTCCGCGCTGTCATGCTGCACATAGAACGGGAGGTCCCCGAGGATGCGGACGTCGCGTTCGCGAGAGTAGCTGCGCAGGTCTTCCCACTGGCGATGGAATTCGAATTGGACGAACTTGTGGAACTCGACGTTGTCGCGCGACGGCTGCAGGCCGGGCTTGAAGTGAGTCCAGGGCACGCCCGCATTTGTTTCGCGCAGAGCCATAAACGTTGCGTAGCCGTCGAGCCAATGAGCGTTATCGCGTTCGAAACGCGAGAATTCTGCGTCGCGCTCGAAATTCATGAAGGCGGAGCGGAGGAGCGTGAGTTTGAAGCGGCGGACGTCGGCGAAGCTCACTTTGTCTTCGGTGAATTTCGGGATGCGGCGGAGCTCGGTTTTCGCGAGGTAGCCGCGTTCGGCGAGAAGATCAGGGCTGATCAACATCGGATTGCCGGCGAAGGACGAGCGGCATTCGTAGGGCGAGTTCGAATCACCCGTAGGACCCAGCGGGAGGACGTGCCAGACGCGCTGGCGCGAGGCGTGGAGAAAGTCGACGAACTCACGCGCTGCGGCGCCGAAGTCGCCGATGCCGTAGCGCGAAGGCAATGACGTCGGGTGCAAAAGGATGCCGCTCGAACGCACGAATGGCGCGGGGGAAGATGCTCGTCGAATCTCACGCGTCGCTGTTGGTGAAGAGCGTTTGGTTCGCATCGTGTCGGCAACGGTGATTGTGGCGCAACGTGTGGCGGCGCGGCCATACGGCACACGCTGTATGGAACGTGGGGCCTTGTGGGATGCGATATGCGCACAACTCTTTTTGTTTGTGGTGAATCGGCGTCGTCGGGAAGTTTACAAGCTTCGCTGTATGGCTGCGGGGAGGAGATGTGCGTACTCTTCGACCAGTCTGGGTGTGATGTTATTCGCCGAACGGAATTTGAGAAAAGATCAAGAAAGATGGGGACAGCTTCCATTCCGTTGCCGTTGAGATGCGCTCGCGAGGAACGAACCGCAAGCTCGGGCGATCCGGTCGCTGCCGGGGTGTACGTGGCGCCGAAATATCCGGGCGCGCAGATTCTTCGTGATGGGAGATGCGCGTTACGAGTGTGGGCGCCGCATGCGAGCACCGTGGCGGTCGTGCTGGGTGCGAGTGGCGAACGCATTGAGTTGGCGCGGAGTGATGGCGGTTATTTTGAAGCTTGCGCGGCCGTTCCGGCGGGCACGCGGTATCAGATTGTCTTGGATTCACGCGAGCCTCTGCCTGATCCCGCATCGCGGTTTCAACCGGATGGCGTTCATGGCGCGTCCGAGGTTGTGGGGTTGGGCGAGTTCGCGTGGACGGACGCCGGCTGGAAAGGCGTCGCGTTGCGCGATGTGATTCTTTACGAGTTGCATGTTGGCACGTTTACGCCGGAGGGTACGTTGGACGCGGCGACAGGTGACCTCGATCGCTTGCGAGACCTCGGAGCGAGGGCGATTGAGCTCATGCCGGTCGCGGAATTTCCTGGCGCGCGAAATTGGGGATACGACGGAGTTTTCCCGTACGCCGTGCAAAGTTCGTACGGCGTGCCGCTCGCGCTGCAGCGCTTCGTCGATGCTGCACACGCGCGCGGGATCGCGGTGATTCTGGACGTGGTTTACAACCACCTCGGTCCGGAAGGGAATCGCCTCGACGAGTTTGGGCCTTATTTTACGGATCGTTATCGCACGCCGTGGGGGCGCGCCATCAATTTCGACGGTGCGGACAGCGACGCCGTTCGCGAGTTCTTCCTTTCGAATGCGATTTTCTGGCTGCGCGAATTTCATTTGGATGGGCTGCGACTCGACGCGGTGCACGGTATTTATGATTTGGGAGCGCGTCATATTCTGGCGGAGCTGCGGTCGCGGGTTGAGGAGCTTGAATCGGAAACTGGCCGCACGATTCATCTGATCGCCGAAAGCGATTTGAACGACGCAAAGTTTCTTCGCGGCACTAACGAAGGCGGCTATGGTCTCTCCGCGCAGTGGAGTGACGATTTTCACCACGCGCTGCACGTGCTGCTGACGGGGGAGGGTAACGGCTACTACGTCGACTTCAACGGGTTGGCGGATTTGAGTCGGGCGCTGCAGCAAGGTTGGCGCTACGCGGGCGATTACTCGGCATTTCGTCGTCGGCACCATGGGAACTCGCCGAGGGGTTTGCGGCCAGAGCAGTTTGTGGTTTGCAGCCAGAATCACGATCAGATCGGCAATCGCGCGGCAGGAGACCGACTGGCCTCGTCTCTCGCCGTCGATCAGTTGAAACTTGCTGCGGCGGCTGTGCTCTTGAGCCCGTTCGTTCCGCTACTTTTCATGGGCGAAGAGTACGGCGAGACCGCGCCGTTCCCGTACTTCACGAGCCATTCCGATCTTGGGCTTACCGAAGCGGTTCGACGCGGACGGCGCGAGGAGTTTGCGGCATTTGGCCATGGTTACGAAGTGCCTGATCCGCAAGCCGAATCGACGTTCGAATCGGCAAAGCTCGATCGAACTTACGCCAGGACCGCAACTGGGCGGGAAATCGGTGAGTTTTATCGCGATTTGATTCGCCTGCGAAACGAAGCAGGAATCGCGGGAGTGTGGCCGAGCGTCAGCACGGATGAAGCGTCTGGACTACTGCGGCTCGAGTACCGCGACGCACGAGTTCCGTTGCTCGTTCTCTTCAATTTTGGAAGCGCAGCGATTGAGATTGGCCACGTTTCTGCCGAAGCGAACTGGAAACCCGTTCTAAATTCCAACAGCCTCGTCGAGCACAAAGAAGAAGCCGCCAATACCGGACGAATCTCGATCCCGGCGCAGTCGGTGATGGTCTTCAAGAGCTCGGAGGCCGCGAAAGCGATCGGAGCTTCATGAAATACGTCTGCATCCACGGACACTTTTACCAGCCGCCACGTGAGAACCCGTATCTGGAAGCGGTGGAAGTGCAGGATTCAGCAGAGCCGTACCACGACTGGAACGAACGCATCACGGCCGAGTGTTACGCGCCGAACGCCCAGTCGCGGTTGCTTGACGATGCGCAGCGGATCGTTCGCCTTGTGAATAATTACGCGCAGATCAGCTTTAACTTTGGGCCGACGCTGCTTCTGTGGATGGAGTCGAAAGCCCCGAGCGTTCTGGTCGACATTCAGACGGCGGATCAATACAGCGTGGGGCGATTCGGCGGGCACGGTTCGGCCATCGCGCAAGCCTACAACCACATGATCCTGCCTCTCGCGAATACACGGGACAAGGCGACGCAGGTGCAGTGGGGCATTGCGGATTTTGAAAAGCGTTTCGGCCGAAAGCCGGAAGGCATGTGGCTACCGGAAACCGCGGTGGACACGGCGTCGCTTGAAGCGTTGGCAGCCGAGGGCATCAAGTTTACGGTTCTCGCGCCGAGGCAGGCGAGGCGCGTTCGCGGAGAAAATGAAAAGCAATGGCGCGATGTAAGTGGAGAGAAAGTTGACACGCGCCGGCCGTACAAAGTGACGTTGCCATCGGGAAAGCAGATCGCTGTGTTTTTCTACGACGGCCGTATTTCTCAGGGCGTGGCTTTCGAAGGATTGCTCGACGACGGCAAGCGCTTCGCCGATCGACTGCGATCTGGATTCAGCGACTCGCACGGTGAGGCGCAACTCGTCCACATCGCGACCGATGGTGAGACTTACGGCCATCACCACACGCACGGCGAGATGGCGCTCACCTACGCGCTCAATGACATCGAAAAAAGCGGCGACGTGAAACTGACGAACTACGGCGAGTACCTCGAACTCTTTCCGCCCAAGGAGTTTGTCGAGATCATCGAGAACACATCGTGGAGCTGCGTTCACGGGATTGAGCGTTGGCGCTCGAATTGCGGGTGCAACGCGGCCCGGCGGGCCGGCTGGACGCAGGCATGGCGCGAGCCTCTGCGCAACGCACTCGACGCGCTGCGAGACGAGCTTGCCATGCTGTTCGAGCTGCAGGGGAAAATTCTGCTGCGCGACCCGTGGCGCGCGCGTGACGAATACATTCGCGTGATTCTCGACCGCTCGGACGAGAACGTCGACAAATTCCTGCTCGAACACGCCGGCCGAGATCTAAATTCCAGCGAGCAGGTTCGTGCTCTTAACCTGCTGGAGCTGCAGCGCCACGCGATGTTGATGTACACCAGTTGCGGATGGTTTTTCGACGAGTTGTCTGGCCTCGAAAGCGTGCAGGTGCTGCAGTACGCAGGCCGCGCTATACAGCTGGCGCGCGAAATTACCGAGGATTCATCGGTCGAAGAGCGCTTTCTTTTGCGCCTGAGTGCGGCGAAGAGCAATCTTCCGGAGCATCGCGACGCCGCGAACACTTACGACAAGTGGGTGAAGCCCGCGGCGGTGAAGCTCGAAACGGTGGCGGGCCACTACGCCGTCAGCTCGCTATTCGAAAATTACGGCGAGCGCACGGAAATCTATTGCTACGGCGTGGATCGCCGAGAGTATACGCACGAAGCTGAGGGGCGGTCGCGTCTTGCGATAGGCCGCGCGATTTTCAGTTCGCGAATTACGCGCGAGTCGAAACCGCTGAGCTTCGCCGTTCTATACCTCGGCGACCACAACATCGCGGGTGGCGTGCGCGTGTTCCACGATCCGAAGCTATTCAAACAACTGCGCGAAAGCTTGACCAGCTCGTTTGAGCGCGCGGATACCGCGGCTGTGATTCGCGCGATCGACGACCAATTCCGCGAGCTAACGTTCTCGCTACGCACACTTTTCCGCGACGAGCAGCGCCGCATCATCAACCTGATCCTGCAGGACCGCCAGAACGCCGTGTCCGCGTCGTTTCAGGGCGTTTACGAAAATCACGCTTCGTTGATTCGCTTTCTGAACGCGCTGGACATGCCTGTGCCGCCGGCGTTTCTCGCGGCGACAAACATCGCGCTGAACGATCAGCTGCGCAAGGCGCTTGAACAGCCCTCGATCGACACTGAAGCCGTGAAAAGTTCGCTCCGTGAAGCGGAGGCGAGCCACGCTACGCTGAACACCACGGCGCTGGAGTTCATCCTGCGGAAACGGATTGAAGACTCCGCGCACGCCTTTGCGGCGCAGCCGGCGAGTCCGGAGACGCTCAAGAATCTGCATTTCCTGCTCGACCTGAGTTCGCAGCTGCCATTCCAGGTGAATTTGTCAGAGGCACAAAACGTCAGCTTCAAACCGCTCATCGACGCAGCTACGCATGTGAATGGCAACGGAAATGGAAATGGAGCGTCGGGGTCGCGTCGCGACGAGATTGTCGCCGTGATGGAGCGGCTCCAGATTCACGATCCGGAGTTGAAATGACCCGGATCCCATGCGCGACGTACCGGCTGCAGCTCAACTCGAAATTCACATTCGCTGACGCGGAAAAGGTGCTCGACTATCTGGTCGCACTTGGGATTTCGCACGTCTACCTTTCACCGATCCGCACGAGCCGGAAGCGAAGTACGCACGGCTACGACGTCACCGACCCGACGCAAGTCGATCCAGAGCTGGGCGGGGAAGCGGCGCTCGAGGAATTTCAAGCTGCGCTTCGCGCGCGAGGGCTGGGGCTGATCGTCGATGTGGTGCCGAACCACATGGCGGCGAGCAGCGAGAATCGCTGGTGGATGGACGTGCTCGAGCAGGGGCCCGGGTCGGCTTACGCGTCGTATTTCGATGTGGCGTGGCGGCGCGGCGATGGGTCGGAAGGGAAGGTAATGCTTCCTTTTCTCGCCGAAACGTTTGGCGAAGCGCTCGATCGCGGGTTGCTTCGACTATCGTTTCAGGAGTCACGGCTGTCGGTGTCTTATAACGGGCACTCGTTTCCACTTTCACCCTCGACTTACGCCGATGTGCTCGGCAGGAATCTCGAAGTACTAAAGGGAGCATTGTCGCAGGACTCGCCCGAGTTTTTGGAATTTCAGGGGATTCTTGCTGCGGCGCGGGCGATTCAATCTGGATTTAGTGGATCGAACGGGGCGCTTCGCACGCAGTTTCACGCGCTGCGCGGGCGGCTGCAAAAGCTGGCGTCGGACTCGCCGATGATTTGCGCGTTTATAGAAAACAATTTGGACGAGCTGAATGGGCGACGTGGAGATGTGGCGAGTCTTGCGAATCTGGAACGCATTCTTGCCGCGCAACATTACTCGCTGGCCTACTGGCGCACGTCTGGCGACGAGATCAACTACCGGCGGTTTTTCTCGATCGACGATCTTGTGGGCGTGCGCGTCGAGGACCCTGAGGTGTTCGAGGCAACGCATGCGGTGCTGGCTCGGCTGAATGCTCACGAGCCGCATCCGGGGCTGCGCGTTGATCACATTGACGGGCTGCACGATCCGCTGGCCTACCTGCAGAAGCTGTCGCAATTCATTCGCAATGGAAGCGAGCCGGGATATTTGGTTGTGGAGAAGATTCTGGCGCCGGGCGAACGAATGCCGGCGGATTGGCCGGTGGAAGGGACGACCGGATACGACTTTCTGAATGAGTCGACGCGCGTTTTTGTGGATGAGGCGAATGGGGCGGCGCTCGAGAAGATCTATTCCGAATGGACCGGCGAGAAGGAAGGATTCGAAGAGGTCGCGTATAGCAAGAAAATGTTTGTGATGCGCGAGCTTTTTCGGGTGGAGATGCGTTCGCTAGGACGCGAACTCGCGAATCTCGCTCGTGACGATCGCTATGCGCGCGAGATTGAGTCGGCGGCGCTAGGCGAGGCGCTGATCGAAGTGTCGGCGTGCTTGCGGCAGTACCGCACATACATTCGCAGCGTAGAAGTGTCGCCGAGCGACGGCGCCGCAATTGAGGATGCCGTCAAGGAGGCGCGCCGCCGGAATGCCGGGCTAGACCGGCGAGCTTTCGACTTCACGCGCGAAGTATTGTTGCTTGAGGCCGCTCCACACGTTCGACCGGAACAGCGCGAGGGACGGCTCACGTTCGTGATGCGATGGCAGCAGTTCACCGGGCCGATCACTGCGAAGGGGCTCGAAGATACTGCGCTCTACAATTACTTTCCACTATCAGCATTGAATGAGGTTGGCGGCGATCCGAAGATCGCGCGTGCAGGCGCGAGTACTTTTGCGAAGTTTCTCGAAGAGCGGGACCGGCGCTGGGCGCATTCGATGAATGCTTCGACAACTCATGATACGAAGCGATCGGAGGATGTTCGCGCCCGCATCGCTGTGCTGTCTGAGATTCCCTCGGAGTGGGGCGCTGCGCTCGATCGCTGGTCCGCGATGAATCGCAAGTGGGTCGAGAATGTCGACGGTGAAGACACGCCGGACCGCAACGAAGAATATCTTTTGTATCAGACGCTCATCGGTACGTGGCCGCTTGACGGCCGCGCGTGGGAGAAGTGGGTTTCGCGGCTGCAGGAGTACGCGGTAAAGGCGAGCAGGGAAGCGAAGGTGCACACGCGTTGGGTAAAGCCGAATCTGGCGCGCGAGGAGGCGTTGCAGAAGTTTTTGGCGTCTATTCTCGATCGGAGCGCGAATTCGGAGTTTATCAACGACGTTGCGAGATTTCAGAAGGTGACGGCTGAGTGCGGAATGCTGAATGGCTTGAGCCAAACGCTACTGAAACTCGCTTGTCCCGGCGTGCCGGATTTCTATCAGGGTTCGGAGACGTGGGATCTGCGGCTCGTCGATCCTGACAATCGCTCGCCGGTTTGCTTCCAGGCGCTGGACGGGCAGCTGGGACAGGTACGCGAGATTGCAAAGCGGCGTGATCCTGCGGAGCTGGAAAATCTAGCTGCGCGATGGCAGGACGGGCGGGTTAAGGTGCATCTGATCCAGTCGGTGCTGGCGTTTCGGCGCGCTCACGCGCAGCTGTTTGAAGATGGAGCTTTTGAAGCGCTTACGGTGACGGGCGAGCATGCCGGGAGAGCGTTCGCGTTACGACGAGCGCACGGCAAGGAATCGGCGGTGATTGTGATTCCGCGCTGCGTCGCGTCGCTGAAGGTGCCGTTCGATCGCGCCGGTCGGAGCAAATTCTGGAGCGATACCTCGATCGCGCTGCGTGCTGACATTTCTTCCTGGATCAATATTGTCGCGCCCGGCGCGCCTGCGATTCGCGCTACGTCGGGGCGGCTCTCGCTCGGCGATGTATTCGAACAGTTTCCCGTTGCACTGCTGACGCCCTCCGCGTAGCTAGACCACGCCTGCCGCGATCTGAACACCCTTAAGAAGTTGTTGTCGCGTGGCGCAGCTCTGCGTCGCCGCCTGCTGGCGCGGGAGTACTCGACGTCGGCGGGCCCACCGATTTTACTTGCGACTCGGAGTGCATCACGTCGAGTAGAGCGCGGGTGACTTGATCGTCGATCTCCGTGGCTTTCTCGCGCGTGACCGGATAGCGAATGATCACCTCCGGGCCGGACTGCGTGAACCTCATGCGCAACTGCGGCTGCGGCAACTCGACCGGCAAATTCAGCGAACTTTCCATGCGGCGGTGCTGTTGCTCGAAGTTGTCGCGGTATTTCGCGTAGACGCTGTTCACCGCGCCGATCATCTGCTCCTGCGACGCGCGAAAATCGCTATCGGCCGAAAGCGTGAGCGTGACTTCGTGCCACAGGAAATTCGCGCCGGGGATTTGTTTGAAGAGGCCCGCGGTCGGCTGAAAGACGATCGCGTTGGGAAATTCCACGGTGCGCCCGGTCGGGACGAGGTCGCCGCTCGTTCCGCTGGGGCCGAGTTCCATGAGGGAGAGGCGCATTAAGTCGATGTCGACGACGTTGCCGGTGACGCCGGAGATTTCGATGCGATCTCCGACGCGAATGCTGTACTTGCCGAGGAGCACGAAGTAGCCGACGCCCGAGAGGATCACGTTCTGCAGGCAGACGGCGATGCCGGCGGCCAAAAGGCCGGCGAACGTGGTGAAGGACCGCAGGTCGGTGGAGAAGCTGATCGCGATGACTGTTGCGAACGCGACGAACATGACGATTCGGCGCAAGAGCAGCATCAGATTGCGGCGCCGCAAATCGTGGATGTAGTGATAAACCAGGCGGCGCAGGACTTCGAACACTCCGAAGGTTACAAGTAACGCGATGCCGAGAGTGCCAAGCCGTATCGCGAGGCCGCGGACGTCGCGGGTGCGCTGGCCGTCCAGGGTTTGCTTCCAGTTGGTGAGGTTGGCTTTGTAGCGGTCGAGAAGGATGTTTTGCTTCGCGAGAGGCAAGGCAGCGACAGAGATTGTCTTGAATTGCGATTCGAGCGTTTGAATCTGCTGCTTGCGCTGATCGATCTGCTGTGGGTCGGGCGTGTCCGGCTGGTTTGAGAGGTCGTCGCCTTGCTTGGCGGTGTCGCGCAGTGCGGAGGCGAGTGGCGCGATCATAGTCTTGGTCGACTGTTGAAGTGCGTTCGTGATCGCAAGGCTTCCGTCGAGCGTGTGACTCTTCTGCCGGATGGACCATAGATCCGACGCGATGCCGAGGATGCCGGAGGGCGACGGCCGGGCGCCTGTCTGCACCGGAGGCGCGGAGCTGCTGTTGCTGGCGGACTTTCCGGAGTTGGAAGATGCGGATGTCGACGCGTGCGCTCCCGGTACGGATTGCTCCAGCTCGTTAATCTGGGCGAGCAAGCTGTTGCCCTTGGCGGAGCTGTCGGCGCCGGCGCTGAATTGCAGCAGGTTGTTCAGAACGTCGCTGCGGGTTTGGGAGAGTTCAAGAGCGCTTTGCGTTTCATCGATTTCCGATTGCAGCGTGACGCGAGACTTGCCTTTGGCGGTTTGGAGTTGCAGCTTCAGCGCATCGAGCTTCTGTTTCTTTTGCTGGATGCTGTCCTGCGCGCGAGCCGCCATCTCGGAAAGGTTCTGATACTGCGAAGTAGTGCCGGATGCGTTCTGGGCATTTGCGTCGCCACTAGCGGCGGCGAGGAGCTGCGCGTTGGCGCGAGCGAAGTCGAACGAGAGGCTGAGGACCTGGTTGGCGATGTCGCGGTCGTTGTAGACGAACAGGACGTCCGTCGGCTGATCGGCGAGTTGTTCTTCGGAGCCGAGGTGGCGATACCAATCGATGGTCTGATTCAAAAAACTCAAGGTCTGATGCGAGTCGGGCGTTGTGACCGCAGCGGCTTCAGTTGCCATTCCAGAAAAGGCGATAAATGTGAGTAAAGCGAACGCAAGCAGCTTCCGGACAGGTCCCGTCATCATTCCCCCTAAAAACCATTTGATGACGCGACTGCGGCGAGAGTCACCCGTCGCGGATTGTTGCGGCCATGGGATGAGGGAAATCACTGAGGTGCATACCGTGAAACCCGTATGAACACGACGGCCGGAACGCGAGATGATAGGGAGAGCAATCAGTCTTTGAAGAGAAATCGAATCCAGAGGGGTAGTGCGCGTCGAATTTAAACGCGCAGACGGAGTAGATTGCGAAAGGGGCCTCACCGAGGCGACACGAATGGATCTCGAAGATCTGGGCGTAATCGGAAACTGTCAGTTTTCCGCGATCATTAGAAACTCGGGAGAGATCGTCTGGTGCTGCCTGCCGCGATTCGACTCCGACCCTGTGTTCTCCACACTTTTGGATTCCGCCGACGGAGGCAAATTCGCCATCGGTCCAGCTGACGGGGAAGCCGGCGTTCAAAGCTACGTCGAGAACACAAATATCCTGCGCACCGTATTCGAAACGTCGTCCGGCCGCTTTCAAGTGATTGATTTCGCGCCGCGTTTCGTCGAACACGGCCAGACGTTCATGCCGACGCAGATTTTCCGCGTGATCGAACCGCTTGAGGGGACGCCACGCCTCCGCGTGCTGTGCGACCCGAAACTCGGATGGACAAAGCACACCCCAGTCCGCACGAATGGATCGAATTACATCCGCTTCGAGGGATTTGGCAGCGAACTTCGGCTCACATCGGATGTTCCGGTTTCGTACCTCACCGGCCAGCCGTTCACGCTCACAGGCCGACGGCACGTCGCGCTTAGCTGGGGAACCCCGATTGAGGGACCGCTCGCGCCGCTTGCCGATCAATATTTTAAGGAAACCGCGGCTTATTGGGACCACTGGGTGAAGCAGTGCAACATCCCACCGCTGTATCAAGCTGCCGTGATCCGCTCTGCGCTTGCGTTAAAGCTTCACTGCTTCGAGGACACCGGAGCGATTGTCGCCGCGATGACTACGTCGATTCCAGAATCGCCGGGGAGCGGGCGCACCTGGGACTATCGCTACTGCTGGCTGCGCGACGCTTACTACTGTCTCGGAGCGTTCCGGCTGCTCGGACAATTCGAGGAGCGCGAAAGCTTCATTCACTACCTGCTGAACATCGCCGGCGGCACCAAGGATTTGAATCTCGCGCCGCTCTACAGCGTGGATGGAGCGCACGGCCCTGAGGAACAGATTCTCGACAATTGGCCGGGCTACTGTGGCGACGGTCCAGTGCGAATTGGAAATGGAGCGTCGCTGCATACGCAGAACGATGTGTTCGGCGAAATGGTGATGTCGTTGGTCCCGATATTTCTCGATGACCGGTACCGCTCCGACCGCTCGAAGGAAACGCTGAAGCTCATTCAGGACCTTGCGCGCAAAGCGATTTCGGTCGCGGGTGCGCCCGATGCGGGCATCTGGGAATACCGCACGGAGTGGAAGCCGCAGACATTTTCCTCGTTGATGTGCTGGGCCGCGGCGGATCGCATGGCTCGTGTGGCATCGCGCCACGCGAGCGGTCTGGAGGATGAGTTTCGCAGCGCCGCAAGCCGCATCCATCAGGATATTCTCAGCAACGCCTGGCATCCCGAGCTGAAATCGTTCGCCGGAGCGTACGGTGGCGCGGATCTCGATGCATCGCTGCTGCAAATGACGCATCTTCGCTTTCTGCCGCTGGACGATCCGCGCCTCGCGAGCACGATCGAAGCAATTCGCTCGACGCTTTCGCATAAAGGATGGCTCTTCCGTTACAAGCTGGACGACGGCTTTGGATCGCCGGTGGTGGCGTTCACGATCTGCACGTTCTGGCTGATCGAAGCGCTGGCGGAATCGGGGCGCAAGGCCGAAGCCAAACAGGCGCTCGACCGGCTCCTTTCTACTGCGTCGCCGCTGGGCCTGATTTCCGAGGACTTTCAGACGAACACTCTGAAAATGTCGGGAAATTTTCCGCAGGCCTACTCGCACGTTGGACTGATTCACGCGGCATTCGCAACGTCGCCCACCTGGGCCGATTATTTGTAAGTTCACACCTCCAACCTCGCAGCTTAAACCGCGCACGCTTCTACACGCGTCGTGGCGGGCGAAAGCCGCTCCGGCACGCTGCGCGGCACGGAACAATTTCTCGGCAATCCGCGTATCTCCTGCCAGCCAGGGATCGAGTGTTCAATCCTTGCCGGGAGCGGAGCGATGGCGAGCGGAAACTTCCTTGAGAATCTCGTAGCAGATTTGCGCAACGCGGTTCGCGTGCTGTGGCGCAGCAAGGCGTTCACTGCGACAGCAGTGGCGGCTCTGGCGCTCGGCATCGGCGCCAACACAGCGATTTTCTCGGTGGTAAACGCCGTCCTGTTGCAACCGCTTTCCTATCCCCAACCCGACCGCCTGGTCGCGCTCCAGCGGCACTTTCCGGACGGGACCGGCAGGTCGATCTCGATTCCGAAATTCATTGTCTGGCGCGAACAAACGCAGGTCTTCCAGTCCGTGGCGGCGTACGACTTCGAAGGGCCTGGTATCAATCTTACCGGCGGCGACTTGCCGCAACAGGTGAAGGGAATTCACGCGTCGTATGGGTACTTTGACGTCTTTGGAGCGCCATTCGCTCTGGGGCGGCCGTACAGCGCGGACGAAGATAGGCCGGATGGCCCGAAGGTTATTGTGATCAGTAACGGCCTGTGGCGCTCGCGCTACGCCGGCGATCCTAACATTCTCGGCAAGACGATCGAAATCACCGGCGATCCGTATCAAGTGATCGGCGTGCTCGGACCATCCTTCAAGACCGATCCGAAGGCCGACGTGTGGATCCCGCTGCAGCCCGATCCAAACAGCGCTAATCAAGGCCACTTTTTGCGGGTGGCGGCGCGCATGCGTCCCGGCGTCACCCTGACGCAAGCCAATGCAGCGATGCAAATGGCCGCTGAGGAATTTCACCGCAAATTCCCCAACGCGACCTTTACCAGCAACAACGAGTCGGCCGTGGCGACACCGCTTCGCGACACTGTGGTGTCAGACATTCGAAAGGCGCTGCTGATCCTCCTGGGCGCGGTGGGATTCGTTCTGTTGATTGCGTGCGCGAACGTTGCGAACCTGCTTCTCGCCCGTGCCACGCTCAGAAAGCGCGAAATTGCTATCCGCTCCGCTTTGGGAGCGAGCCGCGGCCGCGTGGTGATGCAGCTGCTTACGGAGAGCGTGTTGCTCTCGTTGATCGGTGGCGCGCTCGGACTTTTGCTGGGTTATGCCGGAGTCCGCACGCTGCTCGCCGTGAACCCCGTGAACCTTCCGCGCATCGACGAGCATGGAGCGAACGTGTCGCTCGATTGGCGCGTTCTGGCGTTCACGCTCTTGGTGGCGTTGTTCACCGGCGTCCTATTCGGCTTGATTCCTGCACTGAGCGGCTCGCGGACGGATCTCACATCAACGTTTAAAGAGGGCAGCTCGCGCGCAGGAAGCAGTTTCCGCCAGAACAAAGCCCGTTCGATCCTGGTGATCACCGAAATGGCGCTCGCACTGGTGTTGCTCGTCGGCGCGGCGCTGCTGATTCGCACCTATATGAGTCTTCGAGACGTGAAGCCCGGATTCGACGCGCACAACGTCCTGACGATGGAAATGTCGTTTTCCGGCGACCGGTTCAAAACGACGGCGCCGGTGACCTCCGCGGCGCAGGAGGTCGAGCGACGTGTTGACGCGATTCCCGGAATCGAGGCTGTGGCGATGACGTGCTGCCTGCCCGCAACCGGTGGCGTTGACCTACCGTTCACGATCGAAGGCGTGCCTCCCGGGGACGGCGGCTTCAACGGCGACGATCAGTGGCGCAATGTTTCGCCCGAATACTTTCAAGTTTTTAGGATTCCACTATTGCGCGGGAGGCAGTTTGACCGGCGCGACCAGATGAACTCGGACCACGTGGTCGTCATCAACGAAGCGATGGCCAAAAAATATTGGCCGAAAGGGAACGAACTCGGGGCGCGCATCACCATCGGGCACGGCCTGGGACCCGAGTTCGAAGAGGGACCGCGGCAGGTGGTCGGCGTGGTGGGTGATACGCGAGACGACGGGCTCGACAATGATCCTCCGCCGGTGATGTACATCCCTCAATCGCAATCAACCGATGGCGAAACAGCGCTGGAGAGCCGCGTGCTCCCGGTGAAATGGATAATTCGGACGAAAGTCGCGCCGCTGACGCTCAGCAACGACGTGCAGCGTGAGTTGCGCGTCGCAACCGGAGGCCTGCCCGTAGCACACGTGAGGACGATGATTGACGTAGTCGGCGAGTCCACCGCACGCAGCGATTTCAATACGATGTTGCTCTCGATTTTCGCCGGAGTAGCGCTGCTCCTAGCGGCGATCGGAATTTACGGACTGATGGCGTACTCGGTCCAGCAGCGCACGCAGGAAATTGGCATCCGCATGGCTCTCGGCGCGAGCCCGGCGACGGTGCGGAAGATGGTGGTGTTCCAGGGAATGCGTCTCGCTGCGATTGGCGTGGTGATCGGAGTGGCTGCAGCGCTGGCACTGACGCGCTTCATGGCTGATCTGATTTTCGGGGTGAAGACCTGGGATCCAGTCGTTTTCGTCACGATCACGGTGCTGCTCGCCAGTGTGTCATTCCTCGCGACCTACATTCCTGCGGTGCGCGCCTCGCGCGTCGATCCCATGGAATCGCTGCGATACGAGTAGAATAGCGGCGGGGCGGGGAGCATGGAGTGCTGAACGGTATTCGTTGGATTCCGGTCGTCGCGACGGTGGTCGCGGCGACGGCCGCAGTTGGTTCTATTTCGCGGCTCAGCGCGCACCCGGCTCTGCAGAATCTCGCGGTCGATTCTCTCGAGTTGCACGACGTCAAAGCCGAGTCCGCTGCCTACAAGGGCCGGAGCGGAATTCACATCACCGATGCCGGCGAGACTGCCGATCCGACAACAGGCCTCGCGGTCGTCCGCGGCACATCGCTCGAGAAAGGCACGATCGATGTGGAACTAAGCGGTGACACCTTGCCCAGCGCCGATCCAACGGCGCGAGGTTTCGTCGGGATCGCGTTTCGCGTGAGCGCAGACCGTGCGCGCTACGAGTGCTTTTACCTTCGTCCTAAGAATGGCCGCGCCGACGACCAGCTTCGCCGCAATCACTCCGCACAGTACATTTCGATGCCCGGTTTTCCCTGGGAGAAACTTCGCCAGGAGACGCCGGGGAAATATGAGGCGTACGTCGATCTCGTTCCGGGCGAGTGGACGAAGTTCAAGATCTGGGTGGACCGATCGAGAGCCGAACTCTTTGTGAACGGAAACGAGCAGCCGACGTTGATCGTGACGGACCTGAAGCAGGCACCTGCGAGCGGCGCGGTGGCGCTTTGGGTCGGCCCGGGAACGGACGCTCACTTCGCCGACCTTCAAATCACAGCGAAACATTAAATTGTCAGTAGAATTCGAACGAGTTCGCTAGCGTTCGATGGTCTCTTCTTCTTCCGTGGGAGTGCCGGCTTCGGCCGAGGCTTCGCTTTCACTTTCCGCCGCGGATTCGTGCATCAGCGCTGACGGCGTATCCCGCGTGGGGTGAAGCAGGTCGCCGAGCTGCAGCCGCAGATTGCCTTCATTCGAAGCGTAGGAAAGTCCCGTCTCCAGATCCACGATGCCCTCGCGAATCAGCCGCTCGATTTCGCCGTCGAAGTGGCGCATCCCGTCAGTGTCGCCGTCTCTCATGGCGTCAAGAAGCGATTTGCCTTCGCCGTCGCCTTTCTGAATGTAGTCGCGTGTGCGCAGCGTCGATTTCAAAATCTCAAACGCCGCGACACGCCCGCTTCCATCGGCGCGCGGCAAGAGGCGCTGCGAAATGATGAACCGGAAACATTTCGAGAGTCGGCTGCGCACCGACTGCTGATCGGGAACAGGGAAGACGCCGATCACGCGCTCGATGGTCTTCGACGCATCGATCGTGTGCAGCGTGGAGAAAACCAAATGGCCCGTCTCCGCCGCTTCGAGCGCGCATTCGATGGTTTCCTTATCGCGCATTTCGCCAACCAGAATCAGCTTGGGCGCTTGGCGCAACGCGGAACGCAGCGCCACGGCAAAGCTCGGAGTGTCTGTATAAAGCTCGCGCTGGTGAATCGTGGCTCGCTTGTGGGGGTGAATGAATTCGATGGGATCTTCGATCGTGACGATGTGGCACGCTTTTTCTTCGTTGATCTTGTTGACGAACGCGGCCAGCGTGGACGATTTGCCCGTTCCGGTCGGGCCGGTGACCAGCACGATGCCCGGCTTCACGTCCGCCGCTTCCACCAAGGTCTGCGGCAAGTGCAGCGATTTGAAATCCGGAATGTGAGTTGCAATCACGCGCATCACGATCGCGCAGCTTCCGCGCTGGGTGAAGATGTTCACGCGGAAACGCGATACCTTCGGAAGGCTGTAGGAAATGTCGCAGGAGCCGTCCTGCTTGAGTTTGTCTACGGCGTGCTGATTGCGGCCGATCAAGTCGGCGGCGATGCGCGCGGTATCCTCCGCTGAAAGCACGCCTACACCCTTAATTTTCAGCTGGACGAGCTGACCCTGCATTTCGACTTGCGGGGCGCGGCCGGGCGAGAAAATCAGATCGCTGGTCTTCGGCGCCGCAGCCAGCATGGACGCAATGATATTCGCCGTCGGGGCAGACGACTGCGGGTCCGTAACGGAGACGGTCTTCTGCAAATCGGATGCGCTGCTCATGGCACTCGCAGAAAGCTTCGCACCAGGAAGGGCTGGGGCAATTCCGGCAAAGCTCCGGCAACTTAAAGTATGACCGTCGGGCATCACACGCGCGCGTAATGCTAAGTCTCCTGTTGCCAAACGATTCATAGGACTGAAGTACTAGATACTCTTTGTCCCCACCGCGACCCTCGGCCAGTAGAAAACCCGGCGAAGGTCCTCCTATTCTGAATCCCAAGATGGCCAAATCTCATAAATCGGACAGGGATCGCTCTGCCTCGGGGCGCCCTCCGGGTGGGGCTGCTGGCCGGGAGACGGTGCTGCTGAGCGATCTGCCGGAGGCGCACGCGGGTTCTGGCGCTGGTGCTGGCGATGCGAACGGCACGGTCGTTGCGAATCCCACGCTGAAGCACATCAATTTGAGCGCGGACACGCTTGCGGCGCTCGGCGTTCGCTACGAAATCCTGGCGGATGCGGGC